>TARA_R110002072_G_scaffold264409_3_pt1 | contig 51229 bp, 41 predicted proteins | sample TARA_R110002072 | Tara Oceans TARA_R110002072 (sample SAMEA4397118) | marine metagenome | biome: Polar Biome; feature: [SRF] surface water layer (ENVO:00010504); material: water (ENVO:00002006), including particulate matter (ENVO:01000060) such as... | depth 5 m | reverse complement strand
TTGTTCGTTCGCCGTGGTCGCAGCCGGGAGCGATTCGTCGGCTTGTGGTTGTGCGTTGTCGCTTGCGACAGGGCTCTCGTCGATTGCTTGCGTTACTTCGGCCGGAGCGTCGGCTGCGGGTGCAGCGGTTTCGGTTGCGAGTGTTTCTTCGAGCGCCGTGGCCGCAGCCGGAGTTGCTTGTTCGGCTTGTGCTTGTGCGGTGTCGCTTGCAATCGGATTCTCGTCGCTAGCGGGCGTTGCTTCGGCCGGCGAGTCTGCGGCCTCTTTCGGCGCTTGCTCAGCTGTGTTGGTGTCAGTATCCACTTCATCTCGGGGAGCTGGGTGGAGAACTTCTTCTGGCTCGGCTGCTACCTTGCCTTCAGGGGTCTGGGTGGCTTTGGTCCGTGCGCTGATTGCGTCCGGGTCCCCAAAAACGTCCTGCAGTTCTTGCTGCTCTTCGTCGGGGTCGACACCAGAGCCACCAATATCTGCCATCAGGGCACCGAGCTCTTCATCTCCGAAATACGGGTCGCTGGCGTTGGCCTCGATTGCTGCGAGTGACTCGTCCGCCTCTTTGCTGGTGGCCGGTTCCATCGCGGCCTCGCGGACCGTGGCGCCAAGTGCCTGCTCGTCGATCGGCTCTTGGAGTTCTTCGGCGTTGGCCTCGGCGACTTCTTCGTCGTTCGCTTCGCATGCATCGATGGCATCGGACTCTTGTGGCTCGGTCGCCGGCACCGCTTCGTCTTCGACAGCTTCACCTGTAGCGGTGGCGTTCGGTTGGTTGCTCACCGATTCTGCCTCGCTACGTTCGGTTGGATTTGTGCTCGGCTCGATGTCACAGACGATGTCCAGCTCCTTCTCAAGGTCCGCCAGATCGAAACAATCGTCCGCGGGTTCTTCAGCTGCATCGTCATCAAGGGGCCTCTCGCTACCGTCAATTGCGGGGCATTCCTGAATCGATTCCAACGACTGGTTGGCGGCGATCAGGCATGCGAACCGAAGTGCGAACTCGATGTCCGGTTGCAAATCGCCGGTAGCACGGCACCGTTCGTGCAGCATGCGCAGCAAGACGTGCTCCGGCAGCACAGCCTCGACGGGGGCTGCGAACGGATCGGTAGCCCGGCTCGAAGATGCGGGCTCGTCGGTTTGCTGAGTGCGGGTCATGCGATTGCATGCCGACTCGATCCTTGCCCGCTCTTTATCGGCAGCTCAGCGCGGCCAGGTGAAATCCCCGGTCGCTACGGCAGGCGAGGGAATCGCATCCGATTCGCTTTGGTGCGAATCAGCTTTACGTCGCGTGTCGAGCCGTCATTCCGGAGCAGGTGCATCGCTTGCACGTCCATCAGCGTGTAGTCGCCGTTCTCGTAGAGCAACTCGAGCCGAATGTGGTCGGTCATGCCGTCGAACATGCGGATCTCCACGACGTTGCGCGCCGGGAAGTTGGTCACCAGGCCCTGCATGTCCTTCACTTGAAGCTTGGATAGCGAGATGACCGAAGTCAGCTCCTCCGGCTTGTTTGGATCGACGGGCTTCGGGTCCTGGGCGGACTGGTTGGGAACAAAGGCGAGGGCGGCCGCAATCGGCAGCGACAAGAACAGTAGGGACGCTTTCACTGGGATCTCCACCTGGCGGGTCTCGGGTCTTCTCTAACAGAGTTGCAGAGACTATGACGCGCCACACTCGTGTTCCTGCCCCGGATATCGCTGCTGACGTGGATTCTCGCCCTTGCCCTGGTGAGTTGTCAGGATTCATCCAAGCCGAAAGCGCCGCAGCTGCATGTTGCGGAAGTCGTCGCCGGCACGGGAGATATCTCTCCGGAGACGGTCGAGCGAGTGCGGCAGATCGTGGCTACGGAGCTGGTGCCACTGCAGGAGGTCTTTGGTGGCAAGAAGATCGGACGATTCTTCGTGCACGTGCATGCCTCGCGGGACTCCATGCCGGAGCAACTGGTCGCTGGGGTGCATGAAGAGGCGCCCGGGTTTGCGATCCTCGGCCGACACCAGATCCACCTGATCTGGGGCCAGATGGCACGCACGGGATCGAAGCCGCGCGGCGTCGTGCGTCACGAACTCGTGCACGAGCTGCTCGACCAATACGTCGGCAACAACGGCAAGCACATCCCGCGTTGGTTCCACGAGGGGCTGGCGCAATTGCTTGCTGGCGACACCTACCTCAATGCGCGCGAAGACGACCTCGTGTGGCGAGTCGGGGCCGGTAGCCTGCCGCGTTTTGGCAGTTTGGCGAAGCACTTCCCGACCCAGACGACAAAGCTGCGAACGGCGTACGCACTGAGCTTTTCCTATGTGGCGTGGTTGTCGCGCGAGTACGGCATGTCGTTGTTGCTGCGCGTGGCGCGCTTCACCGATGGTGTGACGTCGTTCGGACAGGCACTCGTCGGCCAGACCGGTCAGGACTCCTTGCAGATGGAGACCGCCTGGCAGAACTACGTGCTCTACGGCTCGGGCGCTCCGTGGCGCGTGTTGTTCACCAACTGGTTTAGCTTGTTGATGATTCTGGCCTTGCCGGTGCTGGTCTTGGCGTTGATGCGCCGACTGAGTGCCGAACAGCGTGCCGCGCGTCATCTGGCCGCACGCGCGAGATCGGACAAAGTGCGAGCCCAACAGGCCGCCGAGCGGCGCGAAGAATTGGCCCGGTTGGCGGCAGAGGGCGATTTTGAAGAACGCGAGGACCTGAACCGACTCGAGCAAGACGGTGAGCAGCGTTAGCGGCCAGTTGCAGTAGCGCTTTGGGGCGTGATCCTCGATGCAGGTCCGTGCGCCAGAACGCGGGCGAATCCGTGGATTCGGCGAGCACTAGCGTGTGCCGAGCTGCGCGATTGACATGGCCCTGGTGAGTGAATCCGTTTTTCAATGGGCAGTTGGGTGTAAAAGACGACGCGTGCATACCCCAACTTCCATGAACTCACGCCTGCGCCTCGCTGCCATATCGATTCTGTTGTTGGGTGCTAGCTGCGTCAGCCATCGTCACTCCGTAGGCCTTGGCGCGACCGGTACCGGCATGCAGACGGTGCGGCAGTACTACATTCTGTTTGGGTTCTTTACCGCCAACGAGATCAGCGCCCAACGCATGGCGGACGGCGTTACCAGCTACGCAATCGAAACCAAGTACGGCTTCTGGGACTTGTTGCTACAGCCGTTGTTGTTGCCGTTGACGATGACGTCCCGCACGGTGACGGTGCGCACGTAGTCTGCGTCAGCCTGACGCAGACCTAACATGAGGGGCCTCTAGAATGGACAAGTCGCTGCGCCAACGAGCGCTCGCACGGATGGCCACCAACAAAGTCGCGTTCACCAAGATGGAAGGCTGTGGCAACGACTATGTCTACGTTGACGCCATCACCCAGCCGCTACCGATCGATCGCGCTGGCGAATTGGCGAAGCGCTGGTCGGATCGCCACTTCGGGATCGGCGCCGATGGCTTGATCGTGTTGGCGCGCGATGACGACGAGTCCTTGCGCATGCTGATGTGGAACGCGGATGGGTCGCGCGGCGCGATGTGCGGCAACGGCCTGCGTTGCCTGGCGCGGTTCGCCGAAGTGCAAGGCCATACCAACGGCACGTCTTTGGTCATCATGACGGATTCGGGGCCACGCGAAGTTGAATTGATCGGGCCGGGTCATGGCAGCGGTGATGTCATGACCCAGATGGGCAATGTCACGTGCTCGCCGTCGCGCAAGATCGAGGTTGCCGGTGGTCGCTACGACTTCCACTGTGGCGATGCCGGCAATCCGCACGCGGTGACGTTTGTCGCCGATGTGGAAACGGCCGATGTCGAGGGAGTCGGCGCCGCAATGCAGACCCTCGAAGATTTCCCGGACGGCGTCAACGTGGAGTTCGTGCAGGCACTTGGCGGCGACCGCATCAAACAGCGCACGTTCGAACGCGGCAGCGGCGAAACCCTGGCATGTGGCACCGGCGCGGCCGTCGCGGCCCTGGCGGCCCGCCAGATCGGCAATATTCGAGGTCGTGTTGCGTTCGTCGATCTCCGCGGTGGCACGTTGTCGGTAATCGGAGAGGGACCTGCCCTTGCGATCGAGGGGCCGGCCCGTAGCGTCTTTTCCGGCCAGATCGAGTTGTCTCTCTAAGCCGCCGCACTTCAGGTCTACATTGGAGCGCTGCGCTACTGCACTGCGCCACCGCACGACGCCATGGCACGACACCATCGCACGACACTACCGCATCGACACTACCGCATCGACGCCACGGCACTGCGCCAACCCTAACTACTTCGAGGAATCGCCATGGAGCACCTAGTCTGGATCATCCCGCTCGTCATTGTCCTGATCGTCATCATGATGATCGTTGGCATCTACAACGGGCTCGTTAGCCGCCGCAACGAGGCCAAGAACTCGTGGAGCCAGATCGACGTGCAGTTGAAGCGTCGCTACGACCTGATCCCCAACTTGGTCGAGACGGTCAAGGGCTACATGAAGCACGAGTCCGAAACGCTGGAGGCCGTCATCAAGGCGCGCCAACAAGCTGTCGACTTGCGGAATGCTGGCAACATCGGCGAGCTGATGAAGGCGGACGGCATGTTGACGCAATCGCTCGGCCGCTTGTTTGCCGTGTCCGAGAGCTACCCAGACCTGAAGGCCAACCAAAACATGATGTCGCTGCAAGAAGAGCTGGCATCGACCGAGAACCGCATCGGGTTCGCGCGTCAGCACTACAACGACGCCGTCATGAAAATGAACAACGGCATCGAGCAGTTCCCGGCCAACATGATTGCCGGCATGTTCAACTTCAAGTTGGGCGAGTTCTTCGAGGTCGAGACCGAAGAAGAACGCAAGGTGGTCAAGGTCTCGTTCTAGTGCGATGACTCGCGGATAAAGGCCCGTCTGTCTGAATCACGACTAGTGACCCTGTTGTAGATGACGCACTCGTCTTCGGTCTTGTTGTTGGCGGGTGCCGTCGACTCTGTCGGGCAATGCATTGCCCGCGCGGTGCTGATTGCAGGTGGCAAAGTCGCCGCTGCGGTGCCGCGGGCCTGGCAGGTCGACAAGCTGCGCGCCGAACTTCTGGCAACCGACCTTGGAGTTGGCGGCGCCAGCGACCGGTTGTTGGTTGGTGTCGTCGCACCGCGTGATGCAGAAGCCGCAGCCGGCTTCGTCAAGGGCAGCAAGGACGCTCTTGGTGACATCACGCACTTCACTGGCGCCGCGCAGCTGTTGCGCCAGCGTGTGCCAGGTCGCGAGCCGACTGGCGATCTCGACGAGCTGTTGGATGCCAATTTGCACAGCAACGCGACGCTTTGCCGCGCGGTCTTGCCCGCTATGCGTCGCCGCAAGTCGGGGCGTTTGTTGTTCGTGGCAGCTCCGGGCGGCACTGAGGCATTGTCGGTGACCTGCCGCGCCAGTCTGGCAGCGCTCGCTGAGTTTGCTGCGGCGATCCATGGTGATCTGAAGGGCACCGGCATCGATGTCGAGATGGTTCCTGCCCCGATGAATTTGGCCGCGGAGGATCCGTTGATGGTGCGCTGGCTCGCCGCCCTGGCGACAGCCTCTGCCGCGTTCTGATCGAACTCGGTTGTAAGGGGGGGCTGTTGTCCGCAGTAGTCGAGGGCTACAAGCAATGGACATGTTGGGGTTTCAGAACAACAGGCGGTATCCGGTCTTGGGCTTGGCCGCGTTGATCGCGTTGCAGGCGCAGGCTCTGACGCAGACGGAACCGCCGGTGGCGACCACCGAAACGCGTGCCCAGGATCCCGAGGAGCAAGTCGCCAAACAGCTGGCAGCCAAACAGCAGGCCGCCAAGCAGTTGGCCAAGGTCAAGCAGGCCGCGGAAGCGTGGCTGGCGACTGACCAGACCTCAGAAGCAGCGATGGCGGAGACCGTGTTCACGATCGTGGAAGATCCGAAGATCGGGCTCGCTTGGCTTGGCCAGCAATTGCCTGGCGTTGACAAGGCCCCCAACGAGCCGCGCTCGAAGGGCATCCGAACTCTGTGCACGCAGGCGACGCTCGAGGTCCTGCGGCGAACCGGCAAGGCCGAGATGGTCTTCGTCGGTCAATACAACGACCTGCTGGCGCTGCAGCCGTTCGCCAGCGACTTCTTGTTCGAGTTGCTGCTGGAGACCCCGGATTGGTACCCGTTCACGTTTCGGGTGCGATTGGTTCCGGCGCTGCGCGACATCCAGCTGAAGCTGCCTGCGCTCGGTCGTGTAGATGGCATCGTGGAGCTGATCAAGAACGAACAAGAGTCCGAGGGCTTGCGCAACGCGCTCGCTGCGATGATGTCGCAATGGGGTCGCCCGGAGCACGCCAATGCGGTGATCAAGCGTCTGCGAGCGGCGACCATGGAAGGTGATGGCGAGGACCGCGTCGATGCGACCCTCATGTTGGCGGACTACTACAACTTGTTGCGCGACTACAAGAACGCGGCGAGCACGCACCGTGCGGCGCAAGCGCTCGCCAAGGGCGCCGACGTTGAGCTTCGCCCCGTGGCCTGGTATGCGGCGGCATGTGTGCACGCATTGCACGGCAACGTCGAGCGCGGGATTGAGGCCCTAGCGCAATGTGCTCGCATGCTTGCGTCCCCTGACCTGGACAGTTCGTTGCGACTGAAGCGTGAGCTGTTTGAGAAGGACCCAGAGATTGCATTGTTGCGGCAGGACAAGCGCTTCGCGGCCTTGGTAACGCTGGCTTTCGGCGAGGCCAAGTCGGACAAGCCACCGAAGGACGGGCCGCAAAAGGACGGGCGCTAGTAGTTGGCACTGCCAATCTCGTTTCTGATCGGGCTGATGGTCGTTGTGGCTCATCGAGAGATGGGCGGGTCCTTGCCAGGCGAGAGCACCGTGGCCGGTGTTTTGTGGGCCGCCTCGTTGTTGCTCTTGCCGTTGCTGCTCGCCGCGTTCTCGCGCCGATTCGCCGTCTATTCCATCGTTTCGAGTCGATCTCCGATGGTTCCGCCGCGCGCGTTGCTGCGCTTGTCGATGTTTGCGACGCCACTCGCGTTGCACGGGCTGTTCGAGTTCGGAGCCTACAACGACTGCATTGATCGCTTGGCTCCGAGCAGCCATACCCTGCGCGTTCTGTTGGCGCTTGCGCCGTTGTATCTCGCTGAGTTGCCGCGCTCGGCAATGGCGACGATGGCCGAAGGCTTGCTTGAAGCGCGCGACGATGCGCGTGGTTCGCACCCGGTGTCACGATCGCTGCTGCCGGGGTGGCGCGACATCTGGCCAGCATTTCGACTGCGCCTCGGGTGGCCAATACTGGCGTTGCTGCCGGCGGTGTTGCTCGGCGGTTGCCTTGACCTGCTGCAGTTGCACCGAGAAACCTACGTGCTTGTGTTCGTTACTTCGGGCGGCATGACGCTCGCGACGCTCGCCTTCCTGGTGCTCGCTGCGGTGGTTTTGCCGTTTTGGTTTCGAGTCGCGTTTGGGGTCAAGAAGACGATGCCCGAACCGATCGGTACGACGTTGCGTGCGACGGCGCAGCTGATGGGGTTCTCCCCGAGGCGTGTCTTCGTGCTGCCAACCGGTATGCGTTCGATCAACGCCATGATGGTTGGCCCGTTGCCAGTCGGTAGGCTGCTGTGCCTCACCGATGGCTTGCTGTCGATGTTGGATAGCCGTTCGCTGACCGGCGTGTTGGCCCATGAAATCGGCCACGCGCGCATGGGCCATCCTGGTCTGTTGATGCTGCTGGCGGTGATCGTGCCGTTGATGCTGTTGTCGCCGCTGCGATTGCTTGATGTCGAAGAGATCGACGTCACGTTGCAGGCCGTGACCATGCTTGGGATCATGCTGCTCGGATGGTTCTCGCTGCGAACCCTTGCCCGACGTTTTGAGCACGAAGCAGATGTGTCTTCGGTCCAGGCTCTTGGCGCAGAACCCTGTAGTCGGGCTCTATTGACCGTTTCGAGCATGACGATTCCCCAGGCTCGATCGTTGCGCGGGCGTTTGCTGAGCTTGCACCCCGACGAACGCGAGCGCCTTGCGGTGATGCGCAGCTACGAGGTCGATCCGGCTTTCCGCGAGCAGTTTGATCGGCAGACCCGGCGTTTGCGGCGGGTGATCGCGGCGGTCTTGCTCGGGGCGGTCGCCTTTGGTGGCTGGTTCTGGCAGGCCGACTGGCAGTACGAACGCGTCTTGTCGCGGTTCTATTCTGGCGATCTCGTTGGCGCGCAGCAAGCGATGTCGGAGCTCAAGGAACTCCCGCCTCGATGGCAGGGCGCGCTCGAACACATCGACGAAGAGTTGGTTGCCGGATTGCAGTTGGCCCCGGACGCGCGCGATTGGCCGGCGATCGAGAAGCAACTGCTCCCGGCTGCATGGCAACGCGGCGAGCGTGTGCTGCTGGCGGAGGGGCCGGCGGCTGCCCGCCCGTGGTTCTCGCTAGCCGTCTACGCAATGCCGACGCCCACCGCCGTCGAATACGCGATCTACGAGTACTGCCGGGCGGCTGCGGATGCAGACCCCGAACGCACTGGTCAGTTGGCGCGCATCATCAAGCGCCTTGGCGCGCCGCCGTCGCTTGAGGTGGTCTTCCGGGACTACTAGCCCCGGCTTCGAGCCGCGAATACGAGCTGCGACCCCGAGCCGCGAATACGAGCTGCGACCCCGGGCCGCGACGACCTGCACCCGAGACTGCTAGCCAACTAGGGCCACACGGCGGCGAGTCGATCGCTCGCGAGTCGTCTGATCTAGTAGCGGTTGACCTCAACCGCCCACGTCATCTCCCGCTTCCATACTTCATTGCCGTGGCGGTCGAACTCACGAACGCGGGTGTTCTCGGCGACGATCGTATTGCCGTTGGGCAAACGGTCGGCATCGCTTGGCGAGCTCAAGCCCGACAGTTCGAACACGATCTTGCCATCGCGATCGATCTCCAGGACCGTGCCCTTGTTGCGCAGGGTGACGAGCGTGTTGCCGTTCGGCAGGCGGTCGGCGTCGTGTGCGTTGGGCAAGCTCTTGCCTTCCCAGACGATTTCACCGGCAGGGCTGACTTCGAGCACGCGATCCTTGAGCACGTCGGCGATCAGCGTGTTGCCGTTGGCGAGGCGGTCGCAGTCGAACGGACGAATGTCTTGTGCGTAACTCCAGACGATCTTGCCTTCCGGGTTCACTTCGATGACACGACTCGCGAACGTGTCGGCGATCAACGTGTTGCCATTTGGTAGGCGATCGGCGTCATAGGGGTTCTTGAGGTCTTCGAATTGCCAGATGGTCTCGCCCTTGCGGTTGACCTCTTGCACGCGACTGACCGAGAACTCGGTGATCAACAGGTTGTCGTTGTCGAGACACTCTGCATCCCAGGCGCCGAAGATCTCTTCGAGCACGAACACGATGCGTCCTTGGTCGTCGACTTCGACGATGCGGTTGTCGCTGTAGTCCGCGATCAGGGTGAAGCCCCACATGGCTCCGCCACCGACACCGAGCTCGACGCGATTCACGGCGCTCCACGGCAGTGCCGTTGCGCCGACCAGAGGAACAGTGATCGCAACGTGGTCTCCGGTGCTCTGGGCCACGAAGCCGAGCAGGCGTTCGCCAGTGACCAGGTCCATGCGCACGTAGCTGATCGCATCCGGTTCGGTCATGCGTGGACGCTTGAACAACATGCCGCCAACTTCGGTGACCGGGATCTGGTGCACCTTGCCCGCGGTAGACTCGAGGATCACCTTGTCGGATTCGATGCGCACAATCTTGCCGTCGAGGAACTTGCCGGTGCGCAAGCGCAGGCGGTCGTGATCCACCGATGCGCCGACCAATCGATTGAGCGTGGGATCGAAGGCCATGCCTTGGATCTCCTTGCGAGCCAGTGTCAGTTCGCCAAACATCGGCGATTGCAGCCGCACCGACTCGGGATCGATGGAAAGCACCTTGCCGGCAACTCGACTTCCCTGGTTGAGGAAGATCATCGTGTCGGTGGACTTGTTGACTACGTGCTTGGGGAAGTCGAACGACGAGCAGTCACTGATCGATAGTTCCGCAACGTTGACGCCAGCAAACGCACCCTCGACGGCGAACGAATCGCCGAACGCTTGTCCGAGTTTGCCGTCGACATGCAGCTTGCCATCGATTGTCAGTTGTGCCTCGACTTTGCTGGTCTCGGCCGGAATCGCGACGGTCGCTCCTTTGGCGATGACCGAGTCGCTGTGCTTGCCCAGGTCGACGAGCAACGCCTTGGCGCCTTCATCGGTGCGCGTGCGCAAGCCGCGCACGATCGACATCGCTTCGGTGCGATTGAGTTCGACGCCTTCGAGCGGCCCTTCCTTGATGCCGCCGAGCAACATGCCGCGGCAGTGCGCGAGCGCCTTCGCCGACTTCATGCGGCCAAGTGCGCTCAATGCGATCGAGCGATGCAGCCCGGACTTGAACTTCACCATCATCGCGACGGCGTCGGCTTCGTTGTCGCCGCCGTGCTTGCCGATGGCGCGGATCGCCCCGCCGGCAATTGAGGTGTCCGTGTGACCGAGTGCGCTACGTAGCGAGCGCAACAACCGGTCTTCGCCATCGAGATACAGCGCGGTGCGAACGAGACCTTGCAGCAGTTTGCGTTCGCGGTCTTCTTGCTCCGTGCCCTTGGCATCGAGCGCTTCCAGGATGCGGCCACAGCGAATGTGCTGCTCGAGCACTTCGTAGTCATCGCGACGTTGTTGGATGACGGTGCGCGCGCGCCCGCCGATTTCGACCAACGAACGCTCGGCGTTTTCGCGAACGCGCCAGTTTGGATCACACAATTCGTCGAGCAGTAGGTCGACCTTGAGGCGGTACTCGCGGTGGTCACCGTGGATGCGCGCGACGATTGCACTAAACGCTTGGGCCTTCGACGCCAGCAGCTTGCCGACCTGTTCGATCTGGGGTGTCAGTGCTAGCGACTGGAAACCATTGCTCTCGGCGACCAGTTGGTCGTCGGTCCAGTCCTGGGCCGGCAAAGCGGTGACCAAGGCCGTGACAAACGGAAGAAGACGTAGGAGGGGCTGCGTGGTCATTCGGGTTCGGAGTTTAGGCAACGTAGCGGCTCTCGTGTGGTTCGTTCCCAAGCGAAGACTGACGTTGACGCCTCTAGTGGGGTCAGATTCCCCAGCAACGGAGTTATGACAACGGGAATGGGTTGGGGGGTCTCGCCGTCGATCCTTCAAGGACGTAGAGTCCGGGGGAACCCTCCTCGCGCTGCTACCGTTGGTTGCGTCCGAATGGTCCACGCCTGGGCCAGCACCAAATCAGGAACGAAAGTTAGTGTCGCTGCCCCCGTCATCCGTGGCGCGCATGCTTGCATGCGCCTCGCTCTGCGCTGCCGTCATCTCTGCCCAACAGGTCAGGGTCGTTGCTCCCATCGGGGCACTGGCCCAGCGTGCGGCAGTAGAGTCCATCGACGACCCCGGCAAGCGGGTCGAGATGTTCGAGAACCCTAATCTTGACAGGTACTTAGAGCGCGCACAGTCGTTCTTGGACCGCGAGGATTACACAGCCGCTGTCGAGGTCTTGCAGGCCGTGATCGAGGGGCGCACGGTCGAGGTCTTTGCGACTCGTCCGGAAGGCGAGGACCCAACTGCCGAGGGCGCCGAGACCCCTGACAAGACCCCGAAGACCGAACCGAAACCGACGAGGACCACGGCTCCCCAGACGGGCCTCCGCAGTTCCTCGGCCGGCACGAAGAAAGCCGACGAGCGGGTCGCCAGCAGCGAATTGGACGCGCGCAACGCAGTTTTCAGTCGCGACGGACGCATCTACCGACCCGTTCGCCGGCTGTGCCATGAGTTGCTGTCGCGGATGCCGGACGTTGGCATCCAGATCTACCGCACAGCGCATGAGTTTGCGGCGGAAGAGATGCTGGCGGAAGCGATGGCAAACGGCTCATCGTCCGCCTTGGAGCAAGTTGCGAATCGCTACTTTGTCACGCTGCCAGCGGGTCGCGCGATGATGTTGCTATCTGACCGATTGATGCACGAAGGGCGCTATCGCGCTTCGGTCCAGGTTCTTCGCGACCTGCTTGAGGTCTACCCGGCCCAAAACCGCAGGGCGCTCGGCATCCGCGACACCTGGTGCCACTTCAAGATTGCCCTGTGTCTGCAGCTTGCTGGTGAAAACGATGCGGCCCAGGCGGCAGTTGCGGAGCTGGCTGACACCTACGACGAGGAATCGCTGCGCATCGGCGGGCAACTCGAGACGATTCGCACGCTGCCGGACAGCAAGTTGTTCGCGCGCGACACGGTTGCGATCGAAGCCGTGCCGGATCGCAATGCCGGGATCCATTGGCTGCAGCCAGAAACCAGCGAACTGGTGCCGCTGTGGCAATACCGATTCCTCAACGAGCAGCCCTACAAGGACGCAAAGCCAAGCAACCGTGGCCGCAATGGCATGTTCTTCGATGGCGCAAACCGGTCGACGGCGATGCCGTTCGCGAATCGCTACGGACCGGGCACGCGGGTGTTGTTCAGCAGCGAAGTCGTTGGCGACTACAACGTGCCGCGCGCGATCTTCCTGGAGCACTATCGGCTGCGCCTGGCGGATACCGCGTCTGGCTTGTTGATCGGACAAGGTGATGGTGTCGAGGTGCCGCCGCTGGCGCGCGAAGGACATCCGCGGGTGCGCATCGCCGCCTGCGACTACGCCCTGCTCCGGCCGGTCGAAGACGAAGAGCGACGCTTCATCATCATCGGTCACGAAAGCAACACGACGCAAAGCAAGGAATCGCTGAAGGCGAGCCAGCTCGTTGCCTACGACAAGTTCACCGGCAAGCGCGCGTGGTCTTCCGACAATTGGCTGGACGGCGAGAGCGGGCTTCGACAGGTCACGTTCCTCGCGGCACCAACGGTGTTCGGTGAGCGTTTGATGTTGCCGTCGATTCGCAAGGACGCCTACACGCTTGAGTGTCTCGACCGCCGCACCGGTGAGCCGCTGTGGCACACGCCGTTGCACGCTGGTGGCTCACCGTTTTTCAAGGCGCCCGGTTGTCCGGTCGTTGTGCAAGGTGGGATCGCGTTCGTTGCGACCAACGCTGGCTGTGTTGCTGCGGTTGATGCATTTGCCGGCGACCTGCGTTGGATTCGCAGATACGAACGACACGACTCGGCTCACAAGACCTTCAAGAAGAAGAAGCCGCGCGCCAACCAGCGCTTCAACGGCTACAGCAATCAGTTCACGCAGGCATTGCTCGATAGCTTCTTGCCGAGCGACATGATCCTGCACGATGGCTTGTTGATTCTGGCGCCGTGTGATGGAGAAGCGCTACTCGCAATCGTTGCTGCCACCGGCCAGCTTGCCTGGATGCTCGACGGGCGCACGCGATACGCGCCATACGGGCGATTGACCGAAATCGTCGGTCACGACGACAAGCAGTTGTTCGCGTTGTCGGATTCGCACCTGGTCAGCATCGAACTCGAAGGCGGACTGGTTCGTTGGATGCAGCAGCTGCCGAGCTGGTCGGGTCCGAAGTACTCTGGTCGCGGCCGAGGACTCGTCGCGAACGGCAAGGTGATCGTGCCAAACATGCGCGAATTGTTGGTGTTCGATGCGAACAACAAGGCGCCGATGCGCCGGTTGCATCTCCCCGACTTTGATGAAAGCCGCGAGCCGCTCAACGGTAGTTGCCACGTCACCATCAACGGGCCTTGGTTGGCCGTTGGCTATCAAGGTGGCGTTGAGGTCTACAGCACTGCAGACGCACTCGGTCAACTCGCCGCCAACACCGCCGACCCGCTGCGCAAGGCATCGTACCTGACGAAGAGCGGTTCGCCGCAGCAAGCGGAGAAGGTCTTGGCGGAGGCGATTGCATCCAGTGAGAACGACAAGGAGCGCACCCGCGCGGCCAAGCAATTGCTAGCACTGGTCTCGGGTCGCGCGGAGAGTCTGGCTCGCGATGGCAAGCTCCCGGCGGCATTGCAGGCGATGGACGGAGTTCGCGACTTGCTCGCGAATCGCACGGTCCGCCTTAACTGGCACTTGGCGCGCATTGAAATCTGCAAGGATGCAGGCGACATGCGGGCTCACGAAACGGAACAACAGAGTCTTTACGACTACATGGAGGGTCGAGGATGAGGATCGCTTGTCTAATCATGGCTGCCGGCATCACTGCCCCAGTAAGCCTCTCGGCGCAAACCGCCGCATACCCACCAGGCGTTACGCCGGAGATCCACAATTCCATTCAGCGTGGACTCAAGTGGCTTTCGAACAGCATGGCCAACGATGGCAGTTGGCGGAATTCGGGCGGCTACGGTAGCTATCCGGCCGCGATGACTGGTATCGCTGGCATGGCGTTGATCGCTTCTGGTTCGACCCCAACGCGTGGGCAGTATTGGCAAGAAGTGCGCAAGTCCGTTGGTTTCTTGATGAAGAATGCGGATGCCAACACCGGGGTCATTTCGATTCCGGCAGAAGAAGGCCGCAGCATGTATGGCCACGGCTTCGCGACGCTTTACCTCGCGTCGGCGTATGGCATGGAAGAGGACTTGCGCAAGCAAGCGAAGCTCAAGCGCGTGCTCGACAAAGCTGTCGGGCTGATCGCTTCGGCGCAGTCGTCCGCTGGCGGGTGGATCTACACACCCGATTCCAACAGCGATGAAGGCAGCGTCACCGTCACCCAGATCCAAGCGCTGCGTGCCTGCCGTATGGCGGGCATCGTGGTCGACAAGAAGGTCATCGATAAGTCGGTCGACTACATCAAGCGCTGCCAGAACGCGGATGGCAGCATTCGCTACAGCCTCAACTCCGGCGGCGACGGTCGTCCGGCGATCACCGCTGCCGGCGTGGCCGTTCTCTACAACGCTGGCGTCTACGACGACCAACCGTTCGTCGACAAGGCCGTGCAATACTGCAAGAAGCGCATCAAGACGTCGGTCAACAACACCGGCCACCACTACTACGCGCAGCTGTATTGGAGCCAGGCGCTCTACCAGCGTGGCGGCAAGGACTGGGACGAATACTACAAGAGCATGGCTGCCTGGTTGATGAAGCAGCAGAGCAAGGATGGAAGTTGGCAGGGTGACGGTGTTGGCACCGTCTATGGCACTGGGATCGCGTTGACCATCCTGCAACTCCCCTACTCCTTCGCCCCGATCTACCAGCGCTAGCGCGTGCTCACGATGTTGCCAATCAGCTGTAAAACCAAACTGGCCGCCGCGCTGTTGTCGCTCTTTGCGGGGCAACTCTTTGCGGGGCAATTGACAGCTCAGTCAGTTGTAACGGCGAGCCTGCCACCTGGCGTGACCCCGGAGATTCAGGTCGCCATCCAGCGCGGGCAAGCGTGGTTGAACAGCAACCAGGCGAGCGATGGTAGTTGGCGCAATGGCGGCAGCCACGGCAGCTACCCGGCCGCGATGACGGCGATGGCTGGCATGGCCACGCTGGCAGGTGGATCGACGTCCACTCGCGGCAAGCATTGGCAACAAGTGCGCAAGGCGACCGAGTGGTTGCTCAAGCGTGTCGATGCCAAGACTGGCTACATCTCGCTCGGCCAACAAGAAAGCCACGGCATGTATGGCCATGGCTTCGCGACGTTGTTCTTGGCTTCCGTCTATGGGATGGAAGAAGACCAGCGCACGCAGAAGCGACTGAAGCGCGTGCTCGATGGCGCAGTCGCCTTGATCAGCGATTCGCAGTCCGCTGCCGGCGGATGGTACTACCAGCCATCGAGCAACGATGACGAAGGCAGTGTCACCGTCACGCAGATTCAGGCACTGCGCGCTTGCCGCATGGCTGGCATCGTGGTCGACAAGAAGACGATTGATCGCGCCGTCGATTACATCAAGCGCTGCCAAAACGAAGATGGCGGTATTTGCTACAAACTGAGCATGCGCGGCTCGTCGAGCAGGCCGTCGATCACGGCCGCTGGCGTGGCGGTTCTCTACAACGCTGGCGTCTACGACGACCAACCGTTCGTCGACAACGCGGTCCAGTTTTGCAAGCGTCGTTTGAAAGTGTCGGTCGACAACACCGGCCACCACTTCTACACGATCTACTACTGGTCGCAGGCGCTCTACCAGCGCGGCGGCAAGGACTGGGATGACTACTACCAGCGGTCCGCTGCGTGGTTGTTGCAGCAGCAAGCCAAGGACGGCAGTTGGCGAGGTGATGGCATCGGCTCGGTCTACGGGACCGCCGTCGCGCTGACCATCTTGCAGCTGCCACACTCTCTCGTGCCCATCTACCAGCGGTAGTCTGAACGAGACCGAGCGAACGAACACGATGTTGGGAAAACTATGATGCTTGGGTTGGCCTTCCTCAATCCGCTGCTGTTGTGGGCGTTGCCGCTAGCCGCGGTACCGATCATCATTCACATCCTGAATCGGCGACGGTTCCAGAAGGTGCCGTGGGCTGCCATGGACTTCCTGCTCAAGGCGATGAAGCGCAACCGCAAGCGCCTGCGCATGGAGCAGTGGCTGGTGTTGCTGTTGCGGGTGTTGGCCGTGTTGCTGCTGATCTCGCTGGTCAGTCGTCCGCAACTCGGCGGCAGTAGCTTGCTGGGATCGCGCACGCACCACATCGTCATTCTCGATGACAGTGCCTCGATGACGCAGCGCAGTGGCAGCACCGCATTGTTCGAGAAGGCGCAGGATCGCATCAAGATGCTCGCCGACGACCTCGGCGTTCGGCGTCAAGGCGACATCTTCTCGCTGGTCACGACCAGCGCGGCGGAAGTGCCGAAGATCTGGTCGCAACGCATCGGCGGTTCGTTTGGTCGTGATGCCGGTAGCAGGCTCAAGGAGCTACTGGTCACTGATCGTTCGCCGGATCTTGGCAAAGCCTTGGCGATGACGGTGACTCGCGCGCGTGAAGTCGAAGACGCGTCGCGCACCGAATATTACCTGGTCGGCGATCGCCGTTCGTGGGACTGGGCGACGCCCGACGACAAGCCGCGGCCTCAGTTGCTTGCCGGCTTGAGCTCGATGGCTGCGGACAAGGAGCACGTCACGGTGCTGACCGTTGGCGGCCAACATGCCAACCTCGCCATCGTCGACGTCAAGTTGGTCGACCGCTTGGCGATTGCTGCGGTGCCAGTCACGCTCGGGATCGACGTCAAGAACTTCGGTCTCGACCCGACCGCGCCGACGACCGTGTCGGTCGAAGTCGATGGCCAGAGCCGTGTCAGCCAAGACGTGCCGCAACTCGCTCCGGGCGAACGCTACACGGTCCAGATGGACCACACGTTCCATCAAGCTGGTCCGCATCACATCGACGCGTTGCTCGAACCTGGCGAGTCGTTCCCGTTCGACGATAGTCGCACGCTGGCACTGCAAGTGCGCGACAAGAGTCGCGTGCTGCTCGTCGACGGCCAGCCGGATGAAGACGAAGGCGAAGTGTTCTTCCTGCGGGCGACTCTCGACGTGCCGGAGTCCGGGATCGAGGCGCAAGTCGTAACCGAGAGTGGTTTCGATGAAACCAACCTCGATGCCTTCGACATGATTTGGCTCTGCAATGTGCAGTCGCCGACTCCCGAAGCAGCCGTTCGGCTCGAAACATTCGTCGCATCCGGCGGCGGTCTCGCAATCACCTGCGGATCGTTGATTGATGCGACCCGCTACAACGATCTGTTCTGGAAAGATGGTGAAGGTCTGCTGCCGTTGCCGATTGGTGAGATCAATGGCGATCCCGATCGACCCGAGCACGCGCACCTCGCGAGCAAAGATCATCCGATGTGCACGGGCGTCGCGGAGTTGTTCGAGCTGGTGCTCGGCAACTGGATCCAGGTGAAGCGTTGGCTGCAACTGGAAGAACCGGCCAACCACGAAGCGTCGATCGTTGCGCGGATCACCGGTGCCGACGGCCCGCCCCTGCTCGCCACCCGCACCTACAAGGGAACGGCTGGTGAAGTGGCGTTGTTCTCGATCACCGCCGACCGTTTTTGGAGCAACCTGCCGAGCACCGACTTGTTCTTGGTCGTGACGCACCAGTTGCACCACTTCGCAGCGCGCCGCGATGACCAGAGCAAGAGCAACCTGCTGACGGATGGCACGCTGACCATGGAAGTGGATCCGGGCTTGTATCGCTCGGATGTGACGTTGCGTTCGATCTCCGGTGATGACCAGCGCACGGTTACTGCTGCAGTGCCGAAGCCGGCAGTCCCGGAAGGTCAGCAGCCCGGCGCAGCCACACCCGGCGTGACCAAGCCCGGCGAGAAGCCAAATGAGAAGCCGGCCAATGAGAAGCCGGCCAATGATAAGCCGGCCGTCAAGCCCACCGGGCAAGCGCCCCAGAACGCCAACCCAATGTTGATGCTCGCCGTTCCGATGTCGGAACTCACCGCGCGCGGTGCCTACGAGATCGAACTGCAGCGCCATGACGGCATCCCGGAGAAGCGCATGATCGCGCGCAACGCACCGGCCGACGAAGGTCGACTGGTCGCGTTCGACGAACCTGCGTTCAAGAAGATGTACCCGAGCAGCGTGCACGATCTCGTCACGTTCGTTCGCGATGAAACCGGTGTCGGCACTGCAGCCGGTGAAGGTGAGGCGTGGCCGCTACTGGCTGCTTTGTTGTTGGTCGGCCTGTTGGCCGAGTCGCTGCTCGCCTGGAGGTTCGGCCGCCGCTAGGCGGGCATCACACGATGGATGATTTTCTGAGATGGCTGGCGGAGTGGCGCGGGATCGAAATCGAACCCGGCTCTGAGCTGCAATTTGAGTTCGCAAACTTCCCGACCGGTGGCTTGGGAATGCTCGTGTTGATGGGGATCGCGCTCAGCGTGATCATCATTGGGTTCCTGTATCGTCATGACGGCAAGAACCTGACTGGCGTGCAACGCTTCATCCTCGGTTCGCTGCGGACCCTTGCGGTGTTGGCAGTGATTGCGCTGCTGCTCGAGCCGAACCTCGTGACCGTCAAGCGCGAGACGCGTCCGGGCCACACGATTTTGTTGGTCGATACCTCGCAATCGATGACGCACGTCGATGCGTGGCGCCGCGCAGAAGTGCAACGTGCGGCGACTGGTTGGAACGAGATTGGTGTTGCGGATCCGACGGCGGAAACGCGGTTGGATCTCGTCAAGGCGCTGCTCGCCAAGGACAAGCAGAGCATCGTGCAGAAGCTCGCCGCGAAGAACCGCGTGCAGCTCTATGGGTTTGATGGCAGCGTCGAAGACTTGCCGGTCATCGCGCAGCCACCGAAGCTCGGTCCGGATGGCGAGCCCTTGCCCGTCGATCCGAACAAGCCGCCGCCAGTGCCGGTTCTCGATCTCGAGAAGCTGATTGCCGACGGTCGCTCTTCCAACCTTGGTGGTGCCCTGCGCACGGCGCTCGACAAGAGCCGCCCGGCAGAGATCGCGGCTGTGGTCTTCGTTACTGATGGCCGTCGCACTGCGGGTCCGCAAGGGGCTGAGATTGCGCGACTGCTTGTGCAACGCAAGATTCCGCACACGTTCGTGCTCGGTGTTGGCGACCCATCGGAAACGCAGACCGTGCAGCTGACGCGCATGGACGCGCCGTCAAAGGTCTTCCAACTCGATCCCTACGAGATGAAGGCGACGGTGACGTCGCAGGGCTACGACGGCATCACGGTGACGGCGCGCCTCGTGCGCACCGACGACAAGGGTGCCGAGATCGTCGTTGCGACGCAGCAAGTTCCGATTGGTGCGACGCAAGAAGCGACGATCCACTGGAAGGAACTGACCAGCGATTCTTCGGGTCGATTCTTGTATCGCACCGAGATCGTGCCGCCGGAAGGCGAGCCGATGGTTGCCGAGCGTCACACCAAGACGGAAGCGGTCGAAGTGCTCGATCGTCGCCTGCGCATGCTGTTGCTCTCTGGGGCGTCGAGCCACGAGTTCCAGATCCTGCGCAACTTGCTGATTCGCGACAAGACCATCGACGTGTCGTGTTGGTTGCAGAGCGCGGACGAGAAGTTCCCGCAGGAAGGCAACGAAGACGTGCTCATCGATCGCTTGCCGGAAGAACGCATCGACTTCGATCCGTACGACGTCGTGGTGATGATCGACCCCGATCAAGAGCGCCTGTCCAAGCGCTTCTGCGAGAACCTCGCCAAGCACGTCGTCGAAGGCGGCTGTGGTCTCTGGTGGGTCGCGGGTGAGAAATACACGCTCGACTCGCTGCGGCCGACGGCCAACACCCGTGCGATCGCCGATATTCTGCCGATCGTGCCCAACATCGAAACCGCCGAGCGCGAGATGATGGGCTTCGGCAAGGCCTTCAAGAACCCGTGGCGCTACAAGCTGACCACCGATGGCGAAGAGGGCTTTGGTGCCAAGGTCATGCGCGTGCATGACGACAAGGACACCAGCAAGCTGCTTTGGGAGAGCATGCCGGGGTTCCACTTCTGGTTCCCGGTCACGCGTCTCAAGCCGATTGCGATTGCGCTTGCCGAACACCCGAGCCCGGACTTCCGACGCGGTGGCAAGAACATGCCGATCATCGCGATGCAAAGCATTGGCGCTGGTCGCGTGTTGTTTGTCGGCACTGACGAGACCTACCGCTGGCGTTCGATTCACCAAGATGCCTACGACCGGTTCTGGGTCAATGGCATCCGCTACTTGTTCGAAGGCCGGTTGCAGGCTGGCAACAGCCGTCTGCGCATCTTGGCCAGCGACGACAAGATCGACCTTGGCGATGCGATCGAGTTGATCGCTGAGGTCAAGGACGAGGTGCTGCAACCGCTGATCGTCGAGTCCTTCCCGGTGACGATCGAAAGGGACGGCGAAGCTAGCGAAACCATCGCGCTGATCCCGGTCGAAGCCCTGCCTGGCAGTTACTCGTTCCGCTATCGCGCGACGCAGCTGGGCACCTTCCGGGTCCGGCCGCTTGAGAAGATCGGCAAGCAAGTCGAACTGACCTTCCAAGTAGTACCGGCACAGATCGAATCCCAAGGTCCCATGGACCGCTCCGAATTGGCGTCGATCGCCGGTGCGACCGGCGGCGAGCTGTTCGAGACCCCCGCCGAACTGCTGGCGGCGCTCGATCGCATTCCGTCCCGTTCGGCTACTGACACCTTCCGTACCCCTCACGCGATTTGGGATGGCTGGCCCACGATTACCATCGTGCTGCTGCTGCTCTCCATCGAGTGGTTGCTGCGCAAACGATTCAACCTGCTATGAGCCCTTCGACCATTCCTGAATCGCCGACTTCGGTGCCAACTCCGCAGCCAGTGCCCCTAGGGCGCGAGCTGACAGCGGCTCGTGAGCGTTTGCACCAGCAGCGATCGCGTGCTCGCACGGGCATCTGGATCGAGACGATCGGCGTCGTGGCGTTGCTGTCGGTTGCCTACGCGGTGCCAACGTTCCTCACCGATCGATTCCTGCGCCTCGAGTGGATCTTCCGCGCCGTGCTGCTCGCTAGCTTCGTGTTCGTGGTCGCCCGCATCGTGCGTCGCCGCTTGATGACGGCACTCGTGGTCAAGTTGAGCGACGAAGAGATGGCGCTCGCTGTCGAACGCAAGAGCCCCGAACTCGAGCAGGTCCTGATCAGCTCGCTGCAGTTTGATGGCGAACTCGGTGTCGAATCCAAGTCGATCGAATCGCAGCAGATGAAGGCGGCGGTCGTGTCGAGCGTTCGCGATCGCCTGCAATCCATTCCGTTTGCACGTGCGATCGACGCTGGCCGCGTGCGCAAGTTTGCATTGGGCATCTTCACGATGTTCGTGTTCTTCATTGGTTGGGCAGGCATCGATTCGGAATCGCTCGGTATCTGGGCGAGCCGCAACGTGTTGTTGACCAATGCCGATTGGCCGCGCTACACGAGCCTGACGTTCGTCGATGGTTCGGAGGAAGTGCGTTTGCCGCAAGGCGATGCCCTGACCGTGCGTGTGGCAGTCGACGGCCCGATGCCGGAACAACTGTTCATGGACTACTTGTTCGCCGATGGCGAGACCGGTAGTGAGCCAATGAGCTTGACTGGCGACACGGAGTTCACGTGGACGATCGACGCCGTGCTCAACGATGTGAAGTTGTCCGTGCAAGGCGGCGATTCGTTGCCGATCGAGCTCGTCATCAAGATTGTCGAGCGACCGCGTGTCGATGGCCTGGCCGTGCGCGTGACCTTGCCCGAATACATGGAGCGCGAGTCGTACGACGTGCCGCCCACCGAGGGTGAGTTACGTCTGCCGAAGGGGGCCAAGCTGACGCTGACGGCAACGAGCCAAAAGCAGTTGACGTCGGCGTTCTTGTTGTTCGGCAACGACGCGAAAGTTGCGATGACGCTCGGCGAAGACAAGCAGTCGTTTGCCGGTGACTTCTATCCCAAACTATCAGGCTTGTTGATTATCGACGTCATCGATTCGGACAGCCTCGGAGCAGGCACGCCACCGAAGCTGTTGTTGCGAGTTGGCGAAGACAAGACACCGACGATCGATATTCGCTTGCGTGGCATCAGTTCGTCGATCACGGCACAGGCGCGCATTCCCGGTCTGCTAAAGGTGCGTGATGACTTCGGCATCCGCGAGATCGTTGCGACGATGCGCGCCACCAAGGAAGAGAACCGAGATCGCGGTCCGGACGACACGCCATTGCCGCCAGAGCCGTGGTCCGATGCGAAGCCGATCTTTGATCAGCAGTTGGTGCCGAGTTCGTTGAAGTACGAAGCCGAAGCCAACGTCGACCTGAAGACCTGGAACACCATCAACACGCCCAACAGTCCGGACAACCCGATCCAACCAGGCATGTTGTTCTCGCTGCGCTACGCCGCTAAGGACAACTTCGGCCCGGGCGATCCACACGAGGGGTTCAGCGAGACGATGACGTTCCGCGTCGTCACCAACGACAAGCTGATCGAAGAACTGCGTCGTCGTCAGATCGAGCAGCGCACCGAGCTGCAGGCGATTGCCGATCAGGAGGCGACTGCGGTCCTCGAGCTGACCGAGACCGTCAACCCCAAGGATGCCGGCGATCAAGCCAAGCTGGCGCAGGCTCGCTTCAAGGCGATGGCTCGCCGCCAGCAGGCAATGGGACGTCGGGTGCGCTTCGTCAGCGAGGCCTACCAGCGGATCCTGTGGGAGTTCGAGAACAACCGTCTGATCGAGCCGACCAAGGTCCGGCAGATGGAGGCGCTGATTCCGGCCCCGCTCGAAGTTCTAGCCCGGGAGGCTTTCCCGGAGACGGCAAGGGATGTCGATCGCTTCCTCAGGACCAACGATGAGGCCGTAAGGGCCAAAGCCATCAAGGGTTATCGCGATATCATGGCCCGTTTGGCGACCATCCTGAAGGAGATGGAGCAGGCCGAGGATCTCGCTGCCCTTATCGAACAGCTCCGGAACGTGATAAATCTGGAGAGCGAAGCGATCCGCGACGTCAAAAAGCGACTCGAAGATCTGGAGAACAATCTCTTCAACCAGAAGGACGATAAGTCCACCAAACCAAGTGAGTCTGTGCCGCCCAAGAAGATTGAGCAGCCGGACACACCAAAGAAGCCTAACTAACCGACCGTAACGCCCCCCTGGGGCAAACCCCTCCCTGAGGTGCAGTAATGATTTCTAGAGGAATCGCCATTGTGGCGGCTCTGATGTTCGCAGCGGTGACGCCATTGTCGTCATCGCTGAAGGCACAGGATCCGCCCGTTAGCGCCACGAGCAAGCAAGAGCTTGCCCAAGGCAAGTTCCAGGTGCTTACCGAACGCATGGGCAAGCTCATGGTTGTCCTGCAAAAGGATGAGCCAGAAGAGAGCAAGCTGCTGAGTGCCGGCCTTCGCTTCGTGCAAGAGAAGAAGCTGCACCAGCGACTTGAGAACGCCGGCAAGTTGCTGCGCCAAGAGCGATGGGACGAAGGCCTGGTCGTCATGGGCAAGCTGAAGACCGACCTTCGCTCGCTGCTTGAGTTGCTGCAGAACCGCAACTCGGATCTGCGCGAACTGCTCGAGCGCATCGAACTGCTTGAAGACTTCAAGAACCGAGTCGACGAACTCGCCAAGGAGCAGCAGCAGGAGAAGGAAGACTCGGCTCGCGCGGAAGCTCTGCAGAAGCACCTCAAGAACATCGAGGCGCAAAAGCAGCGCGCCGAAGACCTGCTCGCCAAGCAGCAAGAGTTGCGCGATGCGACCAACCAACTTCCGCTCGACGCGGCAGAAGGTTTGGCCAAGCCGCTCGAGACTGAGGAAGGCAAGCTCGAAGAAGCGACCGACGAACTCGCGAAGGACCTCAAGGACCTCGAGAAGAAGGACGCCGAGCTCAAGAAGGAAGCCAAGGACGCCGCAGCCAAGCCGAAGCCCGGTGACGGTAAGCCCAGCGATGGCAAGCCCAGTGACGCGAAGCCCAGTGAAGCCAAGCCATCTGAAGGCAAGCCCGGCGAAGCGAAGCCGAGCAAGCCATCCGAGGCCAAGCCATCTGAGGGCAAGCCCTCCGAAGGCAAGCCGAGCGACGCAAGTGGCAAGGCCGGCAAGGCTGCCAAGTCGATGGGCAAGGCCGAGGCCTCCCTCGGTGAGAAGAAGCCCGAGTCGGCTCTGAAGGATCAGGACCAGGCCATGGAAGCTCTCAAGGCTGCCATCGAAGAGCTGGACCAGATGGCCGAGGACGCCGCGCGCGAGTTGCTGAAGCTGCCGTTCGACCAAATGGCGAAGAAGCAGGAGCAAACGCAGAAGGCGACCGACACCCTGTCTAAGGACATGGAGAAGGCCGAGGAAGGCGAAGAGGGTGGCGAAGGCAAGCCGACGCCCGGCAAGCAAAAGGTCCAACAGGCGGTCCCGAAGCAGCGCGCTGCTGCTGGCCAGCTAAAGGAATACGTTCCCGCCAAGCAGAAGCAGCAGGACGCGAAGGATGACCTCGAGGCCGCCAAGAAGGCGCTCGAAGAAGCCCTCGCCCAGCTGCGTCAGCAACTGCAGGACGAAGTGCTTCGCGCCCTCGAAGAGCGCTTTACGGCGATGCTCGCACGTCAGCGCGAGTTGACGGCGCAGACCGAGACGGTCGATGCCACGCGCAAGAAGATCATGACTGCCTCTGGCGCGCTGCCAACGGCGCTGGTGGCCAAGATTGGCGAACTAGCCGCTGGCGAGATCGAGCTTGAGCAAGAAGCGATCGACGCGCTCAAGCTTCTCGAAGAAGACGGCACGACTGCGGTGTTCCCACCGATGGTCGAGCAGCTTCGCGAAGAACTGCACGACGTTGCTGCCGGCCTCGGCAAGCACAAGACCGGCGCCACGATGAATCTGGCGCAGAAGGATGTCGAAGACCTGCTTTCCCTCCTCATCAATGCTCTCCGTAAGACGATCGAGCAGAAAGAAGGCGGGGGTTGAACGGGTACTTGAAGTGGCAAAGCGCCACCGCTCGTGCCCGTGTCGGCCGAGCTCAAAATGTTGCGATTCCTTCAAGAACGGGTGAACAAGAAGACCAAGGCCACGGATGCCGAGGCGGAAAACAACCCACTAGCACAGGATGACTATGACAAGATTTCCAAGAAGCAGGCTCGCGTGAAGGAGCTGATGCGACTCCTCGCTGAGAAGCTTGGTAAGGAGAACGGCGTCGAGGGGGGCCAATAATGAACCTCTCGATCAACAAGCCGCTGCTCGGTCTGGTCGTGCTCGGGACGCTTGCGTCCGGAGTGTGCGCCCAGATCCAGTTGCCTGGTGCCGGCACGCGGCCGGAAGCACACATGCCGGCGGTGCCGCCGGTCAGTGTGCAGAACCCGTTCAAGCCGTTCGATCAACCACGCTTTGAGAAGGCCGCTCGCGAGCTAGGTGCAACCGCACTGCAAGTGAAGACCTTCGGCGAAGACATGGCAGAGATCGGCGCGGCGCGGGCGGCCGACGACTTGCTGCGCAAGGCGTTGCCGAAGTTCGACGAAGCCGTTCTGGCTGCGGAAGACCAAGATCCGAAGGCGGCTTTGCTGCTGGCCAAGGTCCTGGTCGATACCAAGTCGCCGTTGCTACAGGCCCACGTGCGCTACCACATGGCGCGCTTGTTCTTGTCGAGCGATGATCCGGAACGCGCGATCGACGTGCTCAATGAGTACATCGGCAGCAACATCAACCACTCGCCGCTCGACGGCGAGGCCGCCTACTTTTATGCGCAATCGCTTGCCGAGATCCCGATGATCGACGCGGCGATTCCGCGCTTCAACGCGTTCCTCGCATGGTTCCCGGAAGCCAGTGAGCGCTTGCGTTCGGCTGCGCACCAGCGCGTGCTGGAACTCGAGCTGCAGAAGGAAAGTCGTTTGCACATGCTGGCTGACGGCATGAAGAAGACGACGCGTGACCTGCGCAAGAAGAAGACCGACAAGCCCGTTCAGCTTGACCAAGAGGCCTACTTGGAAGAACTCGATGAGCTCATCGAGATGTTCCAGGAAATGGAGAAGCAGTCGAGTGGTCCAGCTTCTGGTCTCGGTCCGTCAAACAGCCCAGCGGCGTCCAGCGCGTTGCCTGGCGGCGAAGGCAAGGTCGGCAACTTGAACAAGAAGCCGTCGCTCGCCGATCGTTGGGGTGACATGCGCGACAGTGAGCGCAAGAAGATCATGGCGGACGTGCAGAACACGATGCCGCCTCAGTATCAGAAGATGCTTGAGGAGTACTACAAGAAGCTGGGCAAGGCTGATCGCAAGTGAGATCAACCACGCCAGAGCCAACCCAGCGAGCGCGGCACTCGCTGTCACTTGTTGCCGCGTTGGGTGCACTGCTCGCAGCAGTTGCACCCGCGCAGGCGACTGGCACGGCCCGCACTGTTGATGGCCGGACACTGACTGGCACGTTCGCGGTCGCCGCTGATGGCACCGCGACCGTTACTGGCGAAGCCGGCGAGACCAAGCTCGAGATCGCTGAAGTGTTGTCGTTCGAACGTGCCGGCGCCAAGCCGCGCAAGGTTCAGGTCGAGAACCGCGTCTGGTTGCGTTCGGGGACCGAGCTACCAGCCAAGAAGCTCAGCGGTCGCGCCGCCGCCGATGGCCAGCCTGCGATGCTGATCGTTCGTTTGCCGTCGGGACTGAACATCGAGGTGCCGATCAGCACGGTGCGCGCCATCCGTCAGGGTGGCTTGCAGCGCCCGCAACCCAATCTGTTTCCGGAGGACCTCGAAACGCCGCCGGCAAACAACGACCTGATATACATCGTCAGCGACGGTAAGGCTCAGCGCTCATCGGTCACTGTCACTAGCATCACGCAGAAGTCGATCGACTTTCAGTTGCGTGGCAAACCCTACGACTTCGAGTCCTCCGGCATTGCCGCCGTGGTCTTTGGAGCCAACACCGGCTTCCCGCCGGATCGTCAGCCGCGACCGCGCGCCGTTGTGTCCTTGACGACCGGCGAGAGCATTGAGGGCAAGATTCTCAGCATGGGCGAGAGCCTGCGTTGCCGGCTGGATGAAGGCTTCGTGATCGACGTGCCGACGCGCTACCTGCATCGCATCGACGTCTCCAGCGACAAGCTGGTTTGGATGTCGGAGTTGAAGCCCAACGTGGAGCAGACGCCCGCATTCGATCGCGTCTGGCCGTGGCACAACAATCGTTCGATTGCAGGCCCAGGCTTTGACCTTGCCGGCACGCACTTCGAACGCGGCCTCGGCATGGTGCCGCGTACCAAGCTGACCTACGACCTGTCAGGCCGCTTCGACATGTTTGAAGCGATGATCGGCATTGATGATCGCGGCGGCCCCGAAGCGCATGCGATCTTCCGCGTGCACGTCGATGGCAAGATGGTGTTCGAATCGAAGCCGATGACGCGTGGGCAACCGGCACACGAACTTCACATCGAGCTGAACAAGGCCAAGGCGTTGATGCTCGAAGTCGACTTCGGCAAGAACTACGACCTCGGCGACTTCTGTGCGTTCGCAGACGCGCGTGTTGTGCAGAAGTAGTGCTGCTCGAAGTGGCTGCGCGAACTTCCGCGGCAGTCGCTTCTGGCACTAGACCAAACTCCCCCCGGGGTCTCGGCCCCACCCCCTGATCATGATGCTTCTCGCTGTTCTCGCATCCTGCGCGATGCAGGATCCCATCGATGCCGTCGTGGCGAGTGAATCGCGACGCGTAGCGGTCATCGATCGGTGCGCTCAAGCTGTCTGCTCGGTGATGTCCATGGACTCTCCCGGTGGCGGCAGTGGCGTGATCTTCGATCCCGCCGGCTTCGTGTTGACCAACTACCACGTCGTTGGCAAGCCGGACAAGGGCTACAAGCCAAAGGATCCACCAGAGCCGCCGGATGAGGTGGTCGAAGCTTGGCGCAAGAAGACCGATGGGGACGAGGGCGAAGAGGACAAGTTCATCGCGGCGTGGCAGGCCGAGTGGCGTCGCGAACATCAGTCGAGCGGCGCTTCGCACTACAAGAACAAGAAGATCGGCCTTCCCGACGGCAAGCTCTACGAGGGCGTAGTGCTCGGTATTGATCCAGGCAGTGACCTTGCCGTGATTCGCCTGCTGCCGAAGGAAGAAGGCCAGACATGGCCGCACTGCTCGCTGGGCAACAGCGACGCACTGTTGGTCGGTGAGACGGTGCTTGCGATGGGCAACCCGTTCTTGCTCGCGACGGATTTTACGCCGACCGTCACGTTTGGCATCGTCTCCGGCACCCACCGCTACCAAGAAGGCGGCGGCAACCGCATGTTGGTCTATCCGGATTGCATCCAGGTCGATGCGCCGGTCAACCCCGGCAACTCCGGTGGTCCGTTGTTCAACGAGGCCGGCGAAGTGGTCGGCATCAACGGCCGCATTTCGATCGGCGACCGCGGCCGCGTCAACGTTGGCGTTGGCTTCGCGATCGCGTCCAATCAGATCAAGAACTTCCTCGGTGACCTGGTCGCTGGTCGCCACACCGAACACGGCACGCTCGACATGAGCGCCTGGTTCATGAACTCGCGCGACGGCAAGACCCGCAAGCGCGGCGTGTTCGTGCAGCAGACGTTTGCCGACTCGATCGTCAAGAAGGCGGGCGTTGGTCTCGGCGATGAGATCACCCGCTTCAACGGCATTGAGGTTCGTTCGGCCAACCAACTCGCAACGCTGGTCGGCGTGCTACCGGCTGGCACGTGGGTGACGCTGCGTCACCGACCTCAAAAGGAAGAAGGCGGCTTTGGCGATGAGCGTGAGGTCACCGTCAAGCTGACCGCGCTCGATACCGGTTCGAGCCGTGATGGCACCGGTGACGACGCGCGGCTTGCCAGTCGTATTGATCGCCGCATCGCGACCCGCCAGATCGTCGCTAGCTGGGCCAAGTCCGACGAGCAGGACGTGGCGATTCAGTGGACCCGACGTGGCCCGGATGAAGCCAAGCTCGTGACGATTGCCGACGGCGATCGACTGCGCATCGAGATCGGCCGCCACATCATGGTTCGCCTCGACGCCGACACCGGCTTCACCAAGGCCAATGGCGAAACTCGCGACCTGTCGACCGAAGAGCGCGAACGCCTGCGCCGAGAACTGACGTGCAACCCGATGCTGTGGCCGCGAGCAGAAGTCGCGACCCGCATGAAGCACGCCCTGCTGGTCGGCGGTGTGCACGTGCACGGGGCTCCGGCCTATCGCTTTCTGCTGCCAGGCGATGGCGACTGCGAGGCATGGTTCTTCCTGGATGGCAAACCGGCTGGGTTCGCCTTCCGCGACCCGGTGCGCCGAGCACACGTCGAATGGTATGTGCGCGACAACAAGCTGCGCGTAGTCGTCGACGGCGAGCTCGAACAAGGTTGGTCGAGCGGCATGCGCGCGACTGGCAAGGCTGAAGAACAGTGGTTCCGGAGGGACGCCTGATGCGCATCGCAATGATCGTGCTCGCTACAGTGAGTGCTCTCTCGGCGCAGACCGCGGACTTTGGCAAGAGCTACTCGTTCGCAGAGCGCAAACCAAAGACACAGGTCGAGCGCACCGTCGCCAAGTTGATGCCTAGCATCGTCAAGATCCACGGCGCCTCCGGCCTGGCGACGATCAAGGCCTACGCGACTGGCATCATCGTCAGTGATCGCGGCCACATCCTGACCCTCGACCAGATCCTGCTGCAGTCGGACCGCACGCGTGTCGTTCTCTACGACGGCTCGGTGCACGACGCGATCTTGTATCCCGCTGATGAGAAGCTCGGTGTGCGCCTGCTCAAGATCAGCCCCGAAGAAGTGGATGGCAAGCTGCAGCCGCTGTGGCCGCCAGTTGCCGAGCAAGCCAAGTATCGCAATGGCCAGTTCGTCGTGTCGCTGGGCAACTGCTTTCGACTCGCCGAGTTCTCCGAGAAGGTCAGCGCGACGTTCGGCGTTGTCTGTGGCAAGGCCAACACGGCGCTGCGCTACCGCATGGCGGACGTCAAGTACGACAACGACATCATCCTGACGGATGCGTGCAACAACCCCGGCCACTACGGCGGCGGATTGTTCACGCTCGACGGCCGTTGGATCGGGCTCAACATGCGCCTGCTCGACAGCAAGGAAACCAACACGATGTTGTCGGCCGCGATTCCGACCCGCGACCTGCTGCCATACCTCGAAGAACGCGTGAACGGCAAGAAGCGCGAAGTCGTCGAGGAGGAGGTCGTGCCGGTGTGGACTGGCATCACGTTGTTTGAGCAAGCTGGACGCAAGTCGCCGCCGGCCTACGTCGAACGCGTGAAGCGCAAATCACCGGGCCGCACGCTCGGCCTGCGTATCGACGATCTGATTGTGCGCATCGATGACTTTTCGATTCGCAGTTGCATGGAGTTGCGTACGGTGCTGAAGAAGTTCAAGCCGGGCGATACGGTCAAGGTGACGTGGAAGCGCGGCACCCGTGTGATGTCCGGCGATATGATGCTGGCCGAGGAGCCGAAGAAATGAACCTGCGACCCGCCATAGCACTGCTCTCCCTGTTGTTGCCGCTGACGGCGCAGCAAGGCAACCTCGACGAGTTCTTGAAGCTTGAGCCCGTCCTGCAGGCTGCGCTGGAGAAGGCTGGCCCGTTTGTGGTCACCGTCGAGACCTTCGGTGGCACGCGTCGCAAACTTGGCAAGGACGGTCCGATGGATGGTCCTGCCCCACCGAAGCCGCGTCCCAAGCCGAAGCCGCCAAAGGTCGAGCCGAAGCCGGTGGATCCAGCGAAGCCGGACCCGAATAAGCCGGACCCGAATAAGCCTGACCCGAGCAAACCAGATCCTGCTAAGCCGGAGTCGGAGAAACCAGACAAGAAGCCCCAGGATCCAAAGGACAAGAAGAAGAAGCCCAAGAAGAAGATTGGCTTGGTCGCCAAGGGCTTCCAGCAGACGCAAGGCAAGACGTCCGGCATCATCCTGACTTCAGATGGCTGGATCATGGTGTCGCGGTTCGCACTCAACCTCGATCCGACCACGATCCTGATCAACGTTCCGGGTCACGGTACGTTCCACGCAGAGCGCGCCGGCGAAGACACAAGTCGCGGCATTGCGCTCGTCAAGATCGACGCCGAAGGCTTGCCTGTGCCTGAGTTCGTGCACCCCGACAAGGTCAACGTTGGACAGTGGGCGTTCGCTCTCGGCCGCACCTTCGCCGCCGACGATCCAACCGTGCACCTCGGCATTGTCAGTGCCAAGAAGCGCATCTACGGCCGCGCACTGCAGGTCGATGCGTACACCTCGCCAGCCAACTACGGCGGCGCAGTCGTCGATATCCACGGCCGCGTGCTCGGCATGTCGGTGCCGCTGTCGCCGTCCGGCCGCAACGCCGGTGTCGAGTGGTATGACTCCGGCATTGGCTTCGCGACGACGATCGCCGACATTCCCGAACTGATCGCCCGGATGAAGGAAGGTCAGATCCTGCAGCGTGGCTGGCTCGGCGTGCAGCTCTCCACGTCGCACCTCGGCCCGGGCGCCCGAATCACTGATACCCCGAATGACGGCGCTGCCAAGGAAGCCGGCCTGCGCAAGGATGACATCATCCTCAAGGTCGATGGCGTCGACGTGCTCAATGGCCCCCACTTCTTGATGCTGGTCAGTTCGCGCCTGGGCGGCGACACCTGCACTCTCGTCGTACAAAAGGGCAAGAAGGGCTCTGAGCCGATCGAAGTCGGCCCGATCACCCTGAAAAACGCTCCGTGGTCCGAGCAGCGCAAGGGCAAGGAAGACCTGCCGGCGTCATTCTCGCTGCCAGAGGGCGAAGAAGGCCGCTGATAGGGGGCACCTCAGCCAGCTGGGCATCATCACGAATGCTTTTCGTTGCTGATGCAACGACACGAGCCATGATGGCGGAGTGTCGACCAACTCGTTCCTACTCCACGCTGTCCTAGCTGCTGGCCTCTGCGCCGCCAGTTGCAGCGAGGAACCTGTTTGGCAGGCACCCGACTGGCGACCGCAGCAACCGGCACAACGCATCGTTGCCGGTTCGGTGTTGGCGGTTGAGTCGTTGCTCGAAGTGATTCCGCACGAACGGCTGGTCGGCGTGCACACGATCGCCGCTGACGCTCGCTACTCGCTGGTCGCGGATCAGGCCAAGGACTTGCCGTTGCTCGGTGCGTCACCGGAGCAACTGCTGTCGGTGCGGCCGGACCTCGTCTTGGTCGACGCTTTCACTCGAGTAGAAACGCTGGCGTTACTTGCTGCCGCCGACGTGCCGGTCGTGCGCACCCACGACCCGCATAGCTTTGAAGATATCGAAACCAACCTGCGACTACTCGGCCGTGTGACGCACCTCGACGCCGAGGTCGAACAGCTGATTGCGAAGCTGACGAAGAAGCTCGACGCCGTTCGTCAAGCAGGCAAGGACCTCAGCGGTTGGCGGCTACTAAGTCTCGATGGTGCGTTGCACACGTATGGCGAAGGTTCGCTGTTCGACGTCATGACCCGAACGGCTGGCGCTCGCAACCTCGCGAGCGAACGCGGGGTTGGCGCCTTCCGCAAACTAGACATCGAAGAGGTGCTCGCCTGGCGCCCCGACGCTCTGGTCTTGTCCGGTGAAGCCCCGCCCGACGGCAAGCTACCCGAATGGGTCATGCAGTGCCCGGGCCTCGAGCTGCTGCCGTGCGTGGCCGCGGGTCGCATCTTGTATGTGCCTGGCCGGTTGTTGATCACGACGTCGCATCGCCTGGTCGACTCCGCCGCGTTCGTGCAGCAGCAACTGATCAAGTGGGGCAAGCCGTGAAGCAGAAGCTGCCACTGCTGTTGTTCGCGCTATTATTGCTCGCCGTCGTCATGCACCTCGCATTCGCGCGGCAAGAACCCGGTCTCGGTACCTTGTTCGACTGGTTGTTCTCTTGGACGGGTGCAACTGAGGATGTGCACCCGGCCGACAGGTTCGTCTTTGGCGCGGTCCGCACACCACGCATGTTGGTTGCCGCATTCGGCGGCGCCGCCCTCGCGCTGGCAGGCACCGTCATGCAGGCGAGCTTTCGCAATCCGCTCGCATCGCCCGACATCATTGGCACGGCCGCCGGCGCGGCTTTTGGCGGCGCGTTGGCCATCGTGTTCAAACTTGCCGACGCGTCGGTGTTCGCCACCCCCATCGCTGCGCTGATCGGCGCCGTTGGGGTGACCTGGTTGGTGTTCGTGCTTGCGGGCTCCCACGGCAGGTTCTCTGTCGCCAATCTGTTGCTCGCCGGCATCGCCCTCAACACGCTGTTCGGCGCGATCACTTCGTTCGTCGTGACCTTGAGCTTTGACAACTACACCGCCAGTTCGCGGGTGCTGTTCTGGCTGATGGGCGGCCTCGATGCCCGCAACTGGGAACACGCGTGGATCACTGCCGGTGGCTTCGCCCTGTTTTCTCTGATGGTCTGGCCACGCGCTCGAGAACTCGACCTGCTGACATTGCGCGACGACAGCGCCCACAGCCTTGGTGTCGATGCGCCGCGGGCACGTCGTTCGCTCGTGTGGTGTGCTTGTGGTTTGACGGCCACTACCGTCGCCAACAGCGGCGGTATTGCGTTCGTCGGCCTGATCGTGCCGCACCTTGCCCGCTTGCTCGTGGGGCCAGCACATCGCCTGCTGCTGCCAACTGCGGCCTTGCTCGGCGCGATTCTGATGGTCGTCAGCGATCTTGGTTGCCGCGTTTCGCCGGCGTCGTGGAACCTACGTCTTGGCGTGGTTACGGCGATTGCCGGCGCTCCCTACTTCTTGTTCTTGTTGTCGCGTCAGCGGCGCGGGGTCCCGTTGTGAGCGAACTCGCCGCCAACATGTTGTCGGTGCAACTCGGCACGCGCACGGTTCTGCACGGTGTGTCGATGACGGTCGCACCCGGCGAACTCGTCTTGCTTGCCGGTCGCAACGGAGCCGGCAAAAGCACGTTGCTGCGTTGCATGATCGGTGCCTGCCAACCGGATGCCGGCAGCGCGCAGCTGCATGGCAAACCGATCCTCGCTTGGCCAGCCAGAGAGCGCGCTCGCGAAGTCGCCTTCGTGCCGCAAGACACCGACGTGCCGTTCGACTTTACCGGGCGCGAGTTGGTGACGATGGGCAGGCATCCACATCGCGGCCGCGGCGAAGCGATGCGTCCCGAGGACACCGCGGCCGTGAATCGTGCGCTCGATTTGTTGGACGCGGCAGCATTCGCAGACCGTGCCGTGACGACGTTGTCTGGTGGCGAACAACGACGTATCGCTGTCGCTCGTTCGTTGGCAACCGAAGCGCGGTTGTTGTTGCTCGATGAACCGACCAACAACCTCGACCTCGAACACGCCCTGCAGCTCGTGAAGCTCCTGCGTTCGCTTGCGGATGACGGTCACGGCGTGTTGCTCGCATCCCACGACCTCAATCTGTTCGCTCCCTACAGCGATCGCGTTGTGTTGTTACACGATGGTCGCGCATTGGTGGACGCTCCGCCCGAAGAGGCGTTGGCAGCCGAGCACATCGAAACGGTCTTCGGCGTGCAATCGCGAACGCCCACGCATTTCTTTCCGCGCGAGTTCACTCTGTGAGTTCGGTGCGGAGCAGCGCGCGCACTGCTGCGAGCTCGTCAGCCGAGTAGGGTGTGAGATCCTGGTGTGGCGTGACCCCACACGCGTCCGGGCGAAGACGCAACAACTCGTCGAATGCCAGGTCGCAGCTGCGACGCTCGATCTTGCAAAGATCGTTGCTGAGATTCTGCACGACGTCTTCGCGTTCGAGCAACGGCAGCAACAACGGAATGCAATCGTCGTGCGCGACATAGCGGAACAGTTGCAAAGCGTCGACGACGCGTTCGCCCTGCGCCGTTCGCAACAGTTCGCCGAGGCGCTGCCGTGCGGCCGGGTCGCCAAGCCGCGCGAGTGCGGCCACTAGGCCGTCGCTGACGACGTCCGCGGCGTGCAGATGTGTGCGTAGACGCGACTTCGTTTCGTTGGCTTCCAATCGGCCCAAGACCAGTGCGAGTTGCCGACGTAGAAAGCCGTTCTTCTGACGTGCAAAGATGCCGAGCAGTTCGTCGCCCATGCCAGCGACGGGTTGGTTCTCCAGCAGTGCATTGACCGCCTCGAGCCGCACATCAAACGAGGAGTCTTCGCAGTAGGCTGGCAACCGGCGCAAGGCGTCTGCGGTGCCGATCGCAGCCAGGCATTCGACGACCAGGCAACGCACGTCCTCGTCATTGTGTTTGCCGATTGCTTCGAGCGTCGGCAGCGCAGCCGAACCAAAGTCGCGGGTGCGCTGGATCGCAGTGGAGTCGCCGTTCTGTAAGAGCTTGCGAAGTTCTTCCATGAGCTTCTGCGTGTCAAGAATGCGAAGGTCGCGCACCTTCTTCGCGCGAGCTTACTTGACGAGCGGTAGCACCGGCATCGGCCAGGTATGTGCTCCGGGCGGTTTGATGACCATGTCTTCGTCAGCGTGCGGGTCGTCGACGTCTGCAAACAAGATGTGGTGGTGCACCGTGAAGCGATCACGCGGGACGGGAACCGGCAACTGATCAAATGGCACGGTTGCGACTCGCTTGCGGTCCTTTGGTAGCGGCGCGTTTCTGGGCGCCTTGGGGTTGGGATCCTGCGGTGTGGAATCCTGAGGAGTGGGCGCCTGTGGGTTGGGCGCCTGTGGGTTGGGCGCGTCAGGCCCGAAAGGCATGACCTGAAACTGCTTCGCCTCACCCTTCGGCAGTGGGCGATCCCCGCGGTTTGGTTCTTGTCCGATCCCCGGCACGTACGCCGCGGGCGGCGGTTCGCATCGCGCGAACGCGACTAGCACCAGGGCCAGGATCGCGGCGGTAAGAGTGGCGCGTTGCTGCATGGGGATCGGAACTGCGATGCGACTAACCCGGCGCTTCCACACCGGCTAGTCCTTCGAGAGGGCTTCGAACATGCGCTCGGCGTCGAACGGCCGAGTTGCATGCAAATACGCGCGCCGCTGCACGCGTGCGACAACTATATCGAGAGACGGGAGCCCCCACACGTTGGTCGTCAGGTAGCCGCGAACGGAGTTGGGGCGGCCGCCCGGCTCGATCACCACAAGTAGCCGTGGTTGCTGGCTTCGCGGCATGGCGTGGTCACGGCGTCAAGCCACGATTCGAGGACGACTTCGTCGACGCCGGGCCACACTCCACGGTCCGGTGACGATTGTTCGGGATTCCGCCATGCGGCAACCCTACCGCGTGATCAGCGCCCGTTCGGGAAGTTCCCTTCCTCGAGCGCGAATGCCGCGAACTTCTCCCGCCAAATATCAGGGAGCTCGCGCTTCTTCATCGTGTCCATGTCGACGGCCGCCGTGATGATACGCGCGCGGCACAGCGGTTTGTCGGAGCCGTGCTTCGTCATCCAAAAGCCGAGCGTCAGCGACGACCCGCCCATGCGCAGCACGCCGATGTGCACTTCGGGTTCGTCGCCGTAGACGACGGGAGCGAAGAACTCGGCGTCGATCTTCACGGCGGGGAAGCCGAGCTTATCTTCGTGCATCAGCTTGGCGTAGCTGTGCCCGAGGCCGTCGCTCCACCAGTCCTCAAAGGCGCAGTGGAAGTAGTGCAGCAGCTTTGGGTAGTAGGCGATGCCCGCGTCGTCGATATCGCCGAAGCGATACCGCAACCGCGTGCGAAAGGTCATGCGCCGCCCGCTTGCTCCGCCGGTTCGTCCTGCTTCGTCTTCTCGCTGTTGCGCGAGCAGAACTGATCGAGGCCCTTCACGTCGCGCGGCAGATCGGGGTGACGTTCGAGTTGTGCAAGCAGCACGTCGATCGTGGCGTGGGTATCGGCTTCGGCAGCGTGTGCGCCTTCAAGTTCGCGACCGCAGTAGTGACGCACGGCAGCGGAGAGGTTTCGCGGTCCCATCAAGAAGCGGTCCCACGTCTTTTCGCAGACGTTGAAGATGATCTTGGCGTCGACTTGCTGGCGGTCCCCCATCTCGAACGGGATGCCGTGCCGCTTGCACTCGTTGAGCCACAGCGGGATATCGTAGTTGATCTGGTTGAAGCCACCGATGTCGCTGTCGGCGAGGAACTCGACCAGCTTGTCACCGACCTTCTTCAGGGGTGGTCCCCAGAAAAGCCCGGTGGCATCCGACGTGTGCACACCGGTGACCTTGGCGGCCCCCTTGCTCACTTCTTTGCCAGGATTGATGCGTTGCACCATCTCCTCGCGCGTGCCGTCAGGCAGCAACCGAATGAATGCGAGTTCGAGGATGCGGTCGTTGTAGATATCCAGACCGGTGGTTTCGAAGTCGAGAAAGACGATGGGACGTTCGAGCTTGAGGAGCATGCAGCGTGACCTTGAGTTGCCGCGCGAGCTGACCGGCTCGTGGTTCGCGGCCTTTGGTTCGAGGTCACATTCTGCGTCCGATTCGCAGAGCTACAAGTCCGACCCCGGCGAACTCGTGCGAAGCTCGCGAACCATCTACAATCGGGCCAGTTACGTTTGGCTACTTGAGCCAGGTCGTCGCTAGCAGGTCGACTTGACCGGCCCAGAACTCGCGACTGCTCCGCTGCGACTCAAGCTGCGCGAACTGCGCGAGCCAATCGAGTTGGTCATCCGCCGGCACGCACGCGTCGCATGCCGGGAACAGCATATTCTCCTCCAAGTCTTGGCGCCGCGCCAGGCGCGCCACGATCGCCGTGACGGTCTCAGCAAAGCCAGCCCGCTCATCGTCTGTCAGCTCGCCCGTAGGCTCCCAGAACAGCACGAGGTAGTGCGTCAGCTCGCGGATCTCCTCGTGAAGGCGCATCAACTCGCCGACGATCGCTGCGTCCTCCTCGTCCGCGCGCATTGCTACCGCGGGTGCCAGGATCTCGTCCTCCTTGCGCATGTGCACGGCTAGCACCCATTCGCGCAGAAACCGGAGCACGCACGCACAGTCGGCCGCCGGAAACTCGCCGCCCGATCGCACCTGGCCCGCAATCGCGGCCAAGACGCGGACCCCTCGCGTGGCGACTACGTGATCAGCCCTCAGGTTGTCGGTGGGGCGGTGCATTCGTCTGGATTTGCGAACAGCTCGACGCTGCATGATGAGCAATGCAACCTCACGCAGGCGGCGGTATTTCGCGGTGCGCCCCTATTGCCAGCCTGAAGCCGCCCTAACGCCACCCGAAAAAAACCCGAACGTGCATGTTGACAGGTCTAAACATTTGGCTAACTTCGAACCGAACAAGAAACGAACAACAGGACCCAAACATGGCAACTCGCCGTCAAAACACACTCTCGCCTTCCTCATCCTCTCGCCTCGCCAGCGGTCGTCTGACCGCCAGTCAAGTATGCGCGGGCCGACCCGTTCGCTGGGGAGCGGCGGTGGTCGAGCCCGCGCGGAGGAGCGCAAGCCTTGGCTGGACAGAGGTTAGTGGTCGTAGTCGGCGCGATCGTCGCGCTGCGGTTCGGCTGGCTAGTGCGCAGCCGGCTGCTCGTGGTCAGGATCTGGCTGGCGGTCCGGTCTCTGCTGGCGGCCCTGGCGGTGCCACCAGTGCTGGCAGTGAGGTCAGCTCATTTACCCGAAACCGGATTAGGCATGCGTTCGAGTTGTTCGGTGCCTGTATGATGATTGTTACCTTTCTAGCCATGGCGATGTTCGCCTGACGTTAGTTTGGCGGGCTAGTTGGTTGGTTTTACTGGCGTGGGTTTCTCGCGCGGCACTGCTTGGCCGGACCCCAAAGGGCCGGGCTCTAACTGGCCGGGCTCTAACTGGCCGGGCAAGAACTGGATGGGCACAACTGGCCCAACGCTGCTACCGGGGCCTATTGGCCTGATTGGCGCGCACCTGCCCGTTCGACGGGAGTGCGACGACTGGAGTTCATGATGACGACGATGCTGACTGAGAAGCAGATCCGGGTGCTGCGCTTCTTCCGTGACTACCGGCAAGAGCACAGCATTTCGCCGACCTTGGAGGAGGCGGCGCAGGCGCTGGGGGTCAGCAAGATCACGATTCACGAGCACCTGAATCAGCTCGCCAAAAAGGGGGCGATTCATCGTGATCGCGCCAAGGCACGTGCCGTGGCGATCCTGTTTGACCCTGACGCCGACGAAACCAGCAGCAGCGACGACGGAATCCCCAAGCTGCCGCTCGTGGGCATGATCGCTGCTGGTCGTCCGATCGAGGCTCTCGAGGATCGTGAGGAGATGAGCCTGACCGATCTCGTCCCGACCGGCGATCGCATCTACCTGCTGCGAGTACGTGGCAAGTCGATGATCGAAGACCACATTGACGACGGCGACCTGGTCGTCGTCGAGCGTCGTGAGACCGCCAACGATGGGGACATCGTTGTCGCGATTCTCGAAGACGAAGAGGCGACTCTGAAGCGCTTCTATCGCGAGTCCAATGGGATGATTCGTCTGCAGCCGGCGAACTCCGAAATGGAACCGCTGTTCACCAATCGAGTGCAATTGCGCGGCGTAGTGCGCGGCGTGATTCGCAAGTTCCGATAGCAATCCGGGCTGGGTAGTTCGAGCTGAACTATTCGAACTGAACTAGTCAAGCCGGGCTATTCGAACTGGGCTATCAAGCTGGGCAACCAAGCTGGGTCGGCTTGCCGTGGGGGCTGGTCGTTGCAGCGCGGTTGCTGTTTCTGAAGCCTGCCTTGCAACCTTGGTTGACACCCTCGGTTGCAGCAAAGGGCAGCCACGTGATGCGCTTCTGACCGGGCGCGTTGCGTGTGATTGACTCCAGTTTGGAAGAGTTCCTCTAGGGCGGGACTCGTAGTTACTCAGACCGCCGGGAGGTTGTAGAACGAGAGGGTGACCGACTCTCGTGCTCAACCTCCCGGACGCGTCATTAAAGGTCCGTTCGTCGATCAATGCGGTGCGGGCAAGCACGCATGGTGTCGGTGCCAGAAGAGCGAGCAGTATCCCTACTGCGATGGAACGCACCGCGGCTCCGATACGACGCCGATCAAGGTCACCTTTGATGAGCCGCGCACTGTCTGTTGGTGTGCCTGCGGGCAAAGCAAGAACGCGCCATATTGCGACGGCACACATTCTTCTCTGTGAGCTGATCGTCTGAGATCCGTTGGCTTTACAACCGACTGACTGGCAATCCATCGCCAAGCAAGTCGGCGGCACGTCGCGTGTGCCGCTAGCGGCTTCGCCCCTCGCCCATCCACGCGGTGGCCGCCTCGCGTTGTGCGTCCGTCCGGCGGTCATCGATGACCAAAGCCAGTTTGCCTGGACCCGCAGCTGGGGTTGCGCGTGACGTCTGCACGAGGCCTCGGCGTGCGATCAGTAGATCCAGCGGCTTGTCGACTTGGGCAACGGCGGCGAACGTAGTTTGCCAGCTAGCAGGCTTCACCCGGAGGTTCGCCACGGCCAGCAGTTCATCATCGGGTGCCAGCCCGCCAACATCGGCGGGACTGCCATCCGTGACGGATGCGAGCACGGTTGTTCCGGCGCGGAAGCCGACCCCGAGGTATGGGTTGCCAGCCTCGCGAGTCGTGAGCTTGACCCCCACATCAGCGAGCAGATCGTCGAGTTTGGGGTCGAGTTGTCCGGTTACCATATCGACAAGTTGTGCGACGACATCCGGTCCTGCGATGTCCTCGATGACGCGGTGCACATCGGCAACTTCGTAGCCGCGACCTCGCTCGAATGTGTCCTGGAATAGAACCTGCAGAACGTCGTCGAGGGAACGCTCGCCGTTGCTCGCACGCCGAATCAGCAAGTCCAAGCACATCGCCGCGACCGCACCGTTGCCGTAGTAGTTCTGCGACGAGTTGCGTGTGTTCTCATCCGGCCGATACAGGCGAATCCACGCATCAAAGCTCGACTCTTCGAGGCTCAGTTCGAAGCGGCCGGGAGCCGCGCGCATGTTCTGCAGGTTCTTGGCCATCGAAGCGAGGTAGTCACTTCGGGTCGTCAGGCCGGCGCGAACCAGCAGCAAGTCGTCGTAGTACGCCGTCCAGCCCTCCATCAGCCAGAGCAACTTCGTGTAGTTCTCTTGCTCGTAGTCGTAGTCCCAAAACTCGACCGGGCGCATGCGCTTGACGTTCCATACGTGGAACAACTCGTGCGCTGCCAGTGCGAGGAAATCGCGGTAGCCGGACTCGGTCGTCAGCGATGTGCGCGGCATCAACAACGTCGTCGAATCGCGATGCTCGAGACCGCCGTAGCCTTCGCCCGTAAACAACGCGAGGAACACATAGCGTTGGTAAGGCAGCGCGTCGCCAAACACCGCCGACGCTTGCTTGACGATGCGTTCAAGGTCGGAGACGAGCGTCGTCGGTGGCACGATCGCGTCGAGTCCATCGAGCACAATGGCGTGCGGCACGCCATGCACTTGCCACTCGAGTCGTTGGGCCGTGCCAACCAACACCGGCGCGTCGAGTGCGTGGTCGAGGTCGGTTGCTCGCAGCGTGACGGCTGCGGTATCGGCAGACTTCGCCGTCGCTGCGGTTGCCTCTAGACTGCAGGTCAGTGACCATGTCGCCGGATGATCGACCGTGATCTGTGCCGGCAATTGCCTGCGGTCGACTGGCCAAAGCAGCACGCACGCGTGGTTCCAGAAAGCGTGCCCCGCGTCGACATCTGCGGTGCGAACGCTGAGTTCGTGCGCATAAACCCGATAGCGAAGCTCAATGGTCTCGGCGCCATCGGTCGTGACGATGAATCGGTTCTTGCTGGTCTTGCGGCAGTCGAGCGTTCGCTGGTCATCGCCGGCGATCGCTTCAACACGCGAGAGATGCCGGGCATACTCCCGCAGCAAGTAGCTGCCCGGAGTCCAGGTCGGCATGAAGAACTCGACCTCAGGCTGGTCGAGACCGGAGTAAGTGACTACGACCCATAGCTTTCGGTTGGAAGGCCTGGTGGCGTCGATGCGGAACTCGAGCGTTGGCAATGGGTTCTCGCTGGCAATCTTGCGCTCGGGCGGAATGCATTGCCCAAGTGGCCCTGAAAAATGGCGCGCCCGAGAGGAGTCGAACCTCTGACCTACGGCTTCGGAGACCGTCGCTCTATCCAGCTGAGCTACGGGCGCGCGTTCGGCCCGGTCATATCGGGCCAACGGAAGAAACACAACGCCTCAGGCGCCGGCGGGTAGACCCGCTAACTGTCACCTTGCGAAGGGATTCCAGAACGCGGAAGGGGGCGGCGGCTTGCCTGCACACGCAGCAAGTGGTTCAATATCCAGTACGGTTGCCTGAAACCGAATGGCCCCACGGTTCTAGATGCAGGCATCCGAGCGTCCCTCTTGATGCATCCAAAGCACATCGTAACCCTGATGGCTGCAGGACTCGCAACGCTATTCGTTGCGACCAGGTCAGCTACCAAATCGATCGCAGCGACTGGCGGAGACTCCGCCGCGACGCTCGACAGCGATGGCGATTTCCTGCCTGACGCGGTTGAGTGGGTGGTGCTGACCAACGCTCAAAACGGGGACACAGACGGGGATCAGGTCCCAGACTTCGTCGAAGTCGTTGAGGCCGGCCACCCGCGCCATGAAAGCGCGCCGTTGCCTCCCGATCAGCAGATGCGCTTGATCATCACGGGTCCTTCACCAGCGTCGCCAGACCCGCGCACATGGATGCACATCTTCCATCGGGTGATGACGTCCCAGACGGGGGAAGGCGCTGGCGTCAGTGCGATCGAATCCTTCGACACGTGGCTCGAAGGACCACTTTGGCCCGGCGTTCAGTTCCCGCTCAACTCGTTCGCTTCGGGCGAAATGGTCTATCGCGAGCGCGTGACCCCGAACGACGGCGTTTGGGTTCAGCTGTCCATTCCGCTCGTTTCGAAGGCGCTGTTGACAGCGGTTCTGCCCTGCACGATTTGGGCCGAATCATCGATCGGCGGGCAGCAGTTGGCGAGCGGCCAGAATCTGATCAACGCAGGTGGCGAGATTGCCACGCTCGTTCCCTATGAGGCCGGTCGCTATGTGTTCCAGACCTTGAGCCCGACCCCACCCTCTGGGTTTGTTGGCGAGTCGAATCGTGTTTGCGTTCTAGAACTGGTGGAGCAAACGAGTGGTCCAGCTGGGACCACCTACCAGGTCGTTGACGCGGATTGCGAAGATGCCAACGAGCTTGAGTGCAGCGCGTCGTGTCAGGCCTCCATTGGCTGGGTGATCACGATTCCAGGCGGCACAGAATTGATCGGCGGGCAGTAGGTTCGCGCGCGGTAGCTTCGCGGGCGGTAGCTTCGCCAGCAGTAGCTTCGTCGCTGGCCGCTTCGCCGGCCGTCAGATTCGCAGATGGTCGGGCCGCCTGGCAGGAGATCCGCCCGTTAGTCGATGCCTGCGTGAGCTTTTCCCAATGGGCGGCCAACAGTTCTCGCCCCGGCAACCGTTCTCTCAGGTCGCCGCAAGACAGCATTCGCGAGACTTCCGTCAAGGTCGGGAGCAAGCGCTTTGCCATGCAGTCACTTCCGCGCCTTCGTTCGCACCTAAGTAATAGGCCGAAGAGGAAGAATCCTACTTCGCAAAGTCCGTGGCCCGAAAGCGGTGGTGCGGTTCCATGTTGCCATCTCGGCTTGACGCGCGCCCGGGACCGATCGCGAGGACTCTGCAATGCGGTGGCGTGTCTTGCAATGCGTTGTTGCGCCGGGGAGTTAGCACGGTTCGTTGCATTGAAAAGGCACTGCCATCTGTGGTCATGATCGACGCAAATGCCCGATTGATCGCAGGCTTACGCAAAAAGGTAGAGTCTCTACGGAACCTGAATGGCCATTAAGGTCGTCTTCATACCGTGGAACTCTTGCGCGACCCAGACGCCCAACTCGTAGCAGCCTGCCGGAACCCCGGCAACGATGGCTTCGAAGAGGCCTTTGAGGTTCTGTTCCAGCGCTACCGCGAACGCGTCTATGCCATTGCGTTCCGGGTTGCCGGCAACCAGGCCGATGCGATGGACATTGTTCAAGAGAGCTTCGCGTTGCTCTTCCGCAAGCTCGCAAGCTTCAAGGGCAATTCGCTCTTCAGCACGTGGCTGTTCCGCATTGTCGTCAACTGCAGCATCGATCACCGTCGCCGCACCAAGTCGCAGCGTGGTCCGACTTTGATCGCCGATCAAGAGCAGTCCCTCGAAGTTGCGGATGCAGCACTTGGGCCGCGCGATCGCGCAGTTGTGCATGAAGTTGGTGATCAGGTGCAGGCTGCGATTTCGCAACTCAGCACCAAGTTGCGCGCCATTCTGGCGCTGCGCTACTTGGAGGAAATGTCATACGAAGAGCTGGCCGCGACGCTCGAGTTGTCGATGGGAACTGTTAAATCACGCCTGGCGCGTGCCCACCTCTCTCTCGAACATGTCGTTCGCTCTCGGTTCCCGCATCTCGACATCAGTAGGAAGCTCGATGCCGAAGATGACGCGAGCGGCGCGGCCAGTAATTCACCTGCCGGTAAGCCACGCGCCGGTAATCCACACGGAGGGAGTTCAGATGGCAGCTCACCGGATGGGCTGGGGGGTGTCGGATGAGTTCTGATCGTTCGAAGGCCGATTGCTCGAAAGCCAACCGCTCCAAGGGCATTGCGTCGGCTGCGTGTCGCGCTGCGTTGCGCGAGGTGATGTCTGATTCGGGCAGCCTGGAGGCGTTGACAGCCGCAAATCGTCAGCACGTCGACTCGTGTGGCTTCTGCTCTACACGTGTGCGAGCGCGTGGCAGCTTGGCCGAGTGGGTCCGGGCGCGACCGGCGGTTCCTGCCGAACTTGCATCACCCTCCGTTCTCGAAGGCATCTACGAGCGAGCGACCGAAGCTGCTGAGCTTGGTCCCGTTGGGGCATGGCTTGAACAGGCGGAAGTCAGCACAGCGGAAGTCGCTGCAAGCAGTGTCGCAGATCCCTCGTTCTTGCAGGACTGCCTACAGGTAACTGATCGTTCGACGCGAACGGAATTGCTGCGCGACTTCGTCCGGGATCCGGCGCAGCCGGACCCGCAGATGTGGACTGGTGTATGCCGCTCCATTCTCGAAGGCGTTGCTTCCGAGCGCGTTATGCGCCGTAGCTTGGGCTGGCGTGTCTTGTTGGCTGGTGCCGCTGCGGCTGCCGTGGTTGGGCTGCTATCGATACCAGAAGACACTCCGGTGCAACCCACCATCATCTTTGCCGACCTTGACCGTGCCCCTGATGTTGCGTTCGCCAATGTCCGTTACGGGGCGCGTTATTGACGATCGATCATTCCGTGCATTCGTTCAGGCTCATTTATCAGGCTCATGTAGCTCAGATACAGATTAACCCGGACACGAATCACCTAGTCACTTAGCCTTTCATCCCTCCGCCTTCGTCTATTTCCGTGCTCAATCAACGATTCATCCCATCTGCATCGCCAGTAGCCATTTGGCTGACTGCGGTCGCTGCTTGTGTTGGGTTGATGATGCCCGCGACGGCTCAGCGTTCGGCGCAACCGACTCAGACGACGGCCACGATCAAGGTCGGGTCATCGTCATCGGCGTTGCCGACGTTGGCTTCGATACGGCAGGCGCTTCTCCACCAGGATTACACGGTGGAACAGTTCCGCCGCTTCCGGGATGAGTTGGGCAATGTCGTTACCGTGCGGGAGCAGTTGGAAGTCGATGCAAACGGCACGACTCGGCCAGATTTTGCGATCAACTTCCTGGCCGTAGAAGGTGAGCCGGCTGGTTCGGCACTGAGCGTCAAGTGGCAGCAAGCCTACCAACGGTTTGGCAACCTGTTCTTCCGCCATGGCTCGTTCCAAGTGCGGGACTTGATCAAGGCTTCGCTGAATTACACGCTGCACGATTTCGGGCAGGTAGTGCGCGCAGGTCGTGTCGCGCGCCGCATGGTTGTGTTCCCCGCGTCGGTTGACAAGGCCATCTGGGTTGTCGACATCGACAGCATCACGAGTGTCCCGCTGTTCATTGCTGAGTTCGACAACGGTCTGCAGCTGCGGGCCAATATCGAAACGCTGACGTTTGTGCCATCGGTGCAGACGATCACGCCGACGATTGCAGCTGCCAACGTGACGCCGATGACTAGCTACGCTGGCGCCGAGACGTTCCTCGGCTCGCCCGCCGGGCTGGTCAATCCGAACGTGATGGTGACGCCGGACTACGCACTCGAAATGATCGAAGTGCACGACGATCCAATCAACGGTCGGCAGAAACTCGTCATGAGCTACTCGGACGGAATCGACCAATACATGGTCGTGCAGGCGCTAAACAGCATCAACCCGTTCGCTGGTTTGCCGAGTGCCGTTGGCGGCGCCCACACGATTGGACGCTTTCGTGATCCGGCGCTGAGTGCCTTGGTCTTCTGGGATGACCAAGTGACGTTCCATATTGCCGGTCGCGGATCGCTGGAGCGTCTCGATGACGTTGCGAGTCGGATCTACCTGCAAGCGCTGAGCAACTAGCCCGCCGCGCAGCGACACGCCGCGCACGCTAGCATCGAACACGCTGGCATCGAACACGTGGCAATGCCACGCTCCTGCCCGCGAAGTCGGCTTCTTGGCGCGCTTCCATCTAGCCCGTGCAGAACTGTGTTGCATCACGCAACAGTGCATCAGGCAAAGGGCATCACCCAAGAGTGCATCCAACGGCGAGGCAATCCGACGGCGACGCCGTCCGGCCGTAGACCCGTCGCGTTTTGGCGTCGACAGTCTGCACGATGCGACGGGAGCCGTCGCGTTTGTGCGACGAATTGCATCGTCACCATATGTTGTAGGTCGCGGCTCCCCATGTCATGGGCGTCTGCGATTGCAACACCGGTTGGCATCACCGGTGCTTCTCTCAACACAGACAAGAGAGGTTGCAAATATGGACGCTGAACACAACGAAACTCCCAAGCTCCCCGAAGCCCTTGGTTCGACCGAATACCGGACGCGCTTGAACACCAAGCTCAACTGCCTCATCGCAGTGCTTGAGGTTGCGATCGCCAAGATCACCAAGAGCATGGATACTCCTGGATCCAACGAGACCCGCCTGACGAAGATTCGTGGCAACCTCGAGAACACTCTCTCGATTTGTCATCGTGCCAAGCAGACGCTCGATCGCACCCACGCCAACAAGCAAACCGCTCGCCGTGATCGTGACGGCAAGCTGATGACGGCGCGTGACTACGTCGAGTTGACGAGCATCGAGGAGTATCGCAAGTTCCGCAAGATGACGCCGATCACCAAGAACGAGCTCGAAACGATCGATTTCGACGAGCTGTCGCGCCGTCTTAGCGACGCCTGAGATGTCGATGGCGTTGGGGGTTGCGCTTCAGCCCGCACCTCGATGCCTGGGGGTTCCCCCACGCCAGGGCCAAGCCGGTCTTCACTGCCGGCGTCCGGAATGCCGATCTCTGAATGGGATAAGGCATGACGATTGCACTCATTGTGACAGAGGATTCGATCCGGGCGACAGCGCGGGTTGGATTGGTTTCGCCGGAAGGCAGCGAGCAACTTGCAGCAACGATTGAGCGCATGGGCCATGAGGTCATGGCGTGCTCAAGTTGGGCAGAGCTCATGACGCAGGCCAGTGAAGGGGCACTAGACATCGTGTTCTGTCATGAGTCGTGTCTCGACGCCATGCCGAGCGAATGTCAGGTGCCAGTCATGCGCATGCAGGAGGATGGCGCGCTTGACGAACCAACCGTGTCGCCGATGCTTGCCCTTGCGGTCGAGCTCGCTGGCAAAACGGCGCGCCTCAATGAGCTTGAGAATCTGGTTGGTGGCATTCGCTCCGGCTCGGCCATGGTTGGCAGCACGCCGACGATGCGGCGGCTGCAGGCGGCTGTTTCACGCGCCGCCGATTGCGACGCAACGGCACTGATCGAAGGGCCTGTTGGTTCCGGCAAGTCGCTTGCATCCCGAGCGATTCACCTCAAGAGCAAGCGTTGCGACGAGCCGTTGGTCGTTTCCGATTGTGGTTCCATTAGCGCCGAAGGACTTAGCCAGGCGATCGCCAATGGCGCCAAGACGACCATCGTGCTCGAGTCCATCGACAAGCTGTCGAGTGCCGCTCAGGCGGTGCTGGTCAAGCACCTGAAAGAACGCACGACGTCACGCGCGCCGAAACTGGCACGTTTGATTGCGACGACATCCGCGCACATCCCGGAGTTGGTTGCGCGCGGTGCATTCCGCGAAGACCTCTACTACCGCCTCAATGCGTTCCCGATCATGGTGTCCGGTCTGCACGAGCGCGTCGATGACATCCCTGCGCTGGCCGATGCGATCCTGGATGCTGGTGTGCCGGCATCTGGTCGCAACCACCAAGGCTTTACACCAGCTGCTCGCATGCTTCTCGAAAGCATGCAATGGCCAGGCAATGTCGCGCAGCTGGAGTCGACGATTCGTCGTGGCCAGATGCTCGCCGGCGGGGCCGCAATTGACCGTGAACACCTGATGGCTCCGGCTAGCAATGGCCCGCAGAACCTGGTGCCAGCGTCAGTGACCGGCAATCGCAGCGCCGACGAGGTCGAGCTGACCGAAGACTCAATTCGCCCGTTCGAGGACGAAGAGAAGTTCCTGTTGGGTCGCGCCCTGCAAGCAACCAAGGGCAACGTGCGTCGGGCTGCTCAACTGCTCGGTATCGGCCGCGCGACGCTGTATCGCAAGATCCAGCAGTATCAGCTCCGCCTTCACTAGGCTGCAGGCAGTTAGCGGGGCGGGTACGAGTGCTCCGTGGCAGCACGGGCTGGTAAGGTTTCGGCCATGCCGCCCGTGACCGTTCTGCACAGCGACGAGCACCTGCTCATCGTCAACAAGCCCGCTGGAATCCTGGTGGTTCCTGCCGCTGGCCGTTCTGCGCCAACTTTGGTCGATGTTCTGACCAAGCAGTTGGATTGCTCCGTCATCGCGGTGCACCGGCTCGATGAGGATACGACGGGGTGCTTGGCGTTTGCCTTCACCGAGGAAGCTCGCACGGCCCTGGACGCGACCTTCCGTGACCATTCGGCACAACGGGACTACCTGGCGTTGACGACTGCCGTTCCGTCGCCCGAGTCGGGCTGTATCGAGAGCAACTTGGAAGAAGGCCGCGACGGCATCGTGCGCGTCGTCCGTCGAGGTGGTCGCCGGGGTGTCACCCACTACGAAACCCTCGCACGGCGCGGTCGCGGCTGCTTGGTGCGTTGCCGATTGGAGACCGGTAGGCGCAATCAGATCCGCGTGCACCTGGCAGCGCTTGGGTGTCCGGTAGCTGGCGATCGCAAGTACGGTTATCGCGCTCGCCGCGGTGAAAGTTTTCCCCGAGTCATGCTGCACTCGTGGAGTTTGCAGCTCGCGCATCCAATCACCGGCCGCACGGTGTCGGTTTCATGCGAGGCTGACGAGCCGGACCTCAGGCCGTAGAACCGAAGCGCGTCAACGCGCTTTGGAAAATGCTTCGTGTAGTGCCTCGCAAGCAACGAGGAAGAGTAGCTACGCGGGCGTGTTCGTAACTACAATGCTCGCGCCTTGCGCGTCCCCGTTCAGTTGTCCCAGGAGTCGATCTTCGGCTTCCTGACGAGTACACGGCTCCCGGTCGTGTCCAGCCTTTCGATGCTGATTCGATGGGCGTCGTTGGCTCTGGCTGTTGCTGCGACGATCTACGGAATCGGATGCCTCGCACTTGTTGAGGACGGCTTCTGGAGCGCGAAGCTTCCATGGTGTGGCGCGTTTCCAGCGCTTGCATCCGCGCCCGTGTTCTTTGGTGCGTGGTTAGGTTGGCGTAGCCAGCGATTGCAACGTGCGGCAGTGCTGCTGTTCATCGCGTTGTTCACGTTGACGATCCTCGCCAACTGGCCACGCGGTGCATTCAGTCCAGCTTGGTATGTGCATCCGGTCTTGGCGTTGTTGGCAACGACATGCCTTGGCGTGATCGCCGGCCTGACGATGACGATGTTTGCCGTCACCGCCTTGTTGCTCGGCACGTGGGCGCATCCTGGTCCCGGGATCGTGCCAATGGCGGCACCCGATGTTTGGGTGCATGCCATCAGTCTGAGTGCGGTGACACTCGCTTCGGCATTGGCTGGCGCGATCGTCAACCGACTCGTGTTCATGACCTTGATGACCGCCGAGCGACAGCGCCGCAAGAACTTCGATGCGAGTCGTGCCCTGCGTCATCGTGAGAAGTTGCTGCGCCACGCGATGCGTGTCGAAACAGTCGGCGACCTTGCCGGCATGGTTTGCCATCAGTTGCGCAACACGTTCCAGGTTCTGCTTGGGCACGTGACCATGGGGTCGATGTCCGATGACAAAGAACGGCAACGTCGCTTGGTCTTGATCGAGGAGACCCTGCAGCAATCGCAGCCGTTGCTCGATCAGTTGATGCGCATGGCGCACCCGGATGAAGGAACGTCGATGCCGTGCGACCTTGCTGAGATCCTTCGTCAATTCCGCTATCAGGCGGCGCTGGTCTTGCCGGGCAATGTGCAGCTGACTTGCGAGGCGCCATCGGAGGTGCCGTCGGTGTTGCTCAATCCGCACGGCATCGTGCACGCGTTGTGGAACCTGGTCATCAACGCTAAGCAAGCGATCGAGGGGGACGGTGCGATTACCCTTCGCTGCGGAAGCGACCGGCACCAGGTGTGGATCGAGGTGGCGGACACTGGCGGTGGCATGCCGGACGCGGTGCAGGAACGGATCTTCGATCCCTACTTCACGACCAAACCGATCGGCCAGGGAACCGGCCTCGGTCTGACCGCGGTTGCGCGCTTTGTGCGTGTCAGCAATGGTCTGATCCAGGTCGAGAGCGAAGCAGGTCGTGGCACGACGTTCCGGATGCGGTTCCCGCGCGCGACCGGCGTTCGCTCCGCTTGAGAGCTCTCCGAGCACTGCCGACTGCTGGTTGCTGTTGTGCGAACGGTTGGCGTCTTGGTTGGCGCGGGGATCGAGTTAGATCTCGACGGTTCGACCCAGCCGCTTGCTGATGACCTCACTGAGAACCGTCGCCAGCGCGCCGCGGCCCTTCGTGTCCATCCACGTGTCCGTCGCTTCATCGCGTTCGAAATGCCAGGCAGTCGCGCCTTCGGCCAGCCACATCTGGTGGGCGGCGGTCTGACGGTTGAGCACACAGATCCGGCCATCCGCAAACGCCATCTTGATGACTCCGGCCGCGGAGTCGGCTTCGAGTTCGTCAGGGTCGAACGTGTCGAGTTTGGTGAGCAGAGCCTGCATCAATGCCTCGGCCCGCTTGAGGAACTCTTGGTCGCTGTTGCTGCTGCTCATGGGCGGATGATGGGGCCTGCCGTGCTGCGCGCAAGGACTTGGCTTGCCGGGACGCCTCGCGGTTGGTTCTCAACCGGGCGAATCACCAG
>TARA_R110002072_G_scaffold45565_6_pt1 | contig 51320 bp, 54 predicted proteins | sample TARA_R110002072 | Tara Oceans TARA_R110002072 (sample SAMEA4397118) | marine metagenome | biome: Polar Biome; feature: [SRF] surface water layer (ENVO:00010504); material: water (ENVO:00002006), including particulate matter (ENVO:01000060) such as... | depth 5 m | reverse complement strand
AAAATTACATAGGCGGCAGCGCAGCGTCCAAGCCGCCGTTTCACAACAAACAAATATAACTTTTTAAAAACACCACCTACTTGTCGTCTGATGCAGCGACGTTAGCTACGGCGACGACCACCTCCTTAACAATGATTTCTTCGATGAATACTTTGTAGCGGCGAGTGGGTTGAGATGGGTCTGATGCAAAAAGCTCCGACATTTTCTCCTGCGCGATTTTACCCCACTCCTGAGTCATTTGACCAAGCTGTTGGCCACGAGACAATTTCTTGGTGCTGCTCTGGGAAGCAGTATCATCGTTACGCTCAATGTTATTCTCGATTGATTTAGTAAGATCAATGTCTCGCAATCTCTTTCTTGCGGGACGAACAGGATTTACTACCTCTACTTCATCGCCAAAAAATTCTTTGACATCAAGAGAATCTAATGAAGATAAATCAGATAGGTTCAATGGCTCATATTTGTTGTACTCCTCGATTATAAGATCTAATTCTTTTTCTTTTACCTCATTGATGTAGGACGGACGAGGTCGCTTTCCTGGTTCACCATATAGACTTGATTTCGTGGGAACTCGTCTTGGAGGAAGATCACTTCCTTTGACATTTGAAAGTTCTTGTTCGTAGGTGATGGTTTTGTATCGAGTAGTGGCTGGTACATTGGTATTAAGATTAATTTGGCTTCCCAGAATATAATCGGTAACGCCGTCACTACCAGATGCGAGAAATCTAGATTTAATCTGGGCAACTCGCATCGTAGAATCCCATTTGAGATTTGGATCGTCCAAAGCGATTCTGATAATACCCTTTGCATATCGTTGAAAATGCTTGCTGATACGAGCGGAAAATCGAAATACCGTCTTGTGCTTGTAAGAAGTCTGATGCGAAATGGAGAAATGTCCGGTATCTTCATTTGTTCCTCGATCGGAATAGAAATCGAGCCAGAAATATTTTCTAGGCTGATCGCCTTTACCATAAGGTGTCATTAATTCCTCGCTCAAACTGGGGTTAGTGCATCTGACAACAACTTCCGGGTGAGCATGAATGTATTCGAACGCAGATTGTCCAGAGAGAATCTGATAGTCAATTTTCATGGTACGAGGTTGACCAGGCCGAGATTGGTTAGGTATAGAATTATCGATGTTGATCTTAAAGTTTATTGGCTCCCGCTCGAGGTTGCTCTTCTTCAGAGTAGATTTCTCTTTATTGGCGTCCAGGTGAAACATTAGGAGTTGTTTTATTTTTCTTTTTTAAAAATTTTTTAGATTGATTTTTGATTAAGATATTATCATGAGGGTGACAAGTCTAGCATTCGCGATAGATCCACATAGGTTATTGTTCAAAGAAATAGAGTTTTGATTTCTTTGAATTTTCCAAAATAAAATTGAAGTTTATTGTAGTTTAATTTTAGGTAATTATTATTCCTATCATCGGATTTTCGGGGAAATACGGGTCTGGTAAAGATACTGCAGTCAAAATTATTCAAGAAGTTTTTCCTACATACAGCCATGAAGCATTTGCAGCTAATGTCAAAAGAGTCACTTCAATATTGACTGGGACTACATACGAAGAGCAATTTACTCGTGAAGGTAAGTCTAAGATTCCAGACGGTTTCAAGGAAACATTGGCCCGATACCAACAAATTGTAGGCCAGTCAATGAGAGATGTGATCCAGGAAGACGTATGGGTGCAATCAATCATGAACAAAGACAAACCCATGGCCATCTCAGATGTTCGATATCAAATCGAAGTCAAAGCCATTGAAGGTGCTGGTGGTATAGTTATCCGTCTCATCCGCCCAGACGATAAAGATGCAATTGACGCCTCAAATGGTCGTGATCCAAATCATTCATCCGAAATCGACTTGGATAAATGGGATTTTAAATATGTTGTGGTCAATGACGGTACCCTCCTACAACTCAAAACCAAAATTCTTGATATTATTTATTCACATGATGTCTCTATCCCCAAGGACGATGCAGCCAATGAAAATAGTTCAATTTAAAAAAGTTGGGTCTGCCATCATAGTCTATATTCACCTCTAAAAAAAGTATTTTTTATTTGTTATAAATAGAAAATAAAAACCATTCGATGAGGCTGAACCCGTCGTCTCAAGAATTCAACCCGAAATCCAAAACCAAAGTCTTGGTGGAAAAACCTCTATGTATTTCTTTAGCTAGGACTCGACAGTTACAATCTATGGAGAAGAGTGGTTTTCAATTTTTCCGCGATAAAATAAGATCTTCATGGTTTCATATCCATGTCAATACTTGGCCTGCCGCATTGCGAAGAAATGGAATGTTTGCTACTTCTAAAGGAGTCGGGATAAACATTTCAAACGATATAACAGATGCTTTGGCATTTTACGAAGATTTTCTTAATAAATTTGAAGCTAATCATAAAGATTACATCGAATCCCATAGTAATCTTTTGGTGTTGTTGAATCTGAAAGAATTGAGAATTTTTGTGTCATCTGAATCCAGGTCGCAGTTTGTAGATAAGATCTTAATCGATGAAAACATTTTTGCTTTAAACGTGGACACGACAAAAATACTATTTGCCAAGTTGATCGTCGAGAAGATAATTTCTGTTTTTCATTACAATTTTAAAGGTCGGTTGAATAGTTTTATCGATGATACCATAAACGGTACTCTCGTGCATCCAAAATCGTTAATAAGGAAAATTCCAACTTTCAATATTCCCAAGCTGACAACCGACATTGGAACTGTTGATGATTTTGAATTGAACGAACATTGTATGTTCAAACAGTATATGAGATTATTAAAGTCTATGGGCATAGGTTACAAAAGACTCGGTAGTAATCCCGACGAAGTTACCATTAAAGAAATTCGATTTAGACAAAAATGGATAGAGAAAATAAGAGAAGCCGTCTTAAGCGAGTCCAAAGATCTCGTAAGATTAGTTTTCACTGATTCCGAATGCGGATCTCTTTTTGCTAAGGAATATTTGAGTCTTCATAATCATGATCAACAAAATATCATTTCGTTTGGTGCAAAGGCGTTGAGTGGCTTAAGAAACTCTAAATACGCAGCAGTCGGAGATTTAGATTTGATTCCCAAATTATATTTCATTCCCAATCTAAGCAACGCCAAGGACGCGGCAGACATAAATCTTTCCAGGGAAGTTTATTACTATAATGATATTTTACCATCAGACATAGACTTTTTAATTATATCTCGTGATGGATTTGCTGACGAACTGGCTTTAACATGCAGAGTTAAAAGAAATTGTGCCGTAACCAAATTTGACGATGACCATAATAAACTTGAATACTCCATGGAGCGACTTAGTCAGGAAATTGAATTGTCGATGGCAGAGAACGAAGAAGACAAGCCAGAATTTTACAAAGAGTCGAGATTAACAAAGATTGCAAAAAATAAGGATGATGGTATCTGTAATAAATTTCGTGATAATGCATTTCCCTGTAACAATCCTCGATGGCATAATCTCGAAACATGCTATGATCACACATGGGCAGAACAAAACGATTAAAAAGTCCACCACAATAACCAAGACTTTTTAAACTCAGTCCATAAAAATGCGTTAGTCCATTGTGTATATGCTAGTATGTTGACTTATGCATTTGACATTCTTTATGACTTGGTCGAGTTCATTTTGGATATTTTGCATGTCTTTCTTGATAGTCGAGTTCTTATCGAATTTGGCGGTTTTCTTCGCCTCTTTAATCTGATACTGGGGGCAAAACAATTTGTGTCGACGCCAATCGGTTTGTTGACATTTACGAGAGCAGTATCGAGCATTATTGCAAGTGGAGCATGTCGATGATGCTTTCGTATTACATCCGGGCAACCAACACAAAGTATGAAATCGTTTAATGTGTTCAGTTTTTCCTGATTCAGTACCAAGATAAAATAATTTCTGATCGTCTCGCTCAGGACAAGGTATTGCTTCAACGTGCCAGGGTAGCAAATGGTCTGGACCAGCAACAATAATTTGTCTAGCATCAAACGGTCTACCCTTGTAATAATCAACAAGAAATTTGAAATCAAGAATTTCAGATGGGATTGGACAACAACCAAAAAACCCATCCACAAATTCAAATGAATTTGTCAAAGAACGATAACTTGCTCCTGGAATCTCTATCAAATCGAATGTTTCAGGAGTAATTACACCTTCTTTAATTTTCGTAATGATGGCGTTGATAATAGAAAGTCCAGTTCGACACGAGATGTCATGGTCATTATAACACCCGTAAAAGACTAGCTCGGGACATCCGTAGATTTGATCCATACCAATAGTATAAATGATTCCAGAATCAGTAATTGGTATGATACATGGAACGCCACTAGCCAACGTCTTGTTAATCATCTTCATAGTGTTTGCTGGTCCTTTAATACAGCATTGACACTTGGTTTTATTCATTACACTTTTAATTTATTTTTGAAAAAGATTTTAAAAAGATTTTCTTATGTAAACGTTAAAGAAATTATGACATATCCGGGTCAAACGAAATAGCATCTACGTCACCAACCGATCCCCCTGGCAACGAACCAACTAGCAGTATACGCACCATCTCTTAAAAAGTCTTTTTAAGCCGGGATTACATATTATCTGAAGCGGCAACATTGGAGACGGAGACAACCATTTCTTTGACGATGACTTCTTCAATGGTTACCTTGTAGCGTCGAGTAGCTTGGATAGGATCATTTTTGTAGATTTTATCCATCTTCTCTTGTGCAATCTTTCCCCATTCCTGCGTCATTTGGGTGAGCTGCTGGCCCCGAGACAATTTCTTGGCTGGTGACGGAATTTCCGGTGCATGAATAATATTCCCATTCGTTTTAACCTCGACATCACTATCATTCTCCTCTACGTATTCCTCTTCGACATCGTCAATTTCTTTCCGTGTCCGTTTCTTATATCTAACATCTGTAGTCTTATTAACCATACTTTCATCATAGGTAATTGTTTTGTTGTTAATGTTGTTTAATAAAGGCGAAATTTTGTTTAATTTGATTCGGCTACCTTCTTCATAAGTTGCAATACCGTCAATATCAGATTTTAACATTCGAGATTTAACCTGTGCGACTGCCATATCGGAAGACCATCCTAATTCAGGATATTCAAGACGAAACCGAATGTATCCTCGTGATTTATTTCGTGACCTCGTCATTACAAATGCTCCGAATTGAAATGAAATTGTTTGTTCATTAGGCCCTGTACGGTGAGTTATCGTAAATTGGCTATTGTCAGAATTATAGCCTGCAAAGAAATTTACCCATATGTATCTCTTTGCCGAGGCTCCTCCTGGCCGAGCCGAGCTAAGATAACTATTTAAAGGCAGGTCACAATCGACGGCATTGACGGTAGCTTCAGGATGAGCATGTAAATATTCAAAAGCAGCCTTTGAACTTAACTTGATAGGAGATTCCGTTGCTTGTGAACCGAGCATTATTAAGATATTTTACTTTTACTTTTAAAAATTGTAAAAATCTTTATTTATTTCATCTTTTTAAATAAAAGATATGGATACTCGTATTTTAGGCTGGCTTTTGAAATATAAAGTTTCTCGTTCGTTGCCTATAGATGAGCACGGAAATCCTGTGTATGCTCTAGAATTTTACGGATTCGAGTCGGATGTAGAAACTCCATCTATGTATGCTCCAGAATTCGCAAACCATATGAAATCTTCACTAGGAGAAGATTCTTTCTCTCCATTCGAGAAAGAAAAATGGAGAGACACTGGAATTTATATAATTCGGTCTTTCATGAATCATCTCGAAAAGATCCGAAGTCGAATCTCGGAGCACCAAAAGGTTTTTGACATTTTGTTCAAGAGGAAAGGAGTGGTCTATGGTGGATTCATAAGAGATGCTATATCCGGAGATGTCTCAGATGACATCGATGTATTGGTTTCTGATTTGTATGTTCAGGATTTTTACTTTGATCTTTTGGCCGATGGATACACAGAGTCATACGATGCTAAAAATGGGACTTTCAACTTCACAAAGGAGGGAGAGTTAAGAGTAGAAGTTTCTGAATGCGAGGAAGATCCAGACAAAGAACCTCTTCTCAGTACAGCCCCTGCAGACTTCGATGTAAATCTATTGGGCTACAATGGGAGTCTATTTTACAATGTGTCCAATCCTGACTATCCGGTACATCTTATTACCAAAAACATCGATGCCATGGAAACCATCCATATTAGCCCCACTGTGTATGAAGAACGAAAAGAGAAAGTACTTAAACGAGGATATAAAATCAAATAATCCAATTAAAAAATAATCCAATTAAAAAGAAATATCAAAATGGAAAAAGACTATCAAGGATTTAGTGAAGAGACAAGAGACTGGCTAGGCGGATGGCTAAGTGGTGGTGAAGAAATTACTTCTCTTCCTAAAATTGTTCTTAGAGAGTGTCAAGATTTTATGCCTCAAACTGATGAGCAGGTAATCTTGTATCATGCAGTGCAGAAAAATGACAACTTTGACCAGGAGAATGCCTATTTCAAATACGATCTTCCATCGAGTTGGACTCATGATTTGGAACAAGCACGAAATTTCAAAATTCAAACTCTTCCTATCATCTCCGTCAAAGTGGGAGAATCTAATATTCTCATTGACACCGTTGAATTGCCCAGAAATTATGTACGTTTGACGCTTGGAGGATGGCCCGATGAAAGAGAAGTCATTTTATTGGAGGGGGTATATCGTGTCAAAGTTGTAGAAGTTTAAAAAGACTTTTTATGTTTTAAGTTTTGGATATACAAAAAGGACATAAGAATGGATAAGTCATGCAGTTATAATTATTCTTCAAAGCATAAAGAATTAGATATCAAGATTAAATACATCCACCAAAACCCGGTGCTTGTAGTTCATTTAAATGAACTACATTATACTGGTAGATTTGGGACTACCAAATTTTATACGGAGTGGACAAAATCAAAAGATTGTAGGTTATATAGTATGGGTATTGCAATATCAATTGAGAAAACTGGTGAGTATGTATTATCGACATTTTATTTTCACCCCTATTCGTTAATGTACCGAGATGGAGAAAACTCTAGCACGTTCTATGACTTATTAACCTCTGCCGAGAAAGAATTCTTTAAAGGATTAGGTCATTATTTATTACACGTGTTGATTGTTCATATGTTAGAAGTGATTCCAGATCTAACCGTTGATACAGTTTTACACGCATATATTGAAAACGGCAAGATTGAAAACGGGATTTGAACAAACTAGAAGATTATTACAGGTCTTTAGGCTTTGAAATTGATCATGCCGAGGCATCCAATTACACGCCGGAACAATTATTAGTATGCAAACCAATGGTAACAACCTTCCGATCTTTCATAGATACTTACCATGATATAGATCATTAAAAAGTCGTTAGCATTGGTGTGGACTTTTTTAGATATGGTGTTTCTTCAAAGGAGGTTGTTGATCTGAAATTGGTAGTTTGCGCTGTAGCATAAGAGGTTTAAAAGGATGTACTACATCGCAGGTTTCCCAGAAATTATCAGAGAATAGCTTGCCGTCAGATATAAAAGAAGCGATTTCTGTATTTTCAAAATAATTTATATATCCATCTTTTTCACCATAGATATATTTGATACTTTTCTCCACTATCTCTAACCTTACAGGGATTCCCCAAAATGATACATCAAATCCCTTTTCATCAATAAGAGACATTAATCTCTTTCCCGCTTGGATTCGAATTTCTTCTTGCAGAACATTGACTTCTTTTGCTATCACTCTACTATATTCAAAGTTTTGTAATGATCCATGAAAGTAAATACGATTGATAATCGTATTTAATTCTACAGTGGTTAAATATGGATCTGCATCGCGCCGTACGGCAATCCTAGCCATATTCTTGACTCCTTTCTTCAATATATAATCAAGAGAATATGGAGTTATTCCTCTACCTTCCTCTAACACGGACAATTCAGCTTGCGCGTTACGGGGAACTTTATTAGAGGGATCTTTATAAGAACGATGTTCCCACACCAGCCGTTTGAATTCTGAATGAATTACACTAGCCCCAATAGTGTAGAATCTTTTACATGTTTGAGAAAGCCGAGCGGCCGAAATGTTGGACAAATGAGGTAGTATTTTGCGATTAAAAACATTCAAGGGTACGTCCATTATAGAACAACCCATAGATTCCGATTTCAATGGAAGGGCGCAATTTATCATGGCCTCGGTTTCGAAACGCTCACGTTTTCTATTTTTGGAATGTTTTGCATTGCTCATTTTTTCCTTTTCCCGATCCGAGATCTTCAAATAGGCAATCATTCTAAAACGATGAGAAGAGCCAGATCCAGGAATGCCAGGTCTCTTTTTCATTTCTTTCTTGAGCTCACTCCTCGATAGATTTTCATAACTGCTTATGCTTGCCTCCATTATGCCTTTTTAATGGATTCTATTTTAATTTCCTTATAAAAAATTTATTTTTATGGTTTCTAGTAGAAGTTATAGGTAATATTCTCACCGAGTTTTCTTTAGGGGAAAGTCATTTATATCGACAAATGTATTATTTGCTGGTCGAATAAGTTTGTGAATCATAGATTTACATTGGCCTTTGGATACCATTACGATAGATGCAGTTTCTAACCACTTCGACAGACCCAACGATTTGATAGCTAGTACTTTAGCCTTGGCAGAATGTAAATCATTCACTTTCTTGTAAATCAAATTTACATGCGAATAGAGTGTGGTGAATTGTTTCATAATTGTCTCTCCAATATGAGTTGCTTCCTCTTGCAACTCATCAGGCAGAGACGAAATAAATTCTTCCATAGTGCCATCGACTAATTTCTCCCAGATCAACAATGGCCCCAGCTGCGATTGAGCTCTAGCTACACTCACATAGTGGTCAGTTTTAATCTTGACTCTTAAACCATCCATTCCAAATTTATCTCGATTATGGTATGGGAATTTAATGACCCACCCTTCAATACTTTCTTGTTCCACTGCTGATAAAGTCTTGCGATGCATAAGATCAGTAATATCTCCATTTTCTAAAATAGGAGTGATCGGCATGACCATCGTTTTAGCTAGCGTTTCCAATTCTTTTCTTCCTACATCGTAAGTCATCCATTTGTTATCTTTGGGTGACTGTGTAATATGGTATGCCCCGATGATAATCAGTTCTTCCTTATCACCATAATCTAGCTGAATTTTTCCTGCCGGATAAATAATTTCAACAAGGATGGTTGTTAATGGATTTAATTTAGACAAGTCGTATTTCTTGAGGATATCAGTTCCTTTAATAGCTTGAAGGCTGTCAAAACTTCCTCTAGTTGCAACTGCCCATTCTATTTTTCCGTCTGCATCAACGCCATTGGGATAAACAATACCAAGAGAACCGTCCATCTTATCTGTTATCTCAAAAGGGGTATGCCAGGGTAAAACATCTAATTTTGTAGATGCTGTTTGGTCAACATTAAAAAACTTTGGAAATGCTTTAGCCACAATTGCACCAGTCTTTTTGTTATATATTGTTCCTCGTGCATTCAACGTTAATTCATTCCACGCCTTTTCGAAGACGCACTTATTAGTGTAATTGAACGAAATGAGAATTTCCCCATTGAGATTGATTTTCTCATGTGATTTAAGAATTTTCTCATCGGCAAGTTTTTGTAATACTTTCAATTTGTTAGTCCAGTCCATTGCTAACCCTTTTAATTTTTAGATCCAAATAAAATCATAAAAGATTTTCAAGTTGTTCCTACATAATATATTGACAATCCTGCTTAACTATTTTGACAAATCTGGACTTGCATTTGTTACATCTATCCCGCTCAACTAAACATGAATAACATAATTCGTGTTCCGGCCAGCCGCGATCACCAACCTCACATCCATGAATATAAATATGGTTTCTAACTGGGGATTTACACCAGGTGCATTTATGAACTTCGGCAATCTTTAATTTATGCGTCATTTTAAAATAAAATAATAAACTTCAAGAAAACACTTTTAAAAATAAATTTAAAACGAAATAAAAGGCAGATGGATAAATATGTGGGAAAAGATCTTGTTTCATTACGGCGGTCTATTAAGAAAGCTGATGGTCCCCGGATTGCAACGTCCAGAATCAAAGCTTTAGCTTACTTGGCTGCCCACGAGGAAGGGAATGACATTTCGTTGAGAGGAGGATTTTCCGCGATGGTCCCGTTCAAACCCGCGGTCATGACCGCAGATCCCTTGCCAATCGTATATTGCAATCTTGAAACTCCAATCTTCAGTATCCCTAAAGAAATCTTTAAGGCCCGTATATTACCTTACATGAATAGTGAAGCAATGCTCGCTTTGAGTATGAGTTGCAAACGATTTCTCCCATTTTTTGACTACGCTGTTCAATCCCGATATCTCAAATCGACTATCGATTTCTTAAGACCCCATGAAGCTATATCAAAAGGTCGTCATTTAAATGATGCTCTTAAAATCCTTACGGACGGTGGACTTTCTCTTCCGTTGGCAGATAGAATAACTGTTTTGGCTGGTATGGAGCCCAGCGCGGAAAGATTCAAGATGTACATAGATCTGATGAATGGTGTTCGTCAGCATGGATCTTACACGGCATTTACAAATTGGACTCGGCTCAAAGAATCATACAACCGCAATCTTGAAAAGATCATCCAAGACCGAATCGACGAGTTTACAAATGTAATGTACCAAGAAGGGTTTCGATTGGCATCGAACGACTTAGAACAAGCCTGGATGGTCCCTGCGATATTAGACAAACTTAACGAAAGGCCTCGGGTCAGATTTATGTCTGCAAGTATGATTGAGAGTGATAGTGCGCTTTTATATCTGCCGTCTAACATGAAAGATTATTTTCTTGCAGTCACTGATAAATTCGATTACACTAACTTTAAATCTACTTTACTCGAATTCAACATACTTAACAAAGATCAACCAAGGTACAAAATCAAATATATTTTGCTCTGGAACGGTAAACATGGACCTGGTGGGAGAAAAAGAGATCGGACTGTTGGAGAAGATGATCCATTAGCCCAGAAATATATTAAAATGTGGTCGTGTGCTGGATGCGCGTTAGATCTTTGCGGAGGGCATTAATTGACCATTTTTAAAAAGCAAATCCATTCGCATTCAATTGAGGTTGAAGGATTGTTTTCCATATTTCAACCTCGGATTTAGATGTTATATACGGATCACTAATTGCCATCCAATATGTCTCGTGTTTTGCAATTCGTGAAGCTAAGACGGAATCTTCCCCATTTACATTCCCACCAATCCGATCAACACAATCTCTATTGTGTTGATATTTACGATTTCCACGACTCCATAACGGGCCTTCATTATTAATTAATCGTATAAACGGAATAGTCATCAATGAAACGAATTCTCTATGGTTTAATTCGGATTCTACTGCCAATAATCGAAGAAATTCATATCCTTCGTCAGATTCTTCTAACGTATCGATGGTGTATTGTGCGATTTCCTGTAATTTAGGAGGAATAAGAATATGATCCATATTTTCATAGCTACGGAAATACAATTCAACAAATTTACGATAGGCAGTATAGGACATACAATCAATCTTAAAATAATTTAGGCAGGCGAATTCAGCCATAAATGGATGTGGCAAATGTATTCTATATGCATCCTCTGGATGTTCGCCTAAATTATTTTTACTACTTTTCCCACCCATCAATATGTTTTTTAATCTCAGCTTTTCATTATTAAGTCAACTTTTTAAGATCAACCTACCGCTAAGATGTCCTAGTTATAAAATGGATATTTCTTACATTTCCTAATCGCTAAATCATCGGTAATCAAACAACGAATCTCTTTAGGAAGAAAGATGTTAATACGTTTAACACAAATCATAGTACTAATAAAAGAACTTCTCATCATAATATAACATTTAAAACATCTGTATTGTTTTAATAGATTTTTTTCTGATTCGGGTTTAATATTCTTATACCAATTAGGATGCAGATACCCGCATTTCTTGCATCTTTTACTTTCCATAGTTACAATGGGCTCGTCCAATTGATCACCGAATAAATTTATACAATATTGTCGAGTATTTTGATGAGCCCATAATCTATGTTCACTTCTAAACAAATTATTACACAATTTACATCTATATTGTTTGTTATTGTGCATTTCGTCAATATGTTTTCTCATTTCAAGACCGGGATAATGATATGCAACATCCTTAGAAACGCCCATAAAACAATGCCTACATCTCACCATATAACGCGCAGGCGTAATCATTGTTTTATGGTGAGACGTTCTTTAATTTCTTTTTAAATAAATTTAAAAAACTTTTTTATACATATAGTATATGTTTTTTAACCTCGTCCTTTCACTATTAAGACAACTTTTTAAGAATCAACCCGACGCTAACATATCATTGTTTTGACGGGAAGCCTTCTTACTATTACGAGATGGCTTAGGCCTTGTTTTCTTTTGGCAAGGGGTGCCGTAAACAATGACATGCTGCCATCTATTCATAAAACCTGAATCTATTCCCTCGATCTGACTACTTTTGTGAAGTTGGAATTGGGAATGATCCCGAGTACATTCTGCAATCACCCGTATGATATCTTTTGGTAATGTAGAGAAAATGTTGCCGACAGAAAAATACCCCAGCCAAATGAGATTGATTCGCGTCTGAATGGCGTGTTTGCAAACAGAGCTATCGCATTCACGACAGTAACCTGGAAATTCCCTCTCGTAATTTGCATCCTCGACAGTTTTGCCGTGTCGGGTAATTTTGAATTGATCGCCCTCATCATAGGCATCGCCGTGGTGTTTTGCCCTAGTGTACAACTTCTTAGTCTTATTGCGTGATTTGTCTCCACGATTCTTACCTCTTGACTTCTTTAAAGAATATTCATCCATCTCGACCAGTTCTTTAATTCCTTTTTAAAAAAATTTAAAAAAACTTTTTTATACATATAGTATGCTTTTATTACTATACGTGATCGTTTAGGCAATTGAAAACCAATACAAATAGTGGTGGTGGAAGATGTAGTAGTAAAGCGATGGCACCAACGTAATCATCATGTTTGAAGTCTCTCGGTTTGAGAATGAGATCTAAATCAATGCCATTTTTTGCTTGCTGCTCTAACATTTTCAATTCTAATTCGGTTTGAAAAAGAATGACGGAGTAAGCAATATTTCGAAATTGAGACATGTTTCGGTAGTAAACACGTTTAATAATCTCTAATGGTAATGTGAAATGTTTGAGCCACAATGGAGGAATAGTTGACGTGAGTTTATTTTCTCTATGCTCGAGAAACATCTTGTATATTACTGATTTTCTTGCATCCCAATTACCTATCGGAGTAGTAATGGATAAATTCCATTTAGGTCGTACACTTCTAACACTCACATCAAAATAAAAATCCTTTTGGTGTTCGTCGCACAACCTGTTGATATTATTATCATCTGGTCCTACATGAAATCCAATAGGACAATCATCAACCATACATCTGGTATATTCGTAAGTATGATAACAACATTTTTCACCCCACGTATGATACTCACATCCATCCACCGAACAAACTTTAACACCATTTCTACATTTTTCATGATTACACGACATTCTAACCGCAAATGTATCGAATAAATCGGGAAAACATCTTACCATATGATCTATAATTTTATGTGTGTAATCCCTCCTACAATAAGAATAAATATTAATCATTTTATATCTTTCACCAGTGCAGTAAATTTCGCATTTGTTGGAAGCGGACACTTCACACGCATAGATATCTTCAGCATGGGGACAAAAATCCAACTTCTTAGGATAATTTGTTAGTGATTGAGGCCGAGTTGGATCTGGGAGAAGATGACTTGGAAATTGCAATTTCATATTAGGTAGATGCATTTTAGCATAATTTAGGGTAACCGACTGTATAATCATATCTGGCACCCATTCGATACCTAATTTGCTACAAGTTTTACACGCGTGTTTGTTGCATACGGGCGATCCAAATTTCGTGCATTTGTGTTTCCAATTGCACGAACAATTAAGACATAATCTAATTTCGCAATAAGGATTTCTAGTTACATCAGGCTCAGATAAACCACACCCAACACATCCCCAGATATCATCTTTCTTATAATAATGCGTAGTGCAATAGCCATCATAAACCCGGGCTTTACCGCATTTGTATTGCGTATTACCCACATAACTGCAAATACAATTATTGCATTTATCATAATTAGGCACTGCGTGATTTTTGCGGCATTCTACACAGACCCTATTACAAAAATCACTAAAACCTTCTCTAGGTAAATCACATCCCTCGATCGCACAGACTGAAAATTTCTTTGGATTACATTTGCAATTTGAATTATCTTCCTTAGACGCATTCGAACTACAATTAAAACACCAATGATCGTCACATTTATTAGAAGCATCAACTTCATACTTCGTAGAATTTTGCACACATAATGCTAATATGTTTTTGACCGTAAGTGGTAATGTTTCAGTACACAGCCCACATTGATGGTAAATGCAATGCGATAATTTAATTGGTACTTTGCTTAAAATGGTCTCAATATTGTAATTCAATGCATTAAAAATATCTTTATAGCACCTATTATCACAGTGCAATACGATACAATTCTTATATGTCAGCTTAAAACTCTTCATGTCTTAATTAAATTAAAGACTTCTTTAATTTTTTACTTTAATTTATTTTTATTACATTTTTATTATGCCATTGCCTATATGACTTTAAAAAGGTAACACATTAAAGACTTTTTAAACGTTAAACGAACACTTTCAATGATCCCTCAATTGCGGCATTGCACATATGACATTTCTTAAGTTGGGGAAAACAATCGTGGCAGGCCATGTGTTTACATGGGATAAAAACTGTGTTTGGAGCATTAACAGCGCATATCACACACGAGTAATCTTTAATTACATCTACTGACGGTAGTGGTGATGGGGGTGTTTGAACCTTGACACTGACATCAATGATCCATAAAGACGCATCTTTCAATGATTGAGTCAATTTAGGATCGAATAAACCACTATTAACAGCAGATTTAAGCCCTTCCATAGATTCCACTTCCAATTTGTTAATGATAAATTTAGAGAGATGCCCAAAATCATGGTTAATCAAAAATCTTTCCAGTGCGATATTATCACTTATTGTTTTTCTCTTTTGTTGCACCATTCTGTTGTACTCGGGGTATGAGTCTTTTATTGTTTCTCTGAATATGCATCTAAAATCGTGAAGATCTTCTAATACTTGGTCTGTATCGAAGGGCCAAGAGGGTGTAATATTTGGTTTTTGCAGTATAGAACGTAATAATCTAGAATTTATTTCATAAACCTCTTTACTAGGCAAAATGTCCATGAGTGTTATATAGATAAAGGCCATTCTATAATTCTGATCAACCGCCCCGCAATAAACATTTTTGCAGAATTCAGCATAAATAAAATCTAATACGACAGAAAAATCTCCCATGTCATCCTGGAAACCATCAAAATGGTAATTATTAAGCCATCCAGATTGTATTATATAAACAAAAACTACATTATTTACTTCGGGGCCTTGTAATTGGAATATCTTTTTTTCCTAAAGGATTCCTCACCACAGGAAATCCTCCATTGGGTATTTTGTACTTAGAAAAATTCACAAAGTCCCCCGCATAATAATCATCGGTTCTTACAAACGGGTATCGTTCCATTGGAAACCACATTTCTCCTTCGAATAATTCCTTTGCATAAGCAAAGTCTTTTTCGGTGTATCGATGTAGATCCAAAACACTCTCCATCTCAAATTTTCTTTTCTAATCGATTAATAATTTATCGAAAACTATTTTTAAAATATTATCATAGATGTTGGTCAAAAAAGTCCATAATCGATGGAGAGTATCGAGGACATTAAACGTTCCCTTAAGAGCACTTATGGTGAATCAGTGACCATTGAACGACCAGATCTCCATACTCGAGAAGAATGGCTAGAGCACGCTAGATTACTTGAAGAACAAAAATCTGAATACACCCCGAGCGAATATTACATTTTAAAAGAGGATAGTCTTCGTGAAATGGTAGGATCAATGGCTGATAACGAGGCAGACGAAGATTTCATCACGCATATTCCAGGCCATCCTATAATCTGGGGACGTGATTCTAAATTATACATGATTAATTGGCTTATGGGGAAAGAAATACCAAGCAGTACATATTTTCCAATGCAGCAGGAACCATACCTGATGGAAAAAATTGGTACATCTGGTCTTAGGGAATCGACCAAACGAGACTTGCAAAAATTAATAGAAGAGGAAGGTTTAATTTGTTACGCTGCAAATTATTTGGACATGGATGGAAATGGTGAAATTATTATTCACCATTTAGATGGAGGCTCTCACGATGCATTAACACTTTTTGATCGTGTACTGGCCCTAGGCGGTAATAATTATATCAGATTCTCTCTTCGTTACAAAAACGAATACGTAAGTTATTATGAACGTCGATGGACCCTCATTACTTTTTAAAACTCAAGAACGCTGAGAGAATCCAACAGCAACTAAGACACCTAAGGATACTTTAGATACTGCACTCAACGTAAGGTAAGCATATTCTGATTTGCGATAATCTTTCTTAAACACCATTTGTGCGACTGGTACAAATCCGAATGATGCATAAAATGCAAACATGACATATACGATGGCGTATAGAAATGAAGGGACTTCAAAACCGGCGGTCTCTGCTTCTTTTAATCGTTTTCTAAATGCCCTGAATATTACTGTAAAGATTCCCATTAATAAAACAAATCCTACTACAATGGGCAACCATTTCTTCTTAGGATCTCTTTGATCTTCAAATAATTGTCCTGTTGACATCACACCAATTGAGGCCACTGTAATTAGAATATAATTATTTATATCCTTGACTCCTGACAATAATGCCAATACAATGATGATTATGGTAGCCGATCCCGTATATTCAATCCACCGAAGAAAGTTGTTACCATTCTTAATCGAATCGAGGTAAATATTATTAGGATTGAGAAAATAGATCAAATGGAATGCGGCTGTGATCATGAAGAAGGTAACGATCAAAGATGTTACACCTCCTTCTTGGATTTTAGCAATCTGCTCAGAGAACACTTCAGCAAAATTTGTGTCGGGGTTTTGTCTGAATGCATGTTCGAAAAGCTCTAAATTGATCCCTTGAACATCACTACCTTTTTTCCGTTGTCTATTGAAATATGCCAATAGAAATAATGCCATGCCTAGATGCAGCACAAAAAGGATCAAGTTGTATTTTCTGAGCGGGTCAAGATTCTTGAATGACTTGTTCGTTATCTTACTTTCAATGCTTTCGAAAAGACGCTTTGCAGAACCATCCCTTCCAGGTAATGTAGAAGGGCGCTCCATTTCTTTTATAGGGCAAATAAATTATGGAAAGAAAGTCGATCTTTTTTAAGAGGTATTTAATATGTTAACGGGATTGTAAGATCGATAGGTAATTGGTAATATAATATACATAAAAAATATTTTTCAAAATTTTTCAAAACAAAATAAAAAGATCTCATTGATTCTTTAATTTAGATAACTCAGCATGAATACTATGTATCAATTAAAACTGACTGAGAATGTGCGTGCTATTCTTCAATCCATCGATGGTCTCGCCTCCTCCGATCTGGAAGACCTCAAATGGATGATTGCGCATACCACTTTTTCTGGAGAAGATCACACCCTTAGATATGTGGTGAACACCGAAGAAGAAAAATATTCTGACCAAAGCTCTATTGACGATGAGATTCCTTCTCTGGAATCGGAGGAAGTCTATGATGTTAACGAACGACTTGATGAAGCTCTTGCAGATGATTCCAATGATATAACGGTCAGTATCAGAAACGAAAATGAGATGATGCTTTATCGACTTGCCGATCCCAGAATCGATCGGCAAGAATTCGAGAAAGCCTTTTTCACTTGGAAGTGGGCGGAAAACATCAAGAGCGATAAATGTAGTCCAAGATTTATGGGTATGATCTGTGAAATAGTTTCTGGCAGAAACTCTTTGGCCAATCACCACGTAGAAGAATTGTTCATGGAAAAGAATCACGAGATGATCACAGAAATCATTGCAATGGAATTAGAATGTGGGCATGACGAATGCGTTTCAATCATGCACGTTAATATGATCAACGCAGTTGCTAATCTCCTCTAAGCTTTTTAAAAAGTTCACTCGTCGCTATAATCTAGCTCTGGTATGTAGTTGAAATAGGATTGGACATCGGGGCAACAATCCACAAGGGTATAATTATCTGGATCTTCATCGCCGTATTTCCACGATCGAATATGTTCTCTCAGCATAATGGCCGATTCAAGAGAACATCCCTCCCAAATGTAGGATGCTACTCCACTTCTATCCTCCCACTTGGTTTCTTTGTAGCACTCGAGGACAAATTTGAGATCTTCTGATTTAGGCGCAAAATGGCAGAGTAATTCTCTGGGATGGTGATCAATAACTTGAAAAGTTTTCATGTCTCGTTGAATAACTGCAATCTTAGCGCAGTTGTTGTGTAAAGTGGAGTAGATAAACATATCTGAGTATTTTCCGGTCAATGCGTCCTCAACCCCCTTAGTATCCTTGTTGAGGACCATAGCAATAATCTTTTGTTGTTCTACATCATTGTCGTAGTTCCCGCTCATTATCCTGATAAATTAATATTAATTTTATCATCAAAAATAAAACTTTAAAAAATTGTTTTTAAACGTAATAAAAAGACGATTCTAAAATACACCATCGATTAAATGGAACTGAATTCATATTTGGCGCCAGAGAAGTACGATGGTGAATGCTTACGCAAATGTATTTTACGCAAGCCATACGGTATTTTCAGTAAACAACCTACATGCAAAATTTTCAACGTCCCCTCAATTCCGGGTTGCAATAGCAAAGATATCTACTGGGAAGTTATCTATGATTTCACTAACCTAAGAAAACCTGGTTCAGGTGTAATTATAGATGGTGGTATTGATTTTCATGATTTATATGTTATTGAACTTGTTCATTCATTTCTAACATATGGTACGTTGGATCGACGAGTCGGGGACAAATTATGCTCCATCATATGCCAATTTTTGAAAGTGCAGCTCGGCGAACAAAAATATGCAAATTACATTTATCTTTTCACCGGATCCCAAAATCCTCTTGTTTCAAATTTTTCAATTAATCCATTATCAAACGTTCACATCTCTCATTTTATTGTCAATCTTCTTTGCGTGAACAAAGATAATGCCGACTACATAAACTTGGCCGGATGGATCCTTTTTGAATTATTAGGCGGTAAATTGAAACATCGCGTAAATGAAGATTTTATACCTAAATTACCATCTGGGAAATTCGAAATCGTTCATTATTTACCTCGACGGATTAATGGTATGCCAAGGAAAAGATTAATTTTTATTAAGAATTGTATCGATCGACAATGTAATGGAAAATTTCTGTTCAAGCTTCTCAAATTTGCCTTTGGAGAACCAACTGCTACAATTTTTACGGAAGCGCATCCTATGGTTACGGATCACAAATCCTTCACAGATATGATATCTCAAAGATATCGATTGAGTGACATTTCAGTCATACCATTTGAAAATTCATTCAAACTAGCATGCAATGGAAAGGCTTATACTGGACCATGTCTAAAATGTTTCATGCAAGACAATATGAAAGGACCTGATCCTGAAATGCAACATAGTTCGGATCAATGCCGGACCGACCCTTTTCAATTATTTCCTCCTCTGCCCATCGAAAAACAATTACCACCAATGCCGAGTTGCCCTGAAGTAGACGACGATGAAATCGAAATCAGTCCTAAATTGGATTGTGCTGTCTGCATGGAAAGTGAAATTAATACATTATTGATACCATGTGGACATACGCTTTGCGACAAATGTACTGATCGAGTAAAAATTTGTCCCATTTGTCGCGCTCAGATCGTAAGTACTCATCATATCCATCTTTAAAAAACCTTTTTAATTCTTTTTGAAATCAAAAAGAAAACAATCGATATGGAAGAATTAATTGAAAAACTAGATGATTTGAGAACAACTTTGACAGATGTTGACGTTATAGTCCTCGGCCATGAAGATAGTGATATTCAAGATCACATTAAGAAATTGAAATCAGAATGTGATGTTCAAGCTTTTGCCCGAGCTCTTGAAGATGGTCTTGTTTTAGGTACGTATCTCCATAGCGAATTTCCTCATTACAATTCAAATGAGATTGAAGGTATGGAGGATGACATGATGGAAATGGAGGGTGAACACGAGGAAGATGAAATGCTTGACGAGATGAGTGAAAGCGATGAAGATGAATTCAGAGAAAACCTCACGGACGCCGAATTAGATTCGTTGCTTTATGACCAGAAAGTAGATGAATTTGAAGGTTGCCTGGCGTCGTATGGTTTCGACGGCACTGAATGGAAAACTGTTAATCAATTCTTGATTGAATTTGGTTACAGTTCAAATATGTTGTCCGAAGACCGTCTGTTAGAATTTCCGGTTATCGCTAAAGTTTTCTGTGGAGAACTACTCGAAGAAGATTGGGAAAGATTTTTTAATGGTGAAATGAGCGACATGGATGAAAAATTACTTATCGTCCTATCTGATCTTCTCGCAGAGGCCGACCAATATCAAAATACCTTGGGGGATGTTCACGACGATGAAATGGAAATCTCCCAAGAGAATGAAGAAGAATTCCAAATTTTGATGGAATGGTACATTGAATCCCATGAATGCCTCATTGAGGATTCTACTCGTCACAACAATTTCAAAGAATGGATGGCTCAAATCGAAGAACGAGGAGATATTGATGAGATAAAAGAACTTATTGGTGACTTGGAAGAAAGATTTCATGAGAACAAAGATCCGGAAATAATTGAGACCAAGAAATTAAAACGAGCTGAATTTGATTTCGCTGAGGTTCGTAACGAATACCAAACTGGAGATCCTCAAACCGCATTGGAAGAAATTAGATTTGAGCAAAGTCAAACCGATCTCATCTTCAACAAGTCTAAATTTACCAATCTGATTAGAGAACTCTCTCAAGAACTTGAATTCTATCACGACGATGGAAATCGTTTTGACGACGAAGCTATTGAAGCATTACAAACGGCAGCTGAAGATTATTTGATTGGAATGTTTCAAGGAGCAAATGAGCTAGCCATCAAAGAAGGCAATCGTACTCACATCCGACCAGTTGATCTTCAACAAGCCCTCAAACGTCGTAGATAGTTGGTGTTGCCGAGCCTTGGACGTTCGCTTCGCTCACTGGCTCGGTGATGGTTGTTTAGTTTTAAAAAGTGTTGATGTGGGAAACGGCGACTTGGACGCTTCGCGTTGTTTTTCCTCGCCTTGGACGTTCGCTTCGCTCACTGGCTCGGTGATGTTGATTTATTTTTGGATGTGAAACGGCGGCTTGGACGCTGCGCTGCCGTCTATATGGTTTTTTCATTGGATCTTGGGACTGAAAAGACGAATGAGGGAGTGACCGTTTAGTGACGATTTCAGAGTTAATATTCGTTTATTGGAGGGAGAAATAAATCTCGGTTTAAATTTCGGTTCGATTTTGTAGATGACTGTATTCGATTTACACCCTCCAGCCATCATAAACCGGCGATTATCATTTCTTCGTTTGATTACATTGGTTTAACAGGCAATATCTGTAACAGAAAAATATTGTTTTATTTCTTGATTTTTTGACAACTTGGCACCGTCATAATTACAGTTTGTGCCTTCTCAATACAAATTGTAACAAATAAAGAAATGTTCATTCGTGGTAGGAATTGGCTTCAAATTGTAAACCCCACAACAATAAACGAGACTTTTTAAAATTCCACCTGCATCATTGGCGGCAGTGAGCGAAGCGAACGAGACAGCCGCCAACAAAACCCCGCGAAGCGAACGTCCTAATTAACAGAAGGACATGATTAGGGCGATTATGTCGACATTAAGATCGATTAAATGGAGTAATGCTGAAAATCCATTCTTATTTCGGCCATAATATGGACCGTTACGCTTCAACTTGCATTTCATTAGATCGATGATGTTCGGCATAGTAATAAATTGTCGTTGATCTATTCCTAGCATGCCACCTGAAAAATGTCCAATCATATCGATTAAATTATTCTTCAGTACTTTATATTCAATATTTCTGAATTCTGAAACCATTTCACGTAATTCGCTAATAAATGGTTTCCAATAATTGCTATTTACGTTGTATTTGAGAACACATTCATATAACTCTGTCGTGGATCTAGTCCACGTTGATGGGTCTTTACCAATAGTTGAAATCCAAATTGGATAAATTGTTTGTGGAATTCTACCCCCGGAGAGAAGATGGTTATAGTAAATTTTGTTATGCTCGTTACAAAATCGGATTGGTGTATCTTCTGGAAATTTACCATCATCAAATAAAATATCTACATTGCATGTCGGGGCCCAACATTTCATCACATTGCGTCTATGAAAGATACATTTGTCTCCCCATGTATTAAAAATGCATTGTTCCACATCTCCCCCGCGTACAATTTTCATACTAGTACATTGACGAGGTTCTTTACAGGTAATTAGACCACAAGTTTTAGAAATAATTTCTTTTAGGGCCATGTCATTGTCCGGCAAACACTTCTCGTAATAATCTTGAATGATTTTAGTTTCATCCGCGTAAACAGCGAACAAGGCAGCATTGCCATATTCATTATCACTTTCATCTCTTACGTAATTGAAATAGATAGGACATTTTCTATCAGGAAAATGTATGTTGGCACATTTTGAAACTGGACGCCACGGGCAATAAGTTTTGTATTTGGAAATTTCTTCTGATAGAGAGGGGTTCTTTACGTGGATAACTCCATTTATATTATAGACCTCGGATTTCTTAAAAAGTGTTCGTCCAGTTGCTTCAGCGCAAAATTTACATAGATGATCTATACATACTGCAGATCCGTATTGGGTACAATCGGGAGATCCTACACAAACACAATTTATACACAGCATACTGGTGATTGTTTTATTATAATCTTTGCTCGCAATATTTTTCCAACCAGATAAAGTTTCTCCACAATTTACACATCCTCCCGGCTCATACGTGAGAAGATTAACTCGATGAGCATGACATATTTTTTCTGGTCCGTGACCTAATTTATAGCAAATATTAGTTGGATAATGACATTTACAATCATCGCAAAATATATGGTGCGCCCCTTTCACATGTTTCTTATTGCACGATAAACATGCTTGTGTGCATTTTCCATTAATTACCGCGTGGGCGCATTCATTCCCACTCAGAGGACAAAGACAGTCGGTACATTCTTCATCGCCAATCTTTTCTTTCGCGCACAAGTAACACCAATGATCTTTGCAATTGCCACCATCAGAGTCAAATTCTATCAGCGAGGTAAAATTGACGGGGCTATCAGGAAAACATAATTTACATTGATGGTAAAGGCAAGCATTTAAATTAATGTAATTATATATCAAATTGTTCTCGGGTGGAAATGACATATTGAGAATATTCAAAGCGTTTTGTATATTATTGTATACGCAGCCTTTGACCACACAATTCATCTCTTTGTTCCCAGATCGAAACATCGTTTAATTTTTCTGTCTCTAAAATTAAAAAATAATGATTATGATAAAAGAAAGGTCACAATGCAAGACGATTTAGTTGCAAAAATTGTAAATGCCGTTGACAGGCTGAATCGAAATGATTATGTTAGATTGTTGAATGCCTTGGATGTAAGTCCTAATCCCAAAATGAATCCATTTGGATCAAATACCACTCAAATGGCTCAGCCCCGCACGCTTCAAGGAGATAGAGTTGAGGCAACTAGCCCTGGAGTATTTGCCCGTAACTCACCAAGGACTAATCTCCCTTCTCCCATCGGATACAGCAACGTATTTGGAGGATCTCCCATCACTAAGCAGACAACCAGAATTTCACCAGCATCACCCCAACAGCCTTTTCGATCCCAGTCACCCACAAGACTTCCTCAACCAACAACTCCACCCTTTAGCGAATTCGCTAAAAATACACCGTATCAACCCCCAGCATCCAATTTCGAATCTCCACGAAAGTCAGGTGGTAATATGTCTCCCTTTGGAATCGTGACATCTCCCCAAGGATTCGTCGAGCGCGAAGAAACAATGAATTATGAAATTCGTATAGGTGAAATCGAACGTGCATCCAAACAAATTAAAGATCGGTTGGATGCTTTGGATGATATGGATATCTTACTGTTTAATGAGTTCTTTATTAAACGGTTCAAAGAATTATTGGGCGAATTTGATGGATTTCCACAGATCCCCGATAATTTGATGGATGGAATCAAACAAAATGGATACAATCAATTCTTTGATTATTCTATCAGTCTGACGTTCTACGAATTGATGCATCAAAATTATGGAAGATTGGTTATTGATGACTATCTCAGATGGACTAACGAATTCATAGTATTCGTGCAAAACATGCTGTCTTATGCCCGTGACATTCTTACGGGTTTGCGGGCATAGGCTTTTGGATCGACTTTTTAAAAAGTCTCCAGGTAAGTTGCGCAGAGAAGTTTGATGACATCTTTCCCAAATCCATATCGTTTGGCCAGAACACCGAAGCAGAGGATAGCTTCAACAGGAACACCGACTTGAATCGGTTTGAAGTACTCTATATTCCAGAAGTCTCGGCCGCTCATAGGTCGTTTGACAAATGATCCTCCGCCTTGTTCACCAGGATTGGCAATTTTCCAACTGGCTTCACTATCCAAAGAAGGAACTTGAGAAGCAATCAATTCACATTTCTTGTGTAATTCCACGGAGAACATATCTTTGGCCAATTCAGGATTGCCGTCAATAAGAAGAGTTTGGATAATGTTAATTCTGATTGACTTGTCAGGAATAAGTTTTGCGATACTGGAATCTTTGTATCGGCCTTCCCTGATCAACCTAGGAAGATTGTGCCCATATATATATTTCTGAATGCAATCCTCTTTTGACGATTCTAAATTAGGACCAACTGGAATACTGCATTGATCAAAGATCCCATTCACCGGCAAAAATAAATGACCATGAAAAACTCCTTTATACATCTCGTATTTTAATCTATCTGTATGAAATTCAATATTTTCATCATAATCTGATCGGCCTCCGAACATGGATCCTTTATTATTCCATCGAGATTCAATTCTGATATAATTGCCCATAAACTCGTTACGAGGATTAAATGGATCTTTCTGATTCACAAATATGGAATGGTCTTTAAGATTCGACACCTTTATATGATTAACATTTTCCAATAAAAAATCTCCAATTTGGTTGGGTGCCTTAATTTCAAATCCCCGCTCACGATATTTTTCTAGACGTTGACAGAAATTGGCATTGTTTCTACTTGGATCAATATATTGAACATTATTTTCGAGACAATGCTTTCCCATGCGAGTAGTTTCAAATCCGTGACCTTTCGAATACATAATCTGGCAAGGGCCTAAATCAAACATCCCAATGATCTGACTGCGATGAGTATAAAGTCTCAAAATGATTTGGATCTTAATGGTTTCCTTAGAATATTCGTAATTGGGATCATTTTCATCAACACGCTTGACCAAGAAAATGTTGACAACGTTTTTTCCACGACGACGCTTAACTATGTAAATTCCACTGTCATTAGCAAATTTCTCGATGATGTCAGATACTTTACGGGCGATGGATGCGGCTTCCAAATGAGTATTGGCCGTAATGAACAAATCGTAATCAAATTTTTCATCATTATAGTATTCGACAAATTTTTCATCATCGTAGTGATAAAGAGCTAACGACATTCCACCTCCAAGAAACAAGTTCTCCTGGAATCTATCCAAACATTGCACTATGCCGTATGCCACATAGCCAATAACGCGGTCTTTGTATTCTGAGACAAGTGAAATCAAATCCCATTCACCTCGACGGCGACTCAGCATATCATTGTTGTATATTGCGGTCAATTTGCCCAATTCTTGTTTTCGATAATCCATTGTATCAGGTTGCATAACTGCAAGATTGTTTTATTTCTCATTAAGTAAAAATTTAATTATTATTTTCTGATGGACAATTTAAAATACTTCCACCCCAGACCATTTTTCTTAATGAACAATGTATTACTTGATCTTCTCGGCAAGACCGAATATATGAGAGATGTGGTAATCAATGATCAATACGAGACCACAAGAACACTTAGGAAATGCAATGGAGATTGTCAACGATGGATGAGATTCTGCGATCCTATTTATTTAATGTGTGGTAGCTGTAAAGATGACTTAGAAAATGAACACAATGATATCATGGATCAACGATGGAGCCTAAACACAGCCATGGTACAACTAAAATCTAAATTATCCCCAATCAAACCAATCCCCGATATCATCTATGGGCCGCAACTTCAGCCCATCATAGAGGAAAAATATCTGAATGATTGTGCGCCTTCAGATATTTTCTTCAAAATTGCGGAATATATTGATGATTTGGATACTTTGAATGCGTTGAGATTGACTTGTCATGCAGCTAAAACAGGATGTGATAGATTAGAAGCCCTGCCAGGATCCGAATTTATTTCAGTTGCATTTTGGTACGATGCTTATAATTGGGCATGTATAATAAAAAATAAGCAGCCTATCATAAAACCAAAACAATGGGATAATACAACTGCCATGGGTTCGAGAATTTCACTATTGGAAACTTCAAAAGACGGGGCCGATATGGTAATTTGCCTTTGCTTACGAAGACACGAATTAGTGGATGACGAACGACTATTATATTTAGGCCCTCGACCTGTTTTATCTTGGCGTGAATTTTTCAAATGACTAGTATTGAATGAATAAAATTATTTTCAAGATTTGTAAAGAGGATTGGTGATGGTGTGTGGTGAGTTTTTATTTACTTTTAGGAAATAAAAAAGTTCCGAGATAAAAGTGGGATATGAATTTGGGCATGCTCGTGGTTTTAGCCACTATTATTGTAGTGGTAATTATTGCTATACTTTTGATTGTTTCACGAACCAAATTTCAAAGAGACAGTAAAGTCCCTCGTATCATACATCAGATGTGGTATGATAAGGTAGTGTATGATAATGATTACGCGCCTAGTTCATACACATCGTATAGAGGCTATACTGATAGTTGGACAAGATTAAACTCTACTTACCGATACAAATTTTGGAACAAAGGGATGATTAACGAATTGTGGAAACACGAGGATTTAATTTGCTATGCAGATTTTTTCTACGCCTTGGACAAACACATAGAGAAATGTGACTTTGCTCGTTATGCTTTACTTTATTTGGAGGGAGGTATCTATGTTGATTTGGATTTTATTTGCGAAAAATCAATCGATCCTTTGTTGAGGAAGACTCGAGAAATTGCATTGGCTAGGGAACCGACTACCCATCTAACAGATAAATACAAGTACATAACGAATGGATTTATGATCTCTAGTCCTAAATCTAAATTTTGGTTATCCTGCATGAATTATGTGATGGCTAATTATGACGGCTCCAAAAATCCAGTTGATAATACTGGCCCTGGTATGTTAGATAAATTCACAGAACAAAATTCTCATCATAACATTTTCTTTATTCCAGCCCATCTAATTATCCCTGTAGACAAATACGGAAATCTACACGCCTCTATCAAAAATAAATTAGTTTATCCTTATTGCAAAACAATCTGGGAGGAGGGGACTGATTGGCATGATGATTTATGATAATCTCAAAAAGCTTTAAGATTCAAATCGATTGATTATTTTTTGTAGGGTGAGACGTACTCGATAAACTGAGAATATTGTTATGGTTATGTAAAAAAAGTTTTTAAAAAAATTTGTTTTCCAAAAAGAAAATCATTCTTTTCGTATTTCGAAATGTCAAGCCTGCCTAAACCCGAATTCTCAAAATCGCCTTCTAATCTCGAATCAACACCGCTCATGGCTCCTAAGAGGCGCAGAGCTGCGCCGGGGAAGTACCGTTGCAAGATTTGTCGAAACGGGCTATCGACTCAGAAGGGAGTTCAGATATGTCCACCGTGCATCTCACAAATTGCAGCCAAGTCCACATGTTCTATCTGCGATGCGGTTGGGACCGTGGTCACTGAAGCCGGTTATGCTACCTGGGCATGCCCAATTCATATTTTACAATCGTTTGAAAAGGCAATTGTAAAATCCGATTCTTACGTCGTACACATTCGACAACAAAAATTTGATCTTGACATGGCTTTGGCCGAAATTGAACGATTGAGAGACCTTGCACCGCACGCAGATGGTGATGAATCGCCTCGGCCTGGATCAAAGAAACGTGCTCGATCCACTCTGGTCCAAAATATTATTGATCCTCAACTAAAGGATACTTTTTTGACTCAATGCGGCTCCCTCTTAGATACTTTAGACAAAATTTCTAAGGAATAAAAACATCAGCCCATTTGTATATACTAGCTTAAAAAGTCATAATTTTAAAAAATTAAATTAAAAATAAAAGTTATTACTCTTTATTTTAGCCGATATGAATCCTTTACATAATATGCCTATGCCTACCTACCCAAAAATTCCTGTTTGCCCGAAGGTTGTGAGAGAAATCCCATTACACCCTAAGATGAATTCGATTGTTTTAAATCAGATTGGTCGAGCTTATGTTTGCACCAAAACCCGCAATTACCCTCTTTATCCCATTGAAGAATGGGCTGACCGGTTCTTAGTCTCCATTCCAGTATTGGCGAAAGAACCTACTACCCATACAATCATTCGATCGGGCAGGGGTATAACCCAACATCACGCTTACGACGATAAGTATTCTGCGAGTACTATCGCGGGTAATGAACAGTATTATGCTAGCCGCCGATTATGTTCGTTTCAAGAGCATAGACTTGCAATAACCACCAACATTGATAAGTTGTTTCCATGCGCGCAAAGAATTCTGAATCTTTTCGGAGATAAAATGGCTGTTGTGGGAGGATTCTACTCTACCAAATGCAGATCTGACGACATAGATTTCTTCTTTCACTCGTGCACAAAAGAAGAAGGAGAATACATGATGAAGGTGGCCATCTCAATGATTACCGCCCCTACGAATGCGCTTGGAGAGCCTTGCTCCATTAAAACCAAACTCATTCGAGGCGAACATGTTACTTCAGTAGAATTTACTATCAGTACCGGTAATAATGTCAAGGGTAATAAAAGATACTATCAGTTTATTCATCGAATTTATCCTAGCCTGGGACATGTGATGGGAGGATTTGATCTGGCGTCTTCTATGGTCGCTTACGATGGCAAGAATATTCTTGCAACTGAGCAAGGAGCGTGGTGTCAAGTCAACAAAACTGTCATTGTTGATATTTCCCGTAGATCAACTACATTCGCCAGTCGACTCTCCAAATATTGGAATCGTGGCTATGATGTCATTTTCCCGGGTTGCGATATGAGCACTGTGGTCAATATCCTAAAGAGTACTAAAGCTGAAAGATCAGATATCATCTGCAACTTTGAGAAGTTGATTAACGATAGTAATGTCCGATTTAGTGTGAAGGGTCTACGTACCGGCGCAGACGATTATGGTGCTGGACATTCTGTATCCAAAGAATATTTATTCTCGATTCCACAGGAAAATCTTTTCATGGATGTAATTTACGCTCCGTGCGTCAATGATGGCCGTGTATCAATATATACAGATAATAACGGACTTGGACCGCGACATGGTGTTGATGAAGATTATGAAATTGTCACAGAAGGGGGAAAGACCGAGATGAATGGTATACTTTATGAATTAGGGAAATTTGATTCCCTAGTGTCGGTTCAAGATCTGCACCAAAACATGACATTAGAACAAATTGAACTCTTATTTGCCGATCCTCGTGTAGTTATTTCCGATCCACAAAGACAAATAAAGGTCAAAAGTGGTATTTCTCCCTTCCAACCCCCACCAATCCTCGGTGCGATGCCAATCATGTCCATGTTTAGTACGTTCGAACCCCAACCAATCGTGCCCCAATATGCTCCTCCCCCAATCCAACATAACGCCCCCATTTTTGAGCCGGGATCTCCGAGATTGAATCTTTTTTCATTTCCTATGACAGCTCCTCCGCCTGTGATGCCAATTTCAATTAGCGAGGCGTTATCTGGAGATAAAGTAGAACAGGATGTGCGCACGAAAATAGAAAAGGATGCTACTGAGAGATTGCGAACTCTTCGCTGGATGGAGCAGGACCCAGGACGTCAATGGTCGTCAACTGTTAACCCTGCTATCATCAATGCAAACGAGTTCTATCTTGGAAAATGGAACGGTCGTGGCCCCATCCTAGACACCGAAGTTATGCTTCTTCTTGTTCTTGCAAGAAAAACCCCCGGTAACATTTGGTATAATATGCCTATTGACATCTTCCGAACCATCCTATTTTTAATTCCTTATTTGTAGTGGTTTGAGGGTCTTAAAAAGTCCTATTTTCTTAGATTATGACCATAACTAAATTTCTTTTCGATATGCTTCGCAATTTTATCTGTTATTTTTCTGCGACATATTAAAATAAATTAGATCCATCGAAGAAAGATGATTATCGTTGGGTTTTTGGCTATAGTTGTAATAGCTATAGTTGTAATGGCTTTGATCATCTATCTCCGAAGAAAAGATTCAGGTATCGACATTGTTTATTCCTGGATCGATGGAGATAATCCAATAGTCAAATCAGAAATTATGAAATGGCGTGAAATCGAAAATCCTATCGGTGAAGCAGGGACAAGCAATAGATTCAAAACCATGGATGAATTGAGATATTCATTAAGATCTGTTAAATTGTATGCTCCTTGGGTTCGTAATATTTATATCATTACATCTCATGGAATTGTACCACCATGGTTTGATGAAGATATTGCAGCCCAGAATAACATTTATTTTGTGGATGATTCCACTTTACTTCCTAAAGTACCCGTCTTCAATTCTTTAGCCAAAGAATCAGTAAAACATAAAATTCCTGGTCTATCCGAACAATATTTATACTTAAATGACGATTTCTTTTTTGGTAATCATGTAACTCTAAAGGATTTTGTTTCCCCTAGTGGTAAAGCTTATATGTTCTTAGAAGAAAATACTGGAATCTCCCATACTTTACCTGTTGACAGAGACGATTATTTCGCCAATGGTATGTATTTTACTAGAAATACCCTCTTAGAATTGGATATTCTTAACATAAATTCTGACTACGCGGCCTTCAAAGAAAATCCTTTTGCTCAAGACGTTCTGAGAAGATTTTGTAAACCATATTTGGATGACATGAAATTAAAGAAACATGCGCCGCATCTCCATTTTGTAAGCGAGGATAATCTGAAATGGGAAGCTTTACCCGAAATCATGAAACGGACTTCAGAAGGGCGATTTAGAGCAGTTAAACAATTATACGATAACACGTTGTTCGATAACTATTGGAAATTATGTCGCGCTAAAGGAATTCCGGGTGACATTTCATACATTTATATCTACCTTACCGCAGATCATAGAAAAATGAATAAACTATATGAGGATATCAAACATATCAAGCCCAAAGTATTTTGCGTAAATGACGGGATCAAAATGGAAAATGATACTACATTAAAGAGCATTAATGGATTATCCACTTTCTTAGACGATTACTTCCCCAAATCAGCTCCCTGGGAGATTTTTTAAAAAGTTGATTTAGTTGTTGAACTCGGTGAGGTGAAATTCTGGATTGCTTTGATCAGTCATAATCCAATTCTTATCTATAATGGAATAAATCCCGAATAGACATGCAGTAAGTAAATATGGGCCAGTCGTCATGAATTCATTAATATGATTTATCGATCTGAAACTTTCATAATTAAGGGGGAGACTCTCAATTACACGACTGAGAATAGGATGATTAGGGCATGAAACCATAAATCCATTAGCTGTGAAGATGGCTCCAGCACCTAACGATTTCTTAATTGGATGGTGCTCCAGTGAGACTCCAAAACCTCGGTCAGGGAGATAATCGAAAATTGGAAGGTCGACTGGACTAATATCAGCGTCGCAATAAATACCGCCATGAGCATTGAGAATTTCATATCTAGCTACATCAGACGCCCCTGCATAACGATTGGTCGCTATCATTTCATCATAGTATTTTCTATTAACTAGACCGAATGTATCGATGTCAGATTCTCTCCATAATCGATGAGTATAACCGTATTTTGTAGATAAGTCCTTCCACAGTTGTATTTGTGCTGGTGGTTCTCGACTGCCAATCCAGATTTGATTGATGACTTTTGGAATAAGATTATCAGCATCATATGGTGGTGATGGGACTGAAGTAGTTTTGACGTATTGAATATAATGATGTGGTGGGTATTGACCAGATTGAGTTTTGACCTTCGAATTATTACTAAGATTGGTTGTGATTGCAATAACCACCAAAACGATAATAGTCATAGCAAATAAAACTCTTGCGATTAAGGACATCATATCACTTGTCTTTTGAAATAGAATCTTTTATTTCTTGTATTTCAAAAATAAAAAGATGTTTGTCGAGGGTGCAGATGGATTCTTCCAGAGATATCCGATCATAACCATGGAAGAAGACGAATTGAAATGGGAACAATCATTTAAATGTAAGATGTGCAATTTGAGAGGCAAAGAACTTACAAAAAATATTTTATCGTGGTCACCATCGACCCATTGGTTGTATTCAGCGGATGATAAACGCAAAATAACATTTCTAATGGTTCTCCATTCTAAATTGAGAAAGTCTCATCCTCTCTTGGTGAAAAATATTTGGTACATTATCATCAGAATGATTATAAATGATGGATCTCCAATTGCAAAGATAAGATCAAAAGGAATCGAATTTTGTGACGATTGTTATAAATCAACTCTTGTCTTACCACCATGCCAATATTGTTTAGAGCGTGATATGGTACCCATTGAGGTTTCTCAAAATTACGCTTATACTATCATTGATGGTCAAATGCATCCTACACCGGCAGTATGTGAACAATGTGAGGAAATATTATACACGTGCAATGAACATCTAAAAGAAAAGGCACGACCATTGTGTTATCGATGTACTCTTAGGATATCTTATCAAGATCCTAGTGATGATCCCTTCCAGAAAATATCTTTTTAAAACTATTGAACGGGGAAACAACCTTAAAAAATTAATCAAGGAGTGGTTCCCATACGGCAGTGCCCACTTCGGTTTGGAGAGCGCATGACTTGTAGGCAATTACTCGACTGGACACTACCACGGCATCATCATTAGTATCGGAGTTAATAGGTGAAAAGATTGTTGTAGATAGTGTTCCTGCCGGAAAATAACCACCAACATGGTATTGTAGGAGTACAGGAGGATTTTGACCGATCGTAGCTGTTTCGGAAACAACAATTGCCACTATGTATCCATCGGCACCAGGGACAGCAGTCCAAGATACATCGGACGATCTCGTTCCTTCATCGTCGATTAAGGAGCCAACGGTATGTCCTGCTTCTTCACCACACGATGCAAGATCCAAGATAAAATTTGTTGTCTCGGAGGAGCATGAGACAACATCATTTTGATTGACAAATCCACCATCGGCATATGAAAATACTGCAAACCCGTTGTATTCAGATTGAGGGCTTTCAGAAATTTCAGGACCCCAACTTAAGATGTATGTTCCATCGACTCCGGATTGAACATCGTCGAATACAGCATCGAATTTGGTTCCATCAAAAAGTCCAGTCCACTGACAATCTGGAGTTGGAGATTCTGATTCAAAAAATTCTCTTTGCTCGATGGTGAGTTGAGCTGATCCTGATACTGGATCAGCGGGGCAACAATCCATCGGATCTGTAGTTAAGCTATCTCCTCCATCTGAACCACCAAAACGGCCTCCTGAGGATGAATCCTGTCCAAGACTAATTGTTTGAACACCGGGGGTAACCGGTTCTGATGCAGTATTTGCTTCCCGATTCCTAATAGACAGAACGATTCCAATGACAACAGCCACGACTGCTGTAAGCAACAAAACAAGACCGAGCGCGAGTTCCATCACAACTTTCTTTTTATTTTGGGATCGTAATTTTTTGTTATATTTTTTCCGATAGCATTTTTGTTTACTTTTTAACGCAATCCTGGTGTAACATAAGGCGTTTTCCCCAATGTATTTATTCGAATATAGTATATAATATAATTTTAATCTTTGTTTATTTATGTATTCAGGGTTTCCAAAATGAAATGTAATAATATTTTTGACGTTTATACTATTCTTCATCAAATTCTGAATCGTTACCGAGAAGATATGGTCTTGCAAAAACCCGATTGCACATCATGGATGATTTGATGTGCAAATTAGATTTTTATTTATAGCAAATATGGCAATGAAGAATTAAAAAGCTTTTTAAGGGGCTAGAAGATCAATACCTTGGAGCGCCAACGCCAAACAATAACCATGACCAAATGGATGGAGATGATCATTCAACATGATAGTCATGTTTTCTTTGTTACAAAGAATGGAATCTTGTTGAATCCAATTAGCCGGGGCTCCGTACTTTTCTTGATAATACGGAATTGATTCAGCATGGGGGCCGTCGATCTCGATGATGAGAAGATTTTCTCCGTTGATCAATCGTCTTTTAAGATCTTCAAATTGCGGTTTGCCTTGGACAAGTCTGGTGTAAAGGGGAAGATAGATGGCCTTACGAGATTCAACGTAGTCGAGCGTTTTGGGATTAACAGTGCCATCAGGATTTTCTGCTAACGCAAAAAGACACTTACTCATGTTCTTACGGCCAACGGGATATCGAATTGCATCCTTAGCGTTGCATCCAGCTTTTCTCCACTCAAAATATTCCCTGGTCAATATTGCTTCTCCATTAGGGCCGTAAGCAACATGAGTTTGGGCAGGCCATTCCCAAATCACTCTCTGATCAAATCTGGAGAATATTTCTCTTGCAGACGGTACCTTGTCGTAGCATTTTCCAAATTGCCATAAATTCTCAATACACCGCCCATACTCATCCTTGAGCTCGTAAGGAGATAGAGATCCGTATTTTGTAGATTTGGTTAAGCAAACGATATTAGTATATCCATCGATTTTCATGTCTTTAGGTTTTTGTTTTCCTACCATTCTAGAAACTCTAACTTGGCCCTGCGGTTTAATCATCTTGCTTTTAATTTCAGAAATTAAAAATGATTTATTCGTTTTTTAAAAAACAAACATAAAACGAATAGATGGATCAGCCACACCCACTTGAAAAATATGTCCTCCATGAAAGAGATCCCGACCACGCTTTCATTTACATGATGGATGATGTAGGCCTGAATTATGTAATACTCAAAGAGAACCATGACAACTGTGACGATTATTTGGCCTTAATCAATCATTGGTTTAGAGATAATCACCGTCAATGGGCTGTGCCGCCTAAGTATGGTGATGTTATCCAAGTACAATCTCATTTCAAAGGTAACACAGGATTATTCTTTGTAGGGATGGACGAAAAATTTGAATTCGTAATTGAATTACCTAGTTATGAATTAAATAAATTTGGCCATGTCCCTTCTCATTTCGATGTTCCTGGATTTTCAGTTCGATATTACGAGCATGTTATCAAGAACAATAGCATCGCATGGATTGGTGGCAACAATTTCAATGTAGATGGTGATGCAGAGAAACATAGTCATGAAGATTCAATTACGAATAATGTTCTATGGGGAACGCCACCTATTTTTATTGATGATAGCCCACCCACAAAACAACCAATGGCATTCTCTTGGTTCAAATGTGCCATATCTCAAAGAAGAATTTGGATTATTTATAGTACAGATAAAAAATATTATGATAATCTAGTTAATCTTCACGAAACTACCGAAGCCTTAAAATCTCGTGGTGCTAATAAGAAACCCTTGCATTACCACTTCAAAGACCCAATCAATAATTACCATCTCTTTATCTCGCACGCTTCGGGAATCCTAGACTCATCATCTGGTGACCCAGTTTACGAAGTTTTATTCTGCATGGAGTAATTATTGTTTATCAATGGATATTGTAAACGTTTACAACTTAAAAATACATAATTGACAATTTCTTCGTCGTTTGATTTTTAAATAACATAATGTTATTATGATGAGATTTCAGATACTTCTCGATAAACATGCAAAATTTTCTTGTTTAAATTTTTACTGCTGCGATTAGCATTAGCATAATCAAAATGTAAATGAACTGCATTACTTATATTTGTGAGTGTTGGTGCATGCCATGTTTTATTTGTTCCATGGATACCCATTAAATCTAAAACATTTTTATGGTAGAGTCCGAAAAACCCTAATAATCCCCTGTTAGTAATATAAAAAGTCCCATAATCTACATTTTGTATATTTCTAATTTTATATGGTAAATCTATGATTTTAGGATCTTCTTTTAGATGTTGTGACCATATCTCCCCATTATCATCTAAAAAAGTAATATGTTCAACACCAGCTGATAGTTTTCGGATATTAGATACGTTAAGTTTCTTAATATTATCTAATAATGGAATAGGATCGGAAAAAGGGCTTGGTTTTCCACACATCCAAACATCACCTTCTTTAGTTATAATAAAACTTCGTTTATTGTAACAATAAATACCTCTAGCATGTATAAAATGTGGACTTTTACTAAAAGTTCTTACAAAAGAATACCCTATATTTTTATTGTTTCTATGCTGTTGAAATGGGAATCCTAATTGGCAATAATTATTACACCCGGCACCCCATACATGACCATCTTGGTCTAACGCTAAAATATGATCAGAACTAATAGCTATAGCTGTATATTCTTTAATCTCGGTATTATGCGTATATCTATCTGTAAATCCCCACTTACAAAAATTAGATCGTAATACTATATTTTCATTAGTAATTCTAACACCCGTATCAGGAAATTCGATACAGAATTTATCATTCTGATCATTATATGGTGTATTAGGTTTATTTGTTTGCATAAGAATTTCATGATTGGGCGAATTTTCTACACGAAATCCGTAACCATCCGGTGTAAATTCTAATACTGGATGTGTAATAGGAACTTTTAATATGTTAGGTCCTATAAATATATGATCGGTTAACATTAAAGTCCGTACCAAATACAAATTAATTAGTTTCCTTAAATCTTTAGGAATATAAATATCATTCCTTCTGAGGCATAAAAGAAATAGTATTAAATTGTTATGAACTGGGATAACTGGCATTTTTTAAAATTGTAAAATCTTCATCACAAAAACAATTTTTAATATCACCGTCCTAAAAGAAAAATGTCAAAGAAGTATGTTCGAAAAAATGGGCGGGGCGCGATAGGCCCTGCAAAAATTACCTCGGCACTCAGTCTGGCTGGTTTATCAGGAACAGGACTCAAATTAGTTATCGAGGGAAGAACTAACGATAGTGATAACTTAGAAATGATCCGGAAAATTGAAATGATTATTTTGGCGGTAGCGAGTGGGCAATATGTTGTTTCTTGGAGTATGTCTTACAATAGGTTACAAAGATGGCGTTATGTAGATTGGATTATCACTACTCCACTTTTACTAAGGACTTTTCATTTGTTAGCCGTAGAAAAAGGATTTGACAAGCCATTCTTGCCTGCGTTTTCATGGAACATGTTGATGATTTGGGCTGGATACCTATCTGAATTTCCAAATACAAAACGACCTCAGACAATTAGTAGACATTCGCTTTATATCTTGAGTACAGTAGCTATGATTTTTATCTTTCGTGAGGTGAAAGAGTGGGATGATTATTTGAAGTCGAAAGGCGTCGACACTGGCCGATTACCATATTTCTTTTACCTGGGGTGGACCGCGTATGGACTTAACTTTTTGAATCCTGACGAGGAATTACGTCAAACCACTTTCAATATTTTGGATTTCGTCAATAAGGGTTTGTACTCATTTGAAATCCAAAAGGTGATTCGGGAGAATTTCTAGCACAATCATCGCATACCCAATTCTTAAAAAGTCTATCACCTTTCCCATATAAAAGAGATCGCTCCTTTATAAAATCGTCGATAACATCCTTTAATATAATCAACCAAATATCTTTAGGTAAGGTCGCGAAGGGATAAATAAATCTGATACCCTTCTTTTCATCCTCTAACTCTTTTATTTTATCTTTGACGTATGAAGGGTGCAAATCGGCATCTGCATGATTCCAGGTACTATAATCCAACTTGAATGGGTTTGTTTGATAACAATTTCTACAACACATCTTTACCCTAGTTATACCAAGAGCGTCAATTATTTCCAAATAAGTATAGGACACAAAAATTAATTCTTTATGTCCTGGTCCTGGAACGTCAGGATCCATCAATTGAATGTATGAATATGGATATTTCTGCAATAATACAGCCTGATCTATATATACATTGCCATTTGTTCTTATGGTAGTACTAAGTTCAGAGAATTCCATAGTAAATGGTCTTAGTTGAAATCCTGAATTCTCGTATGTAGGGTAGAATTTTACCCTGTCTGAATCTTCATTCTCATCAGGGTCAATCACTAATAATATTCTTTTACATTTAAATTCGTGACCCCTATTGGGCCTTGTGCCTATCACTTGATTCCAAGTAAACATTGAACTACACCCCATGTCTCTTCTGGCGTTAAATAATATATGATTCAATACCGTCGGTAATTTATCGGACTTGATGACTTTATTTAATAGTTCTCGTCGATCTATGACTTTGCCGCATGTAATCATCACAACTCTTTTATTTTTATTTGAGAATACTTAAAAATTGTTTTATTTGTTTTGAAACAAAAAAATAGGATATGATGATTGTAAAAATAATACTATTGCGAAAATTAATATTTGAACTTAATCTAACGATTTGTTAAAAAGGTTTTATATTATGATGCAGATGTGTACAGTTTGTATTAAAGCTTTTAAACCTATAGGTAATACTAATATGTGTGGTGTTCCAGCTTGTAACACATGGTATTGTAATAATTGTTTAGGGTTGATGATAACAGCTACATGCCCTAATGATGGTTGTCCCCAAACTATTCATATATGCGATTCTGAATGTTATAGTATATTTCCAGAAATATCGAAAATAATCAACGAGGGATGTAGAATCAAAGGTAAATGTTTTCATGAAGGGTTCAAATAATATTAATTCTACAATGTTATTATATTAGTATAAAATCTCGATTAGCTAAGGTGATGATGTACCAAAAGAATCTTCCTCGAACCAGGCATAAAAATCTCACCTAAGCCTCTTGAAAATCCTTTTTAAAAGTTTATCATGGGGAATTAAAAATGGAATTACTTACCTTAGATTCAAATAGCAGATTGTCATCGTGGATGACTATTCCAGGAAATGATATTTTAGACCAACCTTTAGAACCACTCAAGAAATCAAGAAGTAAATTGCAAAAATCTAAGAAGAAGCGGAAAAAGAAATCGTCAACAAATATTATCAAACCTAAACTAGAGGATCCAGTAGTTAACGATCCGGTCGATACTAAGATTACAGAATCTGATCGACTAGAAATTCAAATAATGTTTGATAAGATAATTCGCCCAACCCAAAATGACTCATATGAGGTGCAATTAGTCTACTTGAGAGCAGAAGCATTGAATTTTGAAGTTCAAGATGGAATATGGTTAAATGGAATTGTTGCAGCCAAACGACAAATGTTAGAATTTGGATGTAAAATGTTAATCGAAATAGGAAAATCCAATCCCTGCAAAAATAAACCGCAAATCTACTGGGCCGCGGCACCATGATGTTTTACCCCCTCTTTTTGTTGGCGGCTTGGACATTCGCTTCACTCGGGTTTTTGTTGGCGGCTTGGACATTCGCTTCGCTCACTGCCGCCAATGATATTAAAAAGTCTGATTTGATTTACATCGAAATCGACGATTAACGGTCCACCCCTCACTCACCTTTTCGGTCCCAATTCACAACGCAAAAAGAATCTTAGGCGGCAGCGAAGCGTCCAAGCCGCCGTTTCCCACACTAATCAACAAGACTTTTTAAAACTAAACAACCATCCACCGAGCCAACAAAAAAACTTATTTGGATATGTGGATAGGGCATTTGCCAGTCCACGATGCTGTCATTTTGCTACACTGTGTGCCATTTTTCTTATTTACCCTGCATTGAACTGATCTTATTTGATTAGGAGATTCTTCTAGTTTATCCAATACTTTCTTACGATGATCTCTTGCACATTTTTCACACCGACCTTTGTTGGTGTCACTTTTATTATTGCAGGAATTAATAACGCATGGATAAGCTAGTACTGTTATCGATTTTCCTTTACGGTAACTCCATATGTAATCCCGGCAAGCAACAGTATTGCAAAAATCACCGATACATAGATTTGAAACTGGAACGGAATTACATTTCACGCATGTTTTCTTCCCGGTACGATGAAAAAGACATAAACTCTTGGATATTGGGCCTTGACATCCCGTTCCTGGTGGTAACATTTTCATAATTGGCCTGCAACATATGTTTAATATTGGATCTTGCGTCTTAGCCTTGGCAGCATTTTCATTCACTTTGGGTTGGGGAGGGTATGACAATTTAACTTCGCGGCAGAAATACGCCTTATGATAAGTTAAGATGTTCATAACACGATTCGATACCGATTTGCATGTTAGAGCCAACGCATGCCATTCTCGGGGATTAAGACAATTTATTACGTGCGATAAGACGGCTTTAGGCAGCTTCTCCATATTATTTTAATTTCTTCCTAGAAAAGTTATTTTCTTCATTTTTAATTACAATAAATTAAAAATCCATCTCTGACAATGGATCAAAATGTTAAACGACTATTCCAAGAATGGGAAATGTTGAGCAGCCAACAGAAAGAACAATTTGCGGTTGCCATAGATGCTGTCTCCAAGAAACCAATTAAATCGAAATGGGATATTTTCGTCGATTACGTACATAAAAATACTACTGGTTACCGGCATCCTATGATTACAAATAAGCTGTGGGACAAAATTAATAAGCCTAATTCTGACGACATCATTAAATCACTAGTTAATGACAAATGGAAAGGTCGTTGGAATGAAAATGTCGGTTCTACTATTGGAAAATCTTTGAAAGAGAGATATTATAAGATGATGAATGAAGATGTTTCGGTTAGAACACCATATGTTGGAGGAGAAATGTTACTAACCATTATTGATTGGATGAGTTCCGAATTATGCAAAAATCCACAGGATATTCACGATTTCAGGGAAATGATTGCTACATCCATTGGCAAAATTCATGAACAATTAAGACAAGCTTTTTAAAAAATCTTCATGGCCATTTTGATAATTTTATAGAACCAAACAAAATTAAGAATTGTTATGGCGGTATTACCATAGAATATGAACGATTGAACAATCCAATTCATCGCTCTAATTTTGTAGTAATTCTCATATATGTAGTACATTACAATAAAAGAACCTAAATTGCGAAGCATAAAGAATGTAACTACGATTAGAATAGATAAGGTGATGAATATTTGTTTGAACACTGGTGTATTTTGATAATTGAGATTGTGAATGAACCAACCAAGATGAAGAGGTATTGTTGATAATTCTGTGAATGCGTAATAAACGCTATTGAACTGGAGTCGTTCTGTTACAATAAACGCCATCATACTGGATGCTCCAACTATATGATGAATAAACATCATCCAATCAATTGGTACGATTTGATATCTGGTGTTAAAAAATCTGGTTCTAATTAGTTCGAATATATTGAAAGTGGCGTCCACTAGTAAATAAGCTTGCATAAACGCATTCAATTTAGCGACTTCTATGATTCCTTCCCTATTACTGTAGTAAAAATCCCACTGCCATAATTCAAATAACCCAAATCTATTAATGATTCGAATGGTGTATATTACACAACCAGTGGCATGCAACAATGCAAAAATTCTATTAATATAACGCCAACCTACATCCAATAAACCTTCAAATCCTAAAACACAATACCCAAGTGCATATAGAGAAAACCATCTTTCAAAACAGTAGTTACACGCTTCGATCAACATTTTTTACGGATTTGAATTAAACAATCCATAAAATGACTTTTTAATTCATCTAAACTTAACTCCCTTTTGAGGACCGTGTTTCTCTATGATAAGTGCAATTTCATCTTTACTGCATTCAAGTAATTCTATAAATGCGTCCTTTTCTTCATCATCCAAGACACTCCAGTTAATTTTGACTACGGTTTGTATATGTTGGATTATATCTTGACATATTTGTTCTCCATTTTTGAGCTTCCGCATCTTTTCGTGTTTTGAATGTGTTTTACACCTCAGACTACCTGGATATTTTGGTCGAGGACATGAGTTATAGGCATTAGATTTCTTTTTGGCGCCAGCTACAGCAACATTACACCAAAAAGATTCCGGGTCCTCGGCCTTTGTTTTCTCCACCAATCTTATTTTGGCCATTGTGGGGGCAACATCTTCCGGGATCATAGTTCCTATGGAAACCATAAAATCAAATGTAGTTGGGAATTCTTTATCATCAATATTGCATTGTACGCAGATTGGTTTTATGTTTTCGTAAATGTCCGGTCCGGCAGCACCATAAATGTATGCGTGAGGAATCATATGCCCCTTATGCCAACTCTTCTTACCGCCATGCAAATTAATCTTCGTTTCTTTGCAGGAATAACAAATGCCCCATTGCTCGTAAGAACCAAAATGATTCAGCCACACTTTTTCTCTGGCCAGTCTACTCATTTTTTCTCCTCTTATAAATTTTTATTTTAAAATTTTCAATATATGATCATATATGACGGCGTCGTAAACTGGCCCTTCATGTACCAACTCAGGATTATATGCACCACCCGCCTTAGTCAAACTCATTCTATAGACCATCATATATAATTTGTAATCTTTATCAATTATCATGATATTGTCCTTGGTACTTATCAATTTGTAAATACCCTTAATTGATTTCTTATTTCCATCTAGAATTTCATATTTCATATCTGATTTTACCGATTCTAGTAATTCTGAATTAGGCCCCGTAATCATGTGAGAATAATAAGTAAATAATTTATCTACGCCATATAAACTAAATAATATCGCATCGCCCCAACTTTCAAAATATTCGACATTCTTAGAAATTCTCATTTTATGAATTTCATTGCATGTATCTAAAGAGTTATAAAATTCCCATAAAGCTACAGGAGAAGTCCCATTTACCACGAATTCTCCCCGTCCTATAGTTCCACGATCAAAATAAATCCATAACTCCTTCTCCTCTGTCAAAAAATAAGCAATATGCTTATTAATACGCATTTTCTTTACACGAAAGGGTAGATCCACAATAGACAACCTATCTATATCATCCAATTGAACATTATCATTTTGCAGAAAGAATTTAACGGACGTTATTTTTGGGCGCCCATATAAATAAACTTTACCGCTAATCCCTAATATACCCACTAAAAAACCACGTTTATCAATTTGAAACAGGTCTTTAATTGGTTCTCCAACATCAATATGAATATTCTTAGAATCACCAAATCCAACCATAGCTTTAACGTCACGTTCCAAATACGATAATTTTCCATAATCATTCAATGCACATGTATAGTTTCTTATTATTCTAGTGTTCACAATATTATTATATTGATTAGTATTATATACATTGGCAGTATTACGATTAATATACAATACATTATGAATGTCAATGTAAGAATTGCTATCGTGGCCGACAATTGAGCGGATACCAGTTTTTGCCGTAGAAACTTGATGCAATTTCGAATCGGCACCCTCTTCTAAATCTGCGTGACCCAGTTTCTTATGATAAATTTTGGCCAAACATCGAGATTTAAATAATTTATAGGCCGCAACACCACCCAACCCGCTCCCGCCCATTCCAAACACCACCAATTTATTTTTCCAAATAATACCATTTCGTTGACATAAATGTTTAAATACATCAGGGCATGATTCTGCCAATGCTACAAGATCGAGTCTATCAACTTTTCCAACCGAAAATAGATATTGTAGCAAATCCATCGGCAAGCATACAAAAAGATTTTTCATGCCTCTGAGTTTTTACGCATTTGAATTAAACAAATAATAAAATGACTTTTTAAGTCAGTCATGTACCTCCAAATGTGACATCTTCGAGGAAGCATATGGGGTAAATTTCTTTTAGTTCACGAATTATCAATTCAATGACATTGTTATCGATAATCCAGATGTCACCCCTAGGATCTCTGCTTGCTAAGAATAATGTTTTATCGTTGGTTCTTTCCAAAAATTCTGGGTACATTTTGGCATCATCCAAAATTGAACAATAACAACCGTCTATTTGGAGAATTATTTCTTCCCTTGTACAAACAATGTATTGGTCTCCATAATGCCTGTTTCCATCGCAATAGGGGGATCGTTCGGCTTGACGAATACCATCTATTATTTCGTGAATATATCCATTGCGTAGCATGAAGACATCGCCGCAGTCAGATTCAACCTCAAGTAATTCTTGTTCGTATTCATCTGTGTCGAAATTGTCATCATAACTGTAAAATAACTTAACGCTTTGACTAGGCTTGAACCAAACAGTTACGCCTTTGTAACCAACCCTTCCTTTGGTGTATTTTCCTTCCCAGTAACAATGTACTACATAGAAGGTATCGAAATCTATGTGTTCGGTTCTAAGATTGAATTTAGATTTGAATTTCTCTAATGTTTCATCTTCCATATCCATATCATTGACAATTTTGTGCGCGGATTTGCATACCAAGCCAAAGTTATAGAGGTCGAGATAATTATCTATCTGCGAGCATATCAATTGTAAAACATCCTTTGTAATTTCCATACTATGTTTTGTTTTTAACTTTTAAAAAATACGATTAAAATTTTTTTAAGTGAATACTTATAGAGATATCACTTGTTTGGAAGGTTTGACGAATTTAGATGTCATGCTATTGAAGTATTTCGATTCAAGAATCATATTTTGGTAATACATAATTTTCCATTGGTTCTTACAATTGTTAACTTTAACATTTATAATGTCTACGACGACGTCTCTTAGAATTAAGGGAATGAGAATGGGTGTTTTCTTCAGGTACGAAAACAAACATTCATAGGCTGCAATCAAAAAGTCATCGCAACGATTGCACACGTCGAAATCCAATATAGTCTTGGATTTGTAGAATGATGCAAATGGATTCCAACATAATGTACATATTGTAGAATGTTGATGGCAATGGAATGGTTCGCCAGGCAACATCTTTTTCAATGCAGAATCGCAAACGCCATTATGACATTTTGCAAATCCGAATGAATAATCAAAAGCGCATTGTATGGTATTTGTTTTGATACTGATTCTCTTACATCGAACCATATGAATCATAGGCCAGTCTTCTTTTCCCGCTTTATTATTCTCTATGTATGTCATATGTTCGCCAACGCATTTGTCATTCTCTAAGTGCTTAATGCATATATTAACAGTCATATTAAGATTACTTAAGGTGAGAGTTTTAATATGTCTATGGCAATTTGGTATACCACATACCATCAATCCGCACATTTCACACTCGACTGGCCTAGTATTTAAGCCATTAGCTGGGTGTTCCTTGCAAATATCGCAGCGGCGATTACATTTGCCAGCACATGGTTCATTACAACACGCATTATGTTCTTTGCTACTCTTCTGAGATTTGATATTAAGAAAATCCCAATGCTTGCAATAATCTTTATGAACTATACATCTGGGATGCTCTTGCCCACATTTGCCGCCACAGGTAAGTACTTTATTGTCGACGATTGCTGGGTAGCCGCATACGGAAGCTTCACCTTTCTTGGTTTTGAGAAGGACTGTACATATAGGTTTTTCTAATCCCTCACTTTCACATTTCAAGCAGAGTCCCATTCCTAGATTGTCGAAACAATTTAGACAGAGAGGAGAAACACATTTAATACATAGAAATGGTTTGTAATAAATGTCGCCATCGCAATCAGAACATCCTATTATTACTGGTGGCAAATTATCAGGATCCATCATTCGTTTTATGTTTAAATAAAAATTTATCTTTTATTTAATTTTTATGTACAATACAAGGGTCTTTTTAATTTATTTAGCACGTCCAAACAGCTCTATATAAAAGTGGCTCTTGGAACACGTCAGGTGTTTTTGGCGAGCTAATCTATTAAAACAAAAATTATTATTTACTTTTAATCCTTTAAAATAATTTCTAAAAGTATGAGCGAATCGATACAGAAAAAATCAAGAACCAACCATAATTATTTAGTTTTGAAGGCATACATTGATTGCGATGATGTGGATATTTCTCAATACTTCAAAGAGCTTAATTTGACTGTATCGTTTGTAAATGATTTTTTAAGCGATGACGAGTTTTTCAAATTATTTACACGATTGATCTCCCGATATCCTAGACGTTTTATATGTAGATTTATAGATTTAATAAAAGAAAACAGATTTATAGAGGATCAACCAATAAATAAACTCCTCCTCGATCTAGTGTACGCTAGAAATAATTACTGTTTAGAATTTATGTTTAATCATATACATACCGTAAAAGATCTATACACATTCAAAAGAATATCGCGTAGAAAGAGCATGATTAATGGTATGTACCTCTTAACCACAAAGAATACGATCAATGATTCTTATTTCGTGAATTTTCGGAAAGATGGTATGGAAATGTTTAATTTATATGCATTGGCTATGATGATTAAAGTAGGTTCATTAACCTGGGAATCTATTCATAATCATGTTTCTAACGGGATTATAGATCAGATACCCAATATGTTTAAAACATTCTTACCATTCATGATCAAATATTGTTCGTCTCCTGCAACAATGCAGATTTTTATACATTATGGAAATCTTTCTCAGCTAGGTACTCTTGAAATTGTGGAGAATACAACATCAATTCAGCTAGAAAAGGATAGTACATATTTTAGACTTGGAGAAAATTATCGTCAAGATATGCAAAGTCTGCATGAATACAGAATTGTAATGCAAGAAAAAATTGGTTCATTCTTACCTAACGAGATCCACATAAGATTGATTAAAGAATTGAAAATCTTATATCTACAAGATGAAAGAAATTGGATCCAAGAGAGGCAAAACAAAATAGATTTTATTTCGAAACTATCAGATACTGAATTATTACATAATTGTTTTAAGCACGGCACCGCTTTTAAATCCGACGAGAGAAAATACAATGTTGTTAATGGTAAATTGAATTCATACGTATTTTTACAACATTTATTGGGTTTACCTTTATATAGAATGCCTCTCAAGGAAAGAAAACAATACGATCCATACGGTGAAGTATGGTATTTATCAATTGGAAATTCATTAAGTAATTATTGGGCCCCTGAGACCATAGACGCTGTATTCGAAAAATTGTCAGGACATTTTGATTTATACGATATCTCACCATTAGAATTTCTTCTAATGAAGAATAGTTCGAGAACACAAACAGAATTAAAAGCATGTATAATTGGCAAATGTTTTAAATATATGCCAACCATTCTCAAGAATCCAATCCGTACACTTAACAATTTGAATATTTTTAATTCTTTTCATTACAAATATTCAACAGATCTGGATATGTTAATGAAGATAGATTATTGGCGAGAAATATTTCAAGACGGTAAATCCTTAGAATATGAAGTACCGTTGGAACTTAATGCCCATTCTCTACCTAAGAATATTAATTAAAAAGTCCATAACCTGGAAAAAGATATTTTTATCACTTGAGTTAAGGAATTTAAAATAATAGTAATGCCAGAAGCAGCGCTTGTACTACAAGAAGCTGATAAGTTACGTCTCGGGCTGTTTGGTCATTCAAAAGCTGATGGAGTTGGTGACAAGGCAATTTTAACACAAGCATATGTATATGGTTATAGTTTTTCTAACAACGGCTTTAACAATCTACAAAATGCGATTGGTCGACCACTTAACAAAATAGAAACATTAGGTAAACATTTCTTTCTAATCTTCAATGATGCAACCACCGTTATACACGCTCATCACGGAATGAAAGGTCATTGGAGTTTTGGAACCATGGATGAAAAATTGGTCAATCCCAGCCATGTTCATTTCAGATTAGATTTTACTTTGGTTGATGGATCTACTAGATCAGTATGGTATGTGAATGAACGATTTGGTAAATTCGAAATCTTGAATGGTTATGGGTATATAAATGTGAAGGGTAAATTGAAAGGAGGGTTTATTGGAGACTACCAACTTACATATGAGACTTTTTTAAGCAATTGGAACAAGCTTCGTGGGGTGACGAAATTAAGAGCTGCCTTAATGGATCAAGATAGATTATGTTCTGGAGTAGGTAATTATTTGTTAGCAGAAATATTGTACGCGTTGAAATATAATCCTGAAGTGACATTGGCTCGATTGAAAGGTCATGAAAAGGCTGTTTACGATACGTGCAAACTCGTGATCGAAGAATTTTATTTGAAGACTCGACTAAAAGTTGTGTATGGAAGAAATACATCTCCACTCGGCAATGCAGTCGAGACATACAAAGCTAGTGGTCGTACAATGTGGTGGGTTCCAGTCGAACAAACTTATTTATAATATTTTAGAATGAGTACGGGCGAATTGATGCTTAAAAATGATTGTGTGAGTCTTGAAGTTTTGGGATCCTGTGTATAAAGGCAAATTACATTTAAAAATAATCGTTAAAATCGTTTTTGGTCGTGTTGGAGCGTTGACCCAATTTCCCGCGTATATTTGGTCTCCACGAAAAAATACTAAAATCCTACAACTCCAATCTTGTTCCACGAAAAATAATCCATAAAAATCACAAAATCTCATCTTACGAAATCGTTTACAGTTGCACTGATCTAAATAAAAATAAATCATACAGTAAAAGATATCCAGAAAATGTATCGTGCGGAAAATTATAGAGTGCCTGGATCTGTTTTACCAGCTAGCGTCAAGCCTACGATGTGCATTGCAGTTCCAGTTGCTGTAATGGCTGAGAATCCCAAACCTCAAACATTGCCGGCCAAAAAGAATTCAACCAAATATTCTCCATCCAACGAATAAAATTAAAAACCCGTCTAAAAAGAAAATGGAAGAAGTAGCCAAGAAAAGGCCGCGGGGTCTTCCATCTACGATGAAATTCAAAACAGAAGCCAGTAAGAATAACTGGAATCAAAACAAATTAGGGTATATTTTGTTGATTGTAGTGATTGTTCTTGTTATTCTCTGGGTTAATCGCCTTAAATTGAAAGAATCAAAAGGATTTTCAGAGAAGAAAGGTAATATCGCAGATGGTAATGGGACCGCGTACGCTCAGGGAAGGGGGAATGATAATGATACCGTAGAAGAACTTCTCGATCGTATCGAATGGGGTAGTTACTCAGAACAGAAAGTTAATAATATGTATCGTTATGCTGGTATTGTTATAATCTCGACCGCACTAATTTCTATACTTGCGCTCAGAAAATTACCGAAAATAAGCACTATAATCATCATTATGATTGCGGTATTTGTACCCATGATGGCGGCCAATAGTCTTTATTACGTACATGGAGATATTTATTCATCATACTACATCAAAGACAATGCGAAACGTTTAAGGAAGAAATTAAATTCCCGTTCGTACAAAGAGCCACCACCGGCCGAGGATAATCTCCCAACCAGAGCTCAAGTTATGAATCCATAATCCATTATCATAAAATTAAAAAGTACAGAACTTAAAAGAGAATGAACATTAATTTCGATGTCGGATTTTTGATCTCGTTACTTCTTTATGTTGTAATTGTGGGATTTCTGATCTTTTCTATATATTGTGAATGGCGAGATATCAATTGTAGTAAATTTAGAGGAGGTACGTGCGGTCCAGGATATGGTACTGCCTACGTAGATGGTAAATATGAATCTGGTGATACGCGAGAAGAACTTATTGAAAAGATACGATTGACGGCTGCGTACGAAACAAACTCAATTACATGGAGGCGAGTATTTGTCGCTTCCGTATTTTCAGGATTCTTTTCGCCGTTAGCATTACAAGGTCGCATTCCTAACGGTATTGAATTTGCAGTTGCATTCTTGATTTCTTATGTTTTTGCTTATACTATAACAATTCTCATGGAACGATGGATTTCTAAGCCTGCTTGGAGGCAGTTAGATGTTCTTTTAGATAAATTGAAAGATGAAACAAAATAATAGTTTAAAAACGTAATTTTAAACTAAATCTTTAATTGAGAAAAGATTTAGTCAGCTTAAGAATGAATCCTTCAGATCCGGACAAAAATGGTAGCCATTCTTGCATAATAGGTTCAATATGTGGTATTAACATGCCCATACTCAGAATGGATGACGAGAAATGGATTGTCAATGTTTATTTCTTTTATAAAGAAGGGAGTGTTGTTCATACAAACAAATTTCTGAAAGGAGAGCTCGAATTAAGAGATATAGATGGATTTGACGTATTGGTGTTTTCCTTATTTAGATCTCATTACAATATGAATTCGCCAAAAATATTATTTATGAATTATTTCCATATGAGTGTTACTTACGCTAAAATGGTCAAAGTACATTTTAATGATAGAGCCATGATTAGTCAAGATTATTATCCAGCAACTGGTAGGAATTACCTATTCAGATTTACATTAGCCTATATAATTGTTGTATGTAAGATGTTGGGTGTCCCAGTCGATGCAACTAGTATAAGAATTTGGCAAGGAATTCCATTTATATGGGATACAACAATCATTGGTCATAGACGGTCTAAAACATTCGATGATAATATTTTAGGAAAGGTATTTGGTGTAGATGCCGGTGTATGGAGTTTAATATTCCAAGGAAAATATCCTAAAGAATATGTGTATCACAGAGTCAAAGAACATGATTTGGATATTTATGCCGATGATGAATCCGATAAGAATTCTAAATTGGATCCTACAAGCATGATGGCTGAAATTGTGGAATTGATAAGAAGTGTTCCTTTACCTTTACCAACTATCCGCAAATATGTCTATCTTAGAGAAAATGAGATGCCTAGTCATAGAAATGTAGGACAGAAATTCAAAACTAACAAAAATCCGTTAGATATAATAGAAACAATAACTATCAATCATGGAATAATTCTCGGGGCACAACCATATGATATATTCAGAACAGTTCCCTTAGACTTTTAAATAAATTTGTGTATATAAAAGAAGAAGGATATTATGAGTGTGAGAAATATTGTGCCGATGCCAGAAAATGCGGTTTTCGAAAGATACCCAAAACCTAGATACGGGTGGGCTGGAATTTTATTGATCACATTAGTCATACTCGCTATAGTAGTAGCAGTAATAATGTATGCAGTACTAAGGAATAGACAA
>TARA_R110002072_G_scaffold276051_2_pt1 | contig 51386 bp, 43 predicted proteins | sample TARA_R110002072 | Tara Oceans TARA_R110002072 (sample SAMEA4397118) | marine metagenome | biome: Polar Biome; feature: [SRF] surface water layer (ENVO:00010504); material: water (ENVO:00002006), including particulate matter (ENVO:01000060) such as... | depth 5 m | reverse complement strand
TCCGAAGATAGTCACTATTTACATCTATTCAAATTTTAAAGAGCTGCACGATTCAGTTAGGAAGCATTTATCCTATTTTCAACAAGTTTAGAACCTGTATTCTGTTTCGCACGAAGCGTGATACTATAGATAAGCGTATCAGTCGTCAAGAACTTTTTTTCACTATTGTCATTTTTTTTCAATTTTTTTTGAAAAGTCACATCTGCACAACAAAATATGTATAATATTAGGATAAAGGAATAAGAATAGAATGAGCTTCAAGCAAGAAATAACCGAGTTAGTTAACCAAAGTGAAATAAAAGGTGCCTTCTTTTATTCGCCAGACGAAATCACTAACTATAGATGTATAGCTAGCAGTGATAAAGACTTTACTGAAAATAATGATTACATATTATATCAACTGAAACCGCTAGTAAGATTACTTGCAAGAAGAAGAGACATCATCTCAAAAGAGCTTCTAGAAGAGATGTTCATCGAAAGTTCATTATGTATGATACTAGAGTGGAATGATCATAGTAGAAAAGTATTTATCTTTGATAGTGAATCAGACATCTCATTACTCCTTAAAGAAAAACATGAAGAAGTAAAAAAACTATTCCAAAAATACTTTTATGAATGGAGAAACAAGTAATGGATTACCATCGTTTTTTCCCAAGGTATAACGTCTTTCACCTTGAAGGCAAAGCAACTATACCAGGAATGCAAGGACAATCATTACTCATAAAAGATATTTCATTAGGCGGAATTCAAACCCAAACTCAGAATAAGATTTTAATAAAAGAATACATAAGAGTAGAACTCCATTTAAACACTAAAGAAACTTACGAACTATATCTTAAACAAATATGGATAGATGAAGTGAATACAGACCAAGGCGTATTTTTTCGTTCTGGATTCAAAATAAAGTTTCTTGAAAAAGAAAAGTTTGAAAAGTGGATGACGTTACTTAAAGCACTTCACCTCGTAAGACAGAAACAAAAAGAAAACAGAGAAAAGCAGATCAGCAAATAGCTTCAGACAGTTGCTTTTTGACAAGAGAATTTAGCTCATTTGAAAATAAATAGGCCCTATCAATTTTTTCAAGAAACTTTACATCAGAGCTATTAATATTGTTAAAGATATTTTTGAAAACTTGAAGTTGTCCCTTGTAATCGTATGGAAAAACCTTCCAACCTAAATCATTACTTACCACTAGCTCATAGCTTCCACCAAGTGAAGTTGAAACAACTGGAACCTTGGCCTTGAAGGATTCAACAATGACACGACCGAATGGTTCTTTCTTATTACTACAATGGAAAAGACAATCAACCTGAGCATAGATCTCAACAGGATCGACCAAGCCTTCGAAGCTAATAAAATCACAATCAAGTTTATCAAGAAGCTTTTCATACTCTTTGCTTATATTGTTATGGTCACCAGATGTTTTATAAATCTCTCCTCCAAAAACCTTAATCGAAGAAATATTTAATTTTTTAAGTTCATTTTCATACATAGCAAAGAGCAATAAGGCGTTATGTACACCTTTCCAATCACTAAACATGGAAACAATCCCAATTGTATAAGAACCCTTTCTTAAGTTCTTAGGAGGATGAATATCTTCACCAACAGGGTTATAAACAGTCATCACTTTTGTTTTCTTATTATTTGAAAAAAATGATGTTAAGTTTTTTGAAACATCAAAACTATTACCAATATGTGAAAGATTGCCTATATTTCTATTATTAAGGAACCTAATAAGCTTTTGGAAGACTCCTCCTGTAGGAGGATAATCTCGCCAGTGCCATATATAGGAAATATCCTTTCGAAATATGAAAATAAAAAGCGATAATAATACAGATATTTTATTACCATTACACCAAACTTTATCATAACTCTCTAAATTTAATCTTTTCAAAGAATTAAAAGAAGAAAAACAACCATAGATAAAGCTAAAAATATTAAGAAATTTAGAACTACGACTGACTTTATAAAGGCCACTATGGAACTGAAATGTATAAATATTATCAAGAGCAATATTTTGAGAAAGTAAAAAACTTTTAAACTTTTTACATTCACTTTCATTATTCACAAATGGTAGATAGTAATCTTTCTCAATACCACTAGACAGTAAAAGTGACTGATGAACCATTGACCTTTCAGCTCCCCCTAGCCCAGGAGCATTCATGACAAAAGCAATTTTTTTCATAAGCATCTCCTACCGATCATTGACCAACCTTTAATAACTTTTTAAAAAATTCATTATATCGTGATAGAGAATGTGATGAGATAGTATGTTCGTACACATTGCGTGAAATCCGGTTATATGAACTTAAAACCGATTGAAAATCATGGAGAAGTAAGTCACTATCTAACACCCAGCCAGTCTCATTGTCGTGTACAGATTCAACAAGACCTCCGAAAGGTGAAACAATTGATGGTACCCCATATTTGCCAGCTTCTAAAATCGTTAATCCAAAACCTTCGTAGAAACCAGCTTTAGAGTGATCAAGTGAAAGTAGCAAATTAAAGTGAGAGTTCTTAAGGATCTCCTCCCTTTGATCATCAGTAACATCTTTAATGCTATTAATATTGATATTCGTTTTATTGGACCATCTATTAAGAGCTGTAATATTGAGTGTAATTTTTTTATCTATTTGTTTAGATAAAGCATCAATGAATTGAACTGCACCATCTAAGTTTTTGTGAGGAACATCGCGAGCGATACATGTAAAAACAAGCTCATCACAATTAAGAATATCTGGGGCCTGAAAAGAGCTTCCTTTAATATCAATACAGTTGTGAAAAATAATATCTCTTGCACAATCAGATTGATACCCGAGACCTATAAACTTCTCTCTCGTAATATTAGAAATAAAAATATTAAGGTAGCTATTCTTAAAGTAACCAAATGTTTTATTCTTAAGTAATTTCTTTATTAAATTTTTTATAGGATTTGGGCTATAGAATAAAATTTCACTACCGTGAACAAAGTTTATATTATTTTTTGCAACCTGAGGAGCGGCCTGTCCTGCTAAGTAATGGACATGAAAGGCAAAATCATAATTACGAAGAGAGTTCAATTCTTTAAACTCAGTTAAAGACTTCCAAACAAAAATATCTGGAGTGATGCCTATATCCTTTAAAGATGAATTAATATTTGCACTAAATGTAGCTAACCCACCTAGCTTTGGAGGGTAATCAGGAGTAGTAATGATAACACGACAATGGTTCTGATCATTGTTTTGTTTAATTAATGGCATGTAAGAATTATAACCGAACTAAGAGTAAGATTCTAAGAAATTATGCAGCATCTTTATCAATATTATCTTCAGACTCATCATCAATAACCTTTTCTTCTTCATGAGCCTCAGTAATATGAAATTCAAAAGAATCTATACTTTGACTATTAATAACAGATACTTCTTTTTTTCTTAGGTAATTGAAAAGTGATTTTGGACTAAGCTCAATACTTTTAGAAGTATGCCAATGCTTAGAACCTACGGCAAGATATTGTGAACAAAGTGCGATACCGATGGTAAAAAAACCAACAATAGGTCCAAACCAATGAGTTACAGCTAAAGTCATCACCATTGTCCATGCATAACTAATACCCATAAGACTTGATGTGCTACTTGCACTGAATTTGTGATAATTTCTAAGAATATGATGAATATGAAGTTTATCACCTTTGAATGGAGATTTTTTATTATAAATTCTTCTTAAAAAGCTTACTCCTAACTCAACCATTGGAAGAACTAATGGGATCAAAGACATAGTAAAAGAATCAACTCTTGAATGCCCGCTTCTAACCATATCAATAAAAAGTAAATTGCTACACAGTAAAGCTGTAAATCCAAAAAAACTACCACCAATTTCACCTAAATGAATTTTTGCTGGCTCTTTGTTAAAGAAATAGAAACTCGCCAATGCACTAAAACTTATCAAAGAAGTTATAATAACGGCCATAGACGAAAAATTTAGTCCACAAACAAATAGTGCTCCAAAGGTTACACTAGAAATTTTAATTGTAAGTGTGTCTAGTCCATCGAGTAAGTTACTGCCGTTTAGCACACCCATACCAAAGAAGAACATTACAACAAAAGCAGCACTTGATAAACGGTGGTAAATCATATGAGAGGCCATAATTGAAAAGATTGTGATTGTAGCAAACTGAAAAATAAGTTTAACAATTGGCCTAAGCTCAAACTTATCATCCAAGTAACCGTAACCCACTAGAATAGACGAGCTATAGCACCAGTACTTTATTACTTTCAGCTGATATTGATCAAACGCAAATTGAAAAACTTCTAGGTTATAAATGGCCAATACACCGCTAAGAATTCCTAAAGAGAGCGGAAGTCCACCAAGTTGTATAGCATCTGTTGTACTTTTACGAGCTGGCACATAAAAATATTTTTTTAAACCAAAGAATGAATGTTTTTTTAGAAAATTTAGAAATAATAAACCTGCAAAACAAAAAACAAAAACAGAGGCAATAAGTAATTTTGTCTCAAAAGTTAAAGAATTTGTAAGTAATAATTGGTGACTGTTCATTCACACTCCATCACTTACTTATCGGCAAATAATCGCGACTATTTAAAGTTTTCTTTATATTTTGTGTATGAATTAAGCTGTAACTCTGCACTATTACGCCATGAAAACTCACGAATATGCTGAATACTTGTTAATCGACAATTATGGTAAAAACTTTGATCAGAAATTAGCCTACAAATACGCTCAACTATAGCCTGCCAATCGCCTCTCTTAGTCTTCAAATCAGCTATCAGAAGATCAGATGGTCCTGGAACATCATAACCTACAGTTGGAATACCTCTTAACATCAACTCAAGTAGACCGAAGCCAAAACTTTCTAAATGACTAGGGAAAATTCCGATAGAAGTCTTCTTTAATAAGTCACAAAGCTCAGCTGGATCAAAATGCATTTTAATATTTATATTCTTATGTATGCTTTTTGGAAATAATGAAAGGATCTGTTCCTCACTAGTATGGCGTCCCTTACAACCTAACAAATTGAAAATAACTTCGGGGTTCATCTCAACAACCTTAGAAATAATTTTGGGAAACTCAATAGATCCCTTTCTGGGGTCAAAACTCCCTATAAAACTAACTTCCTTAGAGTTAAAGTTATCTAATAATGGCATAGAGTTTAGTTTTTCAGAAAAATACCCGTAAGGGGCAGTTATAATTTTTTCTGGATCTACACCTAGGGAGATAATCTTTTCTCTATCAAGATTATTTGGAACATTAATAATATCTGCATGATTTAAACAAATGAGCGAAAGCTCTTGCCTTCTTTGATAAGGAACCTTCCCCGTTAAGGAATAATAAATATTCTTTAATTTTGCTTTAAATGAATTAGTAGGCAGTCGGAGTTTATCAAAGTGATTAACCAGCAAAACGCTACGACAAACTAAAATACCATTATATTCAATCTCACTTCTTTTATATGGAAGATAAGTATTCTCATATTCAATAACATCGTAAGAAGAACCATTTGTCTGAATATAGTTTTTAATCAGTGGTGCGAAGGCCTCAATCCTATAATTCTCATCTTTATAAATTAAAACCTCAGTAGCATATGTCTCAGGACCAATTAGATCGACAGTCACTCCTAACTCTCTCATGGCAGCAGCATTCTCTATATAAACCTTGGCCCCTCCAAGAGTCGGATCTAAGGGTAAATGACACATCATTAATATCTTCAATTAGATATCTCCTCTTTTACAACTGAAATTAACCGGTCCCACGAAAAGTTATCTCGATAGAATGATTCTATTTCGGAAGAATCATGAAGCTTAACATTCTTAAGAATTATTTTTGTTAATAATTTTTCATAAGCCGTTAAATTATTATCTGAAAACAACAGTGGCCCATTTCTCAAAAGAGAATCAGAACTTTCATGAACTGTAGTAAGAACATTGCAGCCATGCTCTAGTGCTGCCATAACAGAGCCTCTTCTCGTTGAAACTCCATCTGTAAAGAAAGCTAATAAGAGATAAGATTCTTGAAAAAACTTGCTTACGTTTACATCACTAAGATGTCCATGAAATTTAATTCTTTCATTCTGACTTTTAAAATATGTTGGTTTTTCTAATCCAATAAAATCAACCTCTATATTAAATTGAGTTGTAAGTTCATCTAAAATCAAAAGTAATTTTGGAACTTCTTTGGAAATATGGTCTGATCCAAAATGGATAATTCTATTTCTTGCTATCGTTATCTTATTCTCTTTACTCGGATCATTTGAGATATTTGAGGGAACAGGGCATAGAATAAAACGGTCTTTCTCTATGGGGCAAAACTCACTGATAAGTCTATAGAAGGACTCACAACTAACAAAAGTCTTATCAGAACAACATAGAAGCGGGAAGAGCATTAACTTATGAAAATAGTGAATAACTTTAGACTTTATATCCGCACGGTTTGGATGCCACAGCTCATGAACAAAGGAATATAGCTTTAGGTTTGGTCTCAAAAGTTTTAGTAATATTACAAATAAAGGGAAATATATGTTTATACCGGCTTTTTTTGAGTACATATGAGGAACATATTGGAAAATGAGCTTATCTCCAAAGCTTTTAGGACTAAAGACTAAGCTTGATAATAGTTTTACTAAACTCAGCAATCTAAAATTTTTTAATTTATAAATATCAGCAGAAGCATTAACAAGACTGGGTGGTAACATGGAGTCCTGATTACTGACTATTTTGATTGGGTAAAATTTAGCTAATTTTTGACAAAAGATTGTTGAAAAGTCGCTTAGTCCATCCTTACTTGGATGAAACTTTGGACTTATAATTGTACATTTCTCATAATTGTTTAAAATCATAGATAATTCATTTTATCGTAAACTAGAGTTTTTAAAAGAGTTATTAATGACTATGAAGAAAATAGCACTATTTGTTCATGAGGCACAAAACGGTATTGGTCATACTAATGCCATGCTAGAAGTTCTAAGAAGGTTTCCTTTATCAAAAGGAGATCAACTGGATTTTGTATGTTACACACATGATCAACCTGAAGAGCTTGTCCAGATTGAAGGAGTGAAGGTTAATATTCACAAAGTCCCCTTCCCTTGGTTAAAACCATTCCTACTTAAAATGATCTGGTTCCATCTTTATAGCTGGTTTTTAACGCTTACAAAGTACAATGACTTTACTCGTATAAGTATTGGGATTGCATCTTTTAATTGTGATTATATCAATGTTCAATTCGTTCACCAGATGTGGGAAAAGTACTACTTTCAAAATCAAAAGATGCCTTTCTACAAATACCTCTATAAGAAAATACTATTTTTATATTTTAGAATTAGTGAACAATTATACTATCGAAAAAGAAATGTCTGCCTTATTTGCCTAAGTTCTTTTATAAAAGATTACTTAGAGAAAGAATATGAAAAGACAAAAGATAAGTGCATACTTTGTTACAGTGGCACCAATATTCGAGACTACTTTCCGATCGATCAATCCAAAAGTGATATATTTAAAGAGCTAATTGGCAAGTATCCACAGCTTGAAGCTCTTAATTTAGAAAAGCCTATTTATCTCTTTGTTGGTGCCTTTGAGCGTAAGGGTCTCAAATATGCCATTGAATCTTTAGCACAATTAAAAACCTCTCAGTTGATTATTATAGGAAAGCCAGAGGTTGGAAATCCTTCTCCTGAAATTCCTGAAAATATTAATGCAGTTTGGATTAGCTTTACCAAAAAGTTAAATTTGTTTTATAACCTAGCAGACAATTTCGTATTCCCAACTCTATACGAACCGTTTGGACTTGTTATCGTTGAAGCAGCGGCATGCGGAATGAGAGTCTTTATTACCAAAGAAGAAGTAGGAGCAAGTGAAATTTTCAAAAATTTAAAAGATATTCACTTTGTAGAAAAAATGAAAAGGTTTCCAATAACTAATAATGAGTTACTAGACAAGGAAAGTAGATCTCAAAATGTTGAGCAAAGAATTAATGTCATTAACAAATATAGTTGGGATATGGCCGCAAAGACTTGGTATCAAGCTATTTTTTAACTTCTCTGTATAGTAAGATAGAGCTTAACACTGTCGCAATCACACCAAAAAGACTTGTATAGTAAGATCTATCTTCTAAATAATCATTCTTTTCGATAAAAATAGTATCATTTGGACGTAAAGCTGTGTTGAAAGCATCTTCTGCACCACCTTCTTGTACATCAAAATATGTATTTGATATTTTACCATCAGTATGTCTCGTTAATCGAATCGTATCTAGCTTGGCCCTAACTTTTGGACCACCGGCCATAGATAATCCCTGTATAAGGGTCGTGTCTAATGGAACAAAGTGAAGACCACTCTTATTAATTTCACCCCAAAAATGAACAGGAATGAGCACTTTTCCTTTAACTGATGGAGAATAATAAACTGCACCTGTCGCTTTACTGAGCTGTTTTACTTCAGAAGGTAGGGCCAATTCCCTTATATTGAACGCTTTGGAATCTTGTTTTTTAGGTGTTTTTGCTAAAACAGGATTAAAAATTAATAAGTAAGAAAGTAAAGTTGGTAATATTCGTTTCGTTATCATGATAGAATATTAGCATGTTTAAAATAAAGTATTCAATGAGTTAAATGAAAAACAACGAAGAAAAAGACCCTTTATATCGTCAGTACCAAATATTCTACGGAATTTTCGTAACACTATATGTTATTTTAAACTTCTTAGGAAGCCCCTTATTAAAATGGAATTATTTGATCATCGTTGCACTAACAATCATCGGCGTTATGAAGTACAAGTGGCAAGAAGTCATAATAAATGTTTTTGTTTTATTCTTTATTGAAGGCCAAGGAAGAATATTATTAGGTTATAACCAAATTTCTAAGGTCTTATTTGATTTAGTCTTGGCCATCGCAGTTCTAAAAAGTGCGATCACTTTAAAAAAAGTGATTCCCCTTAAAAAAATACCTAACTTTTTCTATATTCTTATAACCTTTCATTTTCTTTGGTATACCTTTCAACTTTTTAATCCAGATGCTGCCAGTACCATATCGGTCTTGGGCGCAAGTAAGATTTATATTTTTCCCTTTTTTCTTTTTTTCATGTTTTTAAATAATCCTCTATCAGAAAAACATTTGAAACAAATTCAATTATCAATCTTTATAATTGTTTTATTGCAAGTCACTTTAAGTGTTTATCAAATGGGTCTTAAGGAAGGGTTCCTGATAGGAATTACTCCTCATTATGCAAATATAATGAAAGACAGATTTACAGAACAAAACTTTAGGGCCTTTGGTACAACATATGCTCCAGGAGGGCCTGGTGTCTATATCGCCTATTTTGCATGTATGTTATTCATTACAAATTTTAAAACATTATATGTTAAAATAAGTTATACACTCATTACGCTTTGGAGTATCTTTGGCCTATATCTACTACAAGTCAGGTCTGCTCTTTTAAAATTTCTAGCATTAATCTCTCTTTCCATATTCTCTAGACTTTTAGTGAACAAAGGCCAAATTAAAAATTTCATCATTTCAACTGTAGTCATTAGCTTAATCTCAATTGCTATAATCAATGTTTTTGATTTCGAAAAATTTTTTCCAGACATTGACTTTACACAAGCATCTTCTCGAATACTTGTTCTTCAAGATATGGATGCATTAAAAAGTCAAAGAATAAGCTTTGATAAAGCTCTTAATATCATTTTTCAAAAGCTAGATCAAAACCCAATTGGCCTTGGTCCTGGTAGGACAGGGGGTGCCGTCTCTCTTGCAAAAAGTGTTATCATGAAAGACCCTGTTTATGGAATTAAATCAACATGGACTTTCGACAACCTCTTTATTTCATTGGCCATCGACTTAGGTTGGGGTATGATTTTTTACTTATTAATAATAACGATCTTTCCATTATTTCTAATTTATAAATGCATCTATTTTTACTTTAATAAACAAGAAGCTGATATCACTCCAATCTTGCTCTCGGCCTTAACAACAGTCGTATTACTCGCTGGAAACTGGGGAGTTATTGGCATCCCCTACAATCCTGAATCGTTCTCATTTTGGTTTTGGACATCAATTGGTATTACCCAAATTTATAAAATAGAAAACAAATCAGAGGATCATGTATGAGCTATGGACAGCTTATGAGGTATATCTCTTCTGAAAAGATTGCGGGGGTTTTACCTCTAGACTGGGTATTACATTTTTTCTTAGGTGCTATTTTTACGATCATTCTTTTAAAATTTAGAATTCGCTTTCTCTTTGTTATTTTAACGTTAGCAATTCTTGAAATTATTAAAGAAATATTTGATTTTCGATCAATGACGGCGACTTATACTGAGGCAATCCTTGATTTTGTAGTTACAATGACCTTTCCGGTACTTCTTTATGTTACAAGGCTCATCAAAGAAAAAGTTCGAGAAGACGATTAATCAAAATCTGGAGTATTTCCAATAATTGTTAACTCTTCAAAACTTTTTTCAAGTTCATATGTATCATAAATTCTATCGTCAATAATATACCTAGAAATCGTGATTAAAAACATTAGAAAAAGAGTTATCGTCACTGTAAATAATATTATCTTACTTTTTGAAGTTCTTTTAAACCTTCTTACGGATGCAGACTCTTTATCAAATATAAAGTCTGAAATAACAGTAGACTCTAGAAGCTTTAACTGAACAATCTTTTGCTCAAGTAACTTAATATACTCAAAGGCTGGCTTATACTTCTCTAGTATATTATCGAGCTTTCGGCTTTCGGCCTCTAGATCTTCTCGTTTTTTAATCATTTCACTATAATCTTTTTCAATTTTTACAAATTGACCTTTTAAAACCTTATAATCAAATTCATTAAAGTCACTTTCTTTATCTTTTTCATCTAGAAAATCAACAATATTACTAATTGTTCTTCCTTTAGTACCGAGAGAAGATAATTTATTCTTAGCATTTGAGATTTCACTACGTAACTGTTTAATAATCATTTTGTCTTGAGCTGAAAGATCCTTTGCAGATAACTTAATAGAGTTAATATCACTCATTGTTTTCTTAATCTTATCTTCTAACTCTTGTCTCTTTTTTGAAACTTCAACATCTTCTTGAGCAACTTGCCTTTTTGAAATAGTTGATCTTGTTTGGTTATACTTAGTCTCAGCAAGAGATAACTTAAGCTTTTGTTGATGGTAAAATGATGTATAACTTTTTATTTTACTTGTTATTTCATTCAAGTTACTTTGTACTTCCTTTTTTCGGTCTCTTACCGCAAGCATATCGACACCAATCAATTCATTCTTTTTATTTTCTATTAGTTCATATGAAAGATTCATTTGCTCTGTAAGATTATGCTTAATACTGTTGATTCTATTTCTTCTTAACTCAGTGATTAAAGTCTCTGTCAGGTTAAGAGTTGTTTTCTTATCTAATGACTTTACTCTAATCCAAAACCTATTTTCTATTAAACGATCAGGCTCCATCGTGTATAGATATGGAACAATTTGTTGAATTTTTTTAATTTTACATTCACGGTTTTCTTTACAAGGAGCTAGATAACTAGCTGTATTTAAGAAATCCTTATTCTTAATTGGTGTAAAGTTAAACTCTAATAAATCTGGACGATTATATAACGAAACGGCAACTTGTTTTGCAAAATCATAGCTATTCATTATCCCAAGAATCTCATTGATAGATAATCCACTAGATTTTTCACCAATAATTGAAGCTATAGAAGAAGAAGTCGTATCAGTGGATTCAACATGATACTTAAAAGACGCTGATTTTAGATAAATGTCTTTCTGTGAGTAATAAATATACCCACCAACAATGAGAGAAACGATTGGAGCTATCATTGATAAAAATGCATACCTCTTAATTAACTTCCAAAAAAATGGGAAGTTAATTATCGTTGTTTCATGAAGAATGACATTTATTTTCTTCATTTAAATAACTTCCTCCAAAAAGACTTTTTACTATTGTCAACAACACTCTCTTCTGTGGCCTTTTTCACATTAGATTTACTAGACTCGTCTGAATTCTCATCAGAACTATTTATCGACTTATTTTCTTCTAATAATAAACCTTTTAGATTTATTCCGTATCCTAGGAAAAATCGTTTAATATCTTCGATGTCACCTTTTTTACTTAAAGATTGACTGACGATAATACTGATACTTTCAAACTTCATAATTACTGGAAAATACTTCTCCGAATCCATCTGTATTTTGTGAAGTTCAGGAACATCCCAGAAGATTACATCGTAAACCTCTGATAAATGATCTAATACCTCATCGTAAGCATCAATTTCTTCATTATTACAAATATCTAATACTTCATTCATATCTATAAAATCGAAGTGATTATAGAAACTATGTATATTGATCGAGCTTTCTTTACCAAAATAATCATATTCTCTATCTTTAGATAGCTTTAAAATGTCTTTAAAAGCTCCTACATATAAATTATCAGAAATAATTCCAATCTTTAATTCTTCTTTATGATCAAAGAAGCTTGCTAGCCCTAGTATACTCTTCTGCTGAGACGTCTGATATCCAGTTGAAGTAATGGCAAATGACTTTACTCCTGTTAAATAATCACTGTAAAAGCTTTTTCCAATTCTAAACAGCTCTTGATGATTACTAACTTTATAGAAGAACTTATTTGTTCTTTTCTTTGATTTTTTCTGTCCTGATTCATTTTTTTGATCATGACTATTATCATTTGATTTGCTCTCACCTTCAGAGAGGGATAATTTAACTTTATTCTCTTTTGTAGATTCATTCTCTACTTTATTATTATATAGTTCTTCGTGAGATAATTTTTCATTAGCTAATTTAAACTTCAGATTACTCATTTCGCCCCCTTTTTAGTAAGAGGGTTAAAAAGTAAACCTTTAACTGGTACCTGGTACCTTTTATAGTAATTTAATAGAGTGTGTATTTCAGAGTTTTTTGTTCGGTCTTGACCAATCACAAAACTAACATTGTCTAATGTTCTAATGATTGGAAAGTATACTTCCTTATTAGAATCAAGAACACCCATATCAGGTAAGTCCCAAAGTACAACATCATAGCTTTTAAAGATCTCACTGATAAGGTCTTCGAGGTTATGTTCCTTTAATCCTCTTTCGGCAATTCGAAATGAACTATACTCTATAGCATCAAAGCCTTTTGCTTTTATTATATCAAAAGGTATCTCTTCACTTAAGTAGTTAAAGCTCTCTTTGTTGATAGATCCTATATATTCTTGGTAGAAAGACTGCTCAAAATCAGATGTAATAATACATACATCAATATCCTCATGGTAGTTAAAATAACTGCAAATACCGAATACTGTTTTCTCTTTTTCTGTTTTTAGTCCAAAACTTGAAAATGAAAAGTTTTTTAACCCGCTTTTATAGTCTCTCATATAAGATGAGCCCACTTTAAAAAGCTCCATATGATCTTTTGCTCTATAATAGTAACTTTTAAAGTTTTGAGATTTCTTTTTAGTAAGAGTTTGTTTGGTATACTGTAAATTTCGATCTTTGTTACTTTCACTTTTCAAAGAGAGCGTTACACTATCATGCACTTCACTACTATTCTCTTTGCTAGTCTCTGTAGTTTCATGTGAATTATTCTCTATACTCGCTTTATTAGTATTATTTTCTTTATTAATATTGTTAAACTTTAGAATATTTTCTTTATCACTATCACCGAGACTAGATTCTAGAGAATCATCAGGAGAAGATCCGTTGCCAGTTAAGAAGTCTTGATTCAAAAAGAATTCTTGATCTGATAAAGATTTTTTTCTGAAATCAATTTTTTGTTGTTCACTTTGATTACTTATAACAGAAGAAAGTAAAGAATCACTCTTATCACCTTCCCATGACGGCTCAAATAGAAAACTAACTCTAGTGGCTTCACGAACAGAGATTTTTTCAATGACAACTTTCTTAACATCTTTTTGTTCTTTAAGGAATTTTGTTAAGTCGTTTAAGTGAATTTCTCGGTATGAATCACCTGTAAAAACTTTAGCAACCGTTGTTACTTCGTTTTCATTTTCCGATTTAATGTCTGGGAGATTAACGTTTGTTTCGTAGAACTCACTTTTTAAATCGAAGTTGTCTAAGTAGAAATCAGCACTAGATCCTCTTTGAGAATCTTTAACATCAGAGAAATCGATATCTACGATTTCGCTATTGCCGACTTTCTTTTTTAATACATTAGACATTAAATTCCTGTGTTTAACCTATAAACCACATTAACTTTTCGGAATAAATGCTATTTTATTTAATGAAAACGTTATTTTATTAACGACTTACCTGACTATTTTGCTTCAAAGTTAAATTAAGCCTTAAGCTTAAAGCCATTCTTGTCTAGATGTTCAATAATTTTATTTTCTGATACTTTTAAGAACTCTCCAGATAGCGTCTGAGAAGGATCTTGAAAGGTTGTCCTTAAAGTAAGATGTAAATCACCACCAATATCCTGACTATATTCATCAACTATAAGATGGGAAACAATTTCCTTGATTTTTATCTTAGATAAACACTCGAGTACCTGGCCTTTAGGAATATCACGACTGATTGTCACAGTATAATCAAATTGCGATGAAGGGAATTTCGCTAAAGGTGTATATTTTGTTTTGTCTTTCAGTACTCTATTTTCAAAAGAAGAAAGATCTATAATTGCAAAACTAAGTTGTCCTTTCATTTTAAAGTTTCTTAAGAGTAAAGGGTGAACAGTAAACAAAGCACCTTTCATCTTTCCCATTATTCTAATATTATAATATTCAAAAGGATGTAGTCCAATCCAATTCTCATCCACTACTTCATTTTTAAATTTCGGATGTTTTTGCGTAATATCACCAGGGATGTTAAGAGCTTTCATGAGAGTTTTTGTATCGTTTACCAGATTCATAAACTGACTTTCATCTTTGTGATAGTAAGATATAACAAGATGATTTTCCTCATTTGAAAAATCTTTTTCAGATTCAATATATGCTCTGCCTATTTCATAAAAACGAAAATCATTCTTATTTTTTGCGTTTAATGCACTTGCTTTAAGAAAAGATGGAATAAGGGATGGTCTCATTCGATCATGGTCTTTTGATAAACTATTTATTAATTTCAAGTTAGTGTTTAGTACTGGCCAACTACAATCATTTAATAGTTTCTCTCCTACCATCGCGTAAGTTTGAACTTCAAAAGAATGAGCAAAGTCAGTCATAAAATCTCTAATCTTGCGATGTAATTCTTTTGCGGGATTAAGTCTTACTGGTGCTATTGATAGTAATGGCATCTCTGATTCAATATTATCATAACCAATAATTCGCCCAACCTCTTCTAAAATATCTGCGTCACAATCAATATCTTTTGTGGCCCTATAGCTTGGAACTTCTACTGAGTAGAGATTATTATTTTTTTGTGTTAATTTAAAATCTAAGTTTTTTAATATCTTAGAAATTTCATCATTAGAAATATCTTTACCTAAAATTTTACGTAATCTATCAAAGCATACATCAAGAACAAGTGGTTTAATGTCAGATAAGTCATGACCATCATAGCTAATCTGCCCTTCAACTTGAGCCTCTTTATTAAACTCAGTTACTAATTCTAATGTTCTTAACAAAGTTCTCTTGCATAACTGACTATCTAATGTTTTTTCATAGCGTTGAGAAGAATCAGTTCTGAGTCCTAATCTTGTAGAAGTTTTACGAACTCTAGCTGCTTCCCAATTTGCAACTTCAATGAAGATTTCACTAGTGGTTTCATCTACTCCGCTATTAAGACCTCCCATAATTCCCGCAAGAACCAATGGCTTTTCCTCATCTCTAATAACAGTATCACCAGCAATTAGTTGGCGCTCAACTTCATCAAGAGTGTTAAAAGTTTCTTCATTTTCAAGTTGATTAATAAAAACAGTATTTCCTTTGATTTTTTTTCTATCAAAGATATGTAGAGGAATACCTAACTCTAGCATGACATAATTTGAAATATCGACAATTGAATTTATCGGACGAAGTCCAACGGCAGTGAGTCTTCTTTTCATCCAATCTGGAGATTCAGTAACCTTAATATTTTTAACAGTCAGACCATAGTAAGCTAAACAAGATGATTTAGGATCAACCTTAACAGCAACAGGAGATTCAGTGCTTGGGATTTTACTTAAAATAGATTTTTCCCAATCCTCGTTAAATTTATCATTGAGCTGACTATCAAAAATAGCACTAAACTCTCGAGCAAGACCGAAATGACCCCAAAGATCTGGTCTATGAGTTAAGGACTTATTATCAATATCTAGAAGAACATCTTTTCTTTGCTTCATGTAAGTAAGCATTGTTTCACCAAGAGGAGCATCACTAGGAAGTTCCAATATTCCTTCCGAAGATTCTGAAAGACCAAGTTCTTCTTCTGAGCAGAGCATTCCCTCAGAGAGAACTCCTCTAATTTTCTTAGGCTCTAATGTAAGACCATTTGGAAGAGTTACCCCAACTTTTGCATAAGGAGTTTTCATTCCTTCTACAACATTAGTGGCTCCGCAAACTACTTGAAGCCTATCCTTACCATCAGTAGTGAAAGTGACAAGGTTTAACTTATCAGCTTCAGGATGTTTTTCTTTAGAAATAACCTGAGCAACTTTTATTTTTTCCCAATGAGATCCTGATTCGAGAACTTCTTCAACTTCCGCAGTAGCAAGAGTAAAAAGCTCTCCAATCTTTTGAGCAGATATATCTTTAGGTGTTTTTGTAAAATCATTTATCCAATCTAGTGAAACTAACATATAGAAACTCTCTTAATATTTATTAAATTGTTCATTAAAACGAAGATCACCGGTGTTAAGGTGTCTAATATCATCTATGCCATATTTCATCATCACAAGACGATCAAGCCCAAGACCAAAAGCAAAACCATTATATTTTTCTGGATCGATATTTCCAGCTTTTAAAACATTCGGATGAACCATTCCACAAGGAAGGAGTTCAACCCAACCTGTTTGCTTACAAACAGAGCATCCTTTTCCATTACAAATAAGGCAACTTATATCTAACTCAAACCCGGGCTCTACAAATGGAAAAAAGCCTGGTCTCAATCTAACTGTTACATCTTTTTTGAAAATTTCTTTGAGAAGTGTTTTCATAAAATAAATGAGATTACCAATTGAGATATCTTCACCAACCATCATACCTTCGAGTTGATTAAAAACCATCTCATGGCTTGCATCAGTTCTCTCACATCGAAAAACGGTACCAGGAGCGATAAAGCGAAATGGTGGCTTACGCTCTAACATCCCTCTAACCTGAATGGTGCTGGTGTGAGTTCTAAGGAGATGTTTATTTTCTTCTTCTGAATTTGGATGAGTAAACCAAAAAGTATCTTGCATATCTCTAGCAGGATGATCTGCCGGTATATTAAGGGCCTCAAAATTATAAAATTCTGTTTCAATATGTGGTCCATCAAGAACTTCAAAACCCATGGAAAGAAAAACGTCTTCGATTTCTTGCTGTATTAAAGTCCTTGGGTGAAATCCCCCATGTTTAATATTATCTACGTATTGATCTTCAAAAACAGAAGTATCTATTTTGTTACTTTCAAGCTTTTTGTTAATTTTTTCGATTTCTATTGAAGTTAGTTTTTCATTAATATTTTTTAAAATATTATCTTTAATCTCATTGGCCTTAGGTCCAATTGCTTTTCTTTCTTCAACAGTTGCATCTTTTAATGACTTTAAAACCTCACTAACCTTTCCTTTCTTGCCTAGAAAGTCAGATTTAAGGTTTAAAATGTCGGCCTGTTCATTAACATTCTTAAGTGAATCTACAAATTCACTATAAAGCTCTTCTAATTTAGAAATCATACGATCCTCATCTTATATCGCGTCATTTTGAGCGCTCATTCTTTCATTTTTACATAAGGAAATCAAGAAATTATAACACTTTAGAGTAGTGCCTTTAGGTAATTACGAGCAAGATCAAAGAACTGAATAACATCTCTATGCATGTAGTCAGGATAAGTCCATGTGAGGGTTTGATAGCTATTATTAATGGTCTGATAAGTTAACTCACCGTAAACACCGTCTTTAATGTAAATACGATGTGAGAAACTTTTACCTGTGGAAAGGACCATATTTTCGAGACTAATGACTCCAAAGTCCAAATTGATCATTCTCTTGCCATCAATAGAAAATTTCTTTTCAAAAAGATCTGACTGTAGTTTTAAATCTACTAACTGTTCTCTATCAACGAGGTTTTCAAAAACTACAAAATCTCTTTGTAAATAATCTATTGCTCCCATTTCTTTTGAGTAATATGTCTTCATGGTTGCAATTGACGTTGGAACATCGTTGAACTGTGAGAACACCTTAAATGGTAATTGAAGACTTTCTAATATCTGGTCCTGATCATAGAGATCACGACGATATAATAGCCCTAAGCATATAAGGACTTTGGGAGGAGTTGTCAGTGTAGACATTATTGATACGTTTCTCTTAGTTTTCTATAAAACGTGAGAAGTTCTACAATATTAACTGTAGCCGTTCCTTTTTTAGCAATCACGACACCTGCTCCACAATTACTAATCCATGCAGCTTCTTCTAGCGTGGCTCCAGCGATTAAAGAAGCGGTTAACAAAGTTATTGTCGTATCACCTGCACCAGACACATCAAAAACTTCTGGAGCTACAGTTGGAATAATCTTTACTTCTTTTTGACTGCTATCAAGAGTATCGAAGAGGGCCATGCCTTGTGGACCAAGTGTAATAACAACCTTCTCTAGTTTAAGCTTGTCACAAAGCACTTCTGCCATTTCACCAACTGATTGTTTCTCATGAGTATAACCAAGAGAATCAACCATTGTTCTGGCTTCAATTAGGTTTGGTTTCAAAAGGTTTGCACCTTTATAAAATTCTGGTGGAGCATTTCGTCCAGGGTCAACTGTTACAAGTAATTTCTTATCTTTACCTTCATCAATAATTCTTTTGATGAGATCTTTAGTTAAAGTTCCTTTTGAATAATCTTCGATAACAATTGCACTATGATCACCTGTAAAGTCTTTTAATCTCTCAATAACTTTTTGTTCAGTTTCTTTGGAGAGCATCTCTGATCTTTCATAATCTATTCTACAGATTTGTTGTGTCGCTGTAGTAATTCTTTCTTTATAAGTGGTCACACGACTTGGGTCACGAATAATCCCCCAAGTTTTAAGACCAGTATCTTCTAATAAGCTTTCAAATGAATTTGCTCGATCTTCATTTCCAATAACACCACAAATTGTCGAGCTCATACCTAAGGTCTGAAAATTGTGGCTAATATTAGCAGCGAGTCCTAACTTCAACCATTCCTGCTGAACTTCTAATACGGGAACTGGAGCTTCTGGGGAAATCCTATTAACAGATCCATGAGTGTATTTATCAATTCCAACATCACCCACAACAATAAATGGATTTATATCGGAAAATTTATTAATAATTTCTTCGAAACGCTTTGATGTAATTAACGACATATTACCTTCTCTAGTATTGGTCTAAGTAATTTTGACAAGATTTTACAATATCTTCAACTTCTATTTTTGCCATACACTCATAGTAAGGACATTCTTGTCCGGCACAGTGAAAATTTTCTCCACAAACAACATCTGGGATATGAAGTTTAAGTTTTTCTGACTTTGTGTATGGTCCCCATCTTAGAGCTGATTGAACCTTGATAGGAGAATAAATGGCCACCTGATTTATACCTAATATATTGGCCAAATGAGTTGTTCCAGTACTTGGTCCAATAAAAAGCTCCACGTTACTAAGGACATGAACATAGTTTCGGAGACCTTCCATGCTGCCATCAAAGAAATAGACAGACTGACTGAGATCCCTTGTCTTATTCATCTCCAAAAAATCTTTCATTCCTACGAGGTAGGATTCATCACTAGGAGTATAAGAAACAACGTAGTTAAACTTTCCAGGGTATAGAGCATTAAGTCTCACGATCAGACGACCATAGTTGCGTGAATTCCAATTAAGAGTATGCCCAGTCATTCCGGGGTGAAGCATGATAACAGGTTTATTTAAAGTTAATCCATTAGCAGTAAGCTGGGAATAGAAATTACTTAATGAGGCTTCTTTATCTTTTTCATTAAGAAAAAACTTTGGGGCCAATGAATCTCTTTCATCCATGTGGTAATTATGTCCAAATGGTTTTAGCAAGTTAAAGTTATAATCACTTTCGTGCATTGAGACGATACTTCGTGATTGGCGAATCCCTTTATTAAGAAAGAGAAATGTTTGCCACTTACTTACAAGGCCACCTCTTAATTTAATTCTCTTCCAGAAACTACAGAACGCAGGGACATGTGAGCCTCCAACATATAAGAAAATATCTGGTCTGAACTCTTTAAGTATACTAAAGCAAACTTTTAGTTTTTTTATAAAATTATCATTTGGGTTTAGAACCCAAAAGCGATCAATTCCCTTAACCATTCCGATAATATCACTGCTTCGAGAGCTCACAATCATACCAACTTGAGCGTCAGGAATATCTTTTTTGATTTTATTGGCCATAGGAGTTGTTAAGAGAGTGTCACCTATAGCATCAGTTCTGCTGATTAGATATTTCATAGTGGAATTCCAGCAGCCTTTGCTTTTTCATGAGATGTTTTTATTAAAAACGTCAGAACTTCTTCTTCATTCATATCACTTGTATCTAATAAAATGGCATCCTCAGCTTGTTTAAGAGGAGCAACTTCTCTTTCCATATCCATCTTATCTCTGGCCTCAACATCCTCTTTAATTTTGGCCAAATTGTAATTTTCATTGGGATTCTTTTCGGCCAATTGCTCTAATCTTCTTTGGGCACGAACTTGAGATGAAGCGGTCACAAAAACTTTACAAAATGAGTTAGGAAAAACAACAGTTCCTATGTCCCTACCTTCCATTACACAAACGCGACTTTGTGCTAATTCTCTTTGAAATTGTAATAGAAAATTACGAACTGGAATTTTTTGAGAGTAAATACTGGCAAGCTCTGAGACATGATGCTCACGGATGGCCAGAGTAAAGTCTTCACCATCAACACTAATGAGAGTTTTTGGGTTAGGCATATATTCAATATTTATTTTCTTTAATGCGGATTCAATTTCATCATCTGAAGAGTTCTTTAGAGAAAGTCTATCCAAGACAATGCTCAAAGTTCGAAACATTGAACCAGTATCAATAAAAACTATATTAAGTTGCTTGGCCAATTTTTTGGCCATGGTCGATTTACCTGAGCCTGATGGCCCATCAATTGCTATTACTTTTTCTATGTTCATCTCTTACGTAGTTGATGTTTTAATTGTTATGAGAAAAAGAATAACATTAATGACGGAATGCTAAAAGACGCCTTGTGCGGAATTTGGAGTAAAACTACGCACTGCTAAATCATAAGATTTAATGATAACAAGAGAAGGATGAGTCACAGACCAGTATTTTGGAGAAGAAACATAAGTAAGTTGATACGGATGTGGTGTAGAAACGAGAATTTCACTTAAACTACTCGTTAGTTTTTTATGATTTCTTCGAACTTTATCCCAGTAGAGATTTTTAACTCCAACAGGAAGTCCATAACGAAGACGTTTTCTAATTCTTGCAGGACCCATATTATATGAAATCGTAGCGAGCTTATAATTGCCATCAAATTGATTTAATAAATAATTTAGATAGTAGACGCCTACTTCCATATTGAATGTGGGATCTTTGACTAATTTATAGGCCAGTTTCGGGCCTATAGGGCGTTTCATCTTGTGGCTTAAGTAGTGAACCGTACCTGGCATTATTTGCATAAGACCTTGAGCGTTTACATAACTTTTAGCGTTAGGTCTGAAGTGAGACTCTGTCCACATAATACTAAGGGCCCATAATGGATCAACATTCATTTTCTGTGAAAACTTAAAGAGAGTAGCAATATAATTCTTGGCCCTCTTTTTCATACCATAAGGGACTTCTGATAAAATGATTCTGTGAAGTTCATTTGTCTCAAATTCATTTAATCTATTAACAGGAAAATCTCTAAACCCACTATCCATATCGAAACTATAATAAACAGGTGCTTTATAATGACTCTGATGAGGAACAGGACCATAGAATGATTCAGTATTACTTTTTAGAAAAGATAAAATATGAGTTCCGTATCGAGTGGAATAAAGGTTATTAAAACCAGTAAGGAGGAGAGAAATAATCACACCCCATCCACAAATCGGAACGAAAGCGTTTCTCAAGAAGTCTGAACGCGTGCCGTTATTTGGCAAGCTAACTGGGGTCAATTTTTTCATGCTCATGGCTTGTATCCTCGATAAAACCTGATTGGCAACTCATTTTTGCATAGCGTATAAAATTTCCTATTTTATAAAATAGGTTTTCAATAAGTTATGCTTTATTTGATGCACATTCTTCCTTAGAATAGGAGAAAATATTTTAGACCTAGGATGGATAATAATGTCAGAAGCAAGCTTTAATCGACTTAAAGATGAGAAAAGTTCATATTTACTACAGCATAAAGATAACCCAATTCATTGGTATTCTTGGGGTCCAGAGGCCATACAAAGAGCAAAAGATGAGGATAAGCCTATCTTTTTATCAGTAGGTTATAGCTCGTGCCACTGGTGCCACGTAATGAATCAAGAAAATTTTCAAGATCAAGAAACAGCAGACTATTTAAATGAGAATTTTGTTTCTATAAAAGTAGATAGAGAAGAATATCCTGATATAGACAGCTACTATCAACAAGCTTGCCAATTATTTATCCAATCTGGTGGCTGGCCACTAAATGCTTTTTTATTAGATGACCTAAAACCTTTCTTTGTTGGAACATTTTATCCAAAGAATAAAACTTCAAATGAAGGAGCAACTTTTTTAGAACTTCTCCATGAGCTAAAAAGAGCATTCACTGAAGAAAAAGAAAAAGTCGAAGAGAATGCAAAGAATGTTACTGAGACAATTAAATCAGGCATGATTAATAATGATAAGGTTGAGTATCCTGATCACTTCCCTGCTCCTATGGCCATTCTTGATGCTATTTCACAATTTGCCGATAAAGAAAATGGTGGGTTTGGTAGTGCTCCTAAGTTTCCACACTTTCCTTTTTATGAATGGGCCATTGAGCAACTTCTTGAAGGCATGATTAATAAAGAAAGCGGGAAGCATATAGTAGACTCATTAGAGAGAATGATGATGGGTGGAATTGTCGATCAAGTACGGGGTGGTATTCATCGCTACAGTACAGATGACAAATACCTTATTCCACATTTTGAAAAGATGCTCTACGATCAAGCAGGTTTCCTAAGTGTTCTTAGTAAATTTAGTCTGCTTTACCCAAGTCCTTTAGTGTTTGATACTTTATTAAAAACTCTCGAATACTTAGAGACTGAGATGCTTGGTGAAAATAAACATTTCTTTAGTGCCCAAGATGCAGACTCTGAAGGTATGGAAGGATTATATTTCACTTTCACTTATGAAGAGTTCGAAGATATTCTCAATCAAGTAGACGAAAATGATAGCTGGAGTGAGGAACAAAGAAATCAAGTTAAAAGTTGGTTTCAAGTTTCAAAAGAAGGGAACTTTCAAAATAAACTTAATGTTATCAGTTTAAATTTTGATAAAAAAGAAGAGTTCTATAACCAAGACGCTTGGGATATTGTTAGAGGTATCTTCAAAGAGTCATTAATTCAAAGAAAAATGAGAATACCACCTGCAACAGATAGTAAGGGTGTTGCCAGCTGGAACTTTCAAACGATCTCAGGGTTAGTTGATGTTATTCAATACTGCCAAGTTGATCCTATTAAGCAAAGAGCAACTGCACTTTTTAACGTGGCCATTGAAGGAATATATAATAACTTTCTTATCGCAAAAGATAATGAGAAAATGACCATCCGTCACTGTAATACAAAAGAACAAAGTCTTCCTTATCTTGAAGACTATGTTTCATTTGCTAACGCTCAACTAAGAATTTACGAAATAACGGGTAATGATACTTTTAAAGAAAACTTAAGAGAGACGCTCGATTTTATTAAAAATGAATTTATTAGCGAAGACAAAGTTTTAACAAGGGCCATTAGTGCTAATGATCACGAGTTATACCCTAATCAGGCCTTAAGCTATTTTGATAGTTCATTTCGATCACAATCTTCGCAACTCATATCTGTACTAAGAAGATCAAGACTACTTTTAGATGATCCAGATCTTTTAGATGGACTTGAAACTATTGTCGAAGAACTAAAGAATATGACGTTAAAAAATCCGATCAGTGCAGGGGAAGGCTTAAGAGCAAGTACGTATCCAGATCATGCCTACCGTATTGTAAAAGTTCCGAAGAGCTGGCTTGATCAAGCACAGTTTGTTGGATTTATTGCCTATTTTCTTCCACGTTTTTCTCTCAGCTATCATAATGATGATTCTGATAGATGGGAGATTTGCAATAGTAGAGAATGTGAACTGACAGGGGAAGGGATTGGTAACTTTATTGATACACTAAGACCAAAAAATCCTAAAACAAATGAAGAAAGTGAAACTAATGAAGTAAATAAAGAAGAGTCTTAGATGCTAAGCTCTCTTACCGTTTTAGATTTTTCACATCGCCTACCTGGACCCTATGCAACCTATTTACTTGCAGGCCTTGGAGCAAAGGTTATTAAGGTTGAAGATAAAAAATTTCAAGACCCATTCTTATCTGGTGCCTTTAAAGAGATGGATGAGAGCTTTATTACTTGGTATCACCAGCTCAATGATAATAAAGAAATCAAACGTTTTGATTTTAATTCTTCAAAGATAAAGGAACAGCTTAATGCTCTAATTCAAAGAGCAGATGTTATCATGATGGGCCTACCAGAGAAACTTGCTGACAAAATTGGTGTTTCTGAAGAGCTCTTAAATAAAAGGCCTATTGTTTATTGTCGTCCCCTATCTTCAAAGAAGAATAATAAACCGGCTCACGACTTAAACTCTTTAGCGGAGACTGGTCTTTTAGAAATGCATGTCCATCAACACAATGAATCAGATACCATCGAACCACCTATGCTCCCTTTTTCTGGTATTAGTTTTGGTTCACAAATGGCACTTCAGATTCTTTCTGCTCATATAAATGTTCTAAAAACAAATAAGTTCTATCCTATTGATGTTTATTTAGATGAAAGTACAAAAACAACACTTGGACCTTTTTACGCACAAGAGTTGAAAGAAAAAAATATCAATCGCTTCCTTCATAATGGAAAATTTCCTTGTTACTGTATTTATAAGTCAAAAGATAATAAGTATGTGGCATTAGCAGCAGTTGAAGAAAAATTTTGGATAAATTTTTGTGACCTCTTTAATATTGAAATCCCAGCTGAAAAAAGGTTTCAATATAGTGATCGTACAATTTTCAACCAACTCTCCACATTATTTAAAGAATTAGATTCAAAAGACATTTTAGAACATTCCCAAAAGAAAGATTGCTGTCTCTCTATTTTTTAACGTTATAAGTTTAAAAGCTTTCGATAGAGATCATTAAGGTCACGACCTAGACGCTCTCTTGAAAAGTTTTGTTGAATATGATTCTGTCCCTTTTTAATGAGATCACCATAAGATTTCTCAAAACGTCCTTTAGAAAAGTCATTCACTATATTATCTAAAATAGGAAAGAGCAGATCGTCTGCATTCTTATCGGTGGTATCAAAACCAAAACCAGTCTGACCATGAATAATCATCTCAGGTGTTCCCCCTACGCTACTTCCAACACAAAGAGCTCCAGAAAGCATGGCCTCTCCTACTACTAACCCAAATGGTTCTGGGATATTTGAAGTATGTAGGAAAACATGATGAGCACCCATGAAGTTTTGCGGATTATTTTGTTGACCCCAAAAAGTAAAATTCTCCTCTAAATTATTTTCACTGACCAGTGCTTTCACTTTATCAAAGTAAGGAATATCTTCACTACGTCCCACATCTCCAACCACACTAACTTTTATGAGTTCTTTCATGGCAGGTTGATTGGAAATAATTCTTTTAATGGCCATTATCGCAGTTTCATAGCCTTTCCATGGACAAATTCTTCCAAGTAATAAAATTCTTAACTTTTCGCTACCCAATTTATTTTGAATTTCTACAACTTTGTTGGATTCAGGGAGATCTTCATTTATAGAGTAAGGAACAATTTTTTCAAATTGTGGGATAAAGTATTGAAAAAGTTTATTTTCATGATCATTTTTTAAATATTGAGTATTGAACAGTAGTGCATCAGATTTAAAAAATGGAGCGATATAATCAAAGACATTCCCTAGTGGTCCATGCTGAAACCATACTGTTTTAACAGGATGATAATAAAAGGCCAATGATGAAATGATATGGGCATATGGCATTGTCGAGTGAACAATTGAAAAGTTTTCTTCAATGACCATTTTATTTATTTCTTTAAGTGATCGAAAAAGTTGCAGCGGTTTTGAAAATTTAAACTGATTTTCTAAAACACGACATTTTATTCCGTATTCTTTGGCCTTGGTAACTGCTACCCCATCACTGAAGAAGAGTATTTCACTCTCTAAATCCTGACTCAAGTGAATGAGGTTGGCCTCTAGAACAAATCTCTCTGCTCCACCGAGGTATCCATTGGGGCATAAATAGAGAATTTTAGGCTTCATAAACTACCTTCTGGTGCCACTATATAAGGGTCAAAATGCACTAGTGCTAAATATATTTAATATTTTAACGTGTTTTTGATAGTTTACAATAGTTCAATTTTGGCATGAGCATTGAATATATAAACCCCATAACAGCTTGAAAATGGAATTTTAAGCATGGATCGCCAGGATGGTAAAATTAATCGAATTTTTTAGGAAGAAATTCGAGAAGGTAAAGAGAGGCGCTCATGAAGAAATTATTAACAGTATTATTAATGACATTAATAATGACACCTTACGCTCAAGGATTTGATCTTTACAAGAATATTGAGAAGCTAGAAAAAGTTGAAGTTAAAAAAGTTAAAGCAGACACTCGAGCAGTAGGATTTGAAACATTTAGAGGTGAAGTGATGAGCCTTAGAGATGTAAAGAAGAAGTGGTTTAAGAAGAAAACTTTGAAAGAAGTTCTTTCTAGAGAAGAGATTGAATTAGTAAATGGTCAAATCTTATATCCTGAAGAAGTGGAATTTGGTTTGGTTATCAATACAAGATTAGGTGATAAAAATCGCGCTCCTCATGGAGACGATGAACGAGCTCCGCACACCCCAAATTAAGAATGGATTAGCCACCAAACTTAAAGTCGGAACTTATAAATAGACGCCTCATAAACGCAACTTCAAAGTCCTCATTATTGAGGACTTTGTTGTTTTTGCTCTTTGGCAATATGCTGATGAACAACTCTCTGCGGGAAAGGAATTTCTACACCCTTTTGAGCAAATGATTCAAAGATATTAAACCTTAAGTCAGACATTATTTTTTCATTTCTCCACTGATCTTTTACCCAAACTCTTAAAATAAAATTAAGAGAAGAATCTCCAAAACCATGGAAAATAACATCTGCTTTAGGAAACTTTATTACATCACTACTATTATTTGCCATATCTAATAAAATTTCTTCGATTTGCCTCGGGTTTGAGTTGTAACTAACACCTACTTCTATAGAGAGTCGAACGTTCTCACCACTAAAACTACCGTTGATTACCTGCTCAGAAATAAACTGAGAGTTTGGAACAATAATAGCGATATCTTCTCTGGTGTGAATAATGGTACTACGAGCACGGATATCAATAACTTTTCCTTCCACTCCCTTCACCTCTACTAAGTCACCTACTCTAATAGGTCTTTCCAATAAGATAATAAGACCACTTATAAAGTTGGAGGTAATATTTTGAAGGCCAAAACCAATACCAACCATGAAAACAGCACCAACTGCTGCCAGTGAACTCATACTAATACCGACAGTATCTAATGTGATGAGAGCACCAATAATTAGAATTAAATAACGGGTAATACGTTCAATACTTCCCTTTACTCCACGCTCTAAAGGCTTATCATTCAAAACTTTCTGAACGAAACGCTCTCCCATTTTACTTAAAATAACAGCGCCGTAAAAAATAAGACCTGCAGTAAAGATACTCAAGACAGAAATTTTACTTCCACTTATTTCAAACAGAGGAAGCGAAAGATAATACCAAGCCTTTTTCAAGTAGGGCCAAAATTCATTTATGTTCATGTTAAAACCTTTTTAATTAATATATAGCGCAAAACATCTGGATCTGAGGAAAGTGGATCTCTATCTTCACCAGAGTCATCTACGATCATTTTTAAATTCCATGCCATTGTAAAGTATCCAATATAGCAATCATACTCTTTAGTGACTTCAATAAAGAGATTTTCCCACTCTAAAGATGAGTGAACAATTTTACTTGTGGTGTTTTTAAAATGAGAGTTTGCCACAGGAAGCTCACCGATTAACATTCCACCTTCTTTCAGCTGACATAGAGACTTCTTCAGAACGACCTTAACATCCTCTTGAGATGGCAAATTGTGAAGTAAGTGAGAATCAATAATGAGATCGAACTTATCTTGAAAATAATTATCTATATAAAGAGCATTACCGTGGATGATTGAGTCACAATTGGCCAGCAATACCGCTTTGGAGCTAAGCTCTAACCCATGGTATTCAACCCAATCTAATGTCTTAAAATCGGTTTTAGGACCGCAACCGAGTTCTAGAATTTTTGCCATATTAGTGGAAGAAAATCGCGACTTAAAATTCTCCCAAACAGGTAAGTTGTTTAAATATCGAAAGTCATAAGCGGAAAATCTCCCCTCTAACTCATTGATAATATACTCATATTGAGCATCCAAGCTCTCTTTCTTCGTCATTCCATCCACCATAGAAGCTATTGTAAAAGAAAGAGACGGCACATGTAAAAATTACCGCAGCACGTTATTTCTGACTAAAAAAGTGGCATAACTATTGATAAGAATATCTTTAAATAAGACGTAACCCAGAAAAAGGATTCTTTTTGGTGTCAATCTAGCCTAGATGACGTCAAAAAGTGATGCCCATTTGCCCCCAGGTGCCAAAGTGCTACCGAAAGCAAAGGGAAACAGGAGAAGAGAATGAAGTTTATGAACAAGCAAAAAAAGAGACTGGCCCCAATCGTATTAGCAACAATGCTACTGGCACCATCTGTCCTACTAAGCGATGCTTATGCACAAGATAGACGAGACAGAGACGGTGATCGTCGAGACGGTCAAAACAGAAATGATCAACGTGTTAATGACAATTGGTCAAAAAACTACATTGGAAAAATCTCTTTTAAACTAGAAGATGATCCAACTCTTAATGCAAAAATTCAAGTTGCAAAGAATTTAACGGCAAAATTAAAAACGGCAAAAGAAGAATTCGAAGCTAAAAAAGTAGCAAGAGATAATGCTAAGAAAGAAGTCGAAAAAATTGAAAAAGCAATTAATAAACTGACAAAAGAAACTCTAGAATCACTTCAAGAAAAAAATAAATTAAAAGCAGCACTTCCAGGGCTACAAAGCGAGCTAGGTGCTCTTCAAACTCAAGTTGAACTAGCACAAGTTAGTTTTGATAGTATTGAAACTCAGGTCAATAAATTAGAACAACAACTTTTTTCAACAAGAACAAATCTAAAAACAAAACAAGAAGAATGTAATGCTGCTCCAACTGATGCATGTAAGCAACAAGTTAAGCAATTAACTAAGAGAGCTAATAATCTTCAAGCACAACTAGATTCTAAAAAGCCACTTAAGGTAGCTGCCAAAACAGCTCTTGATGAAAAAACGGCCGCTAGAAATGCTAAGAACCAAGAAATCAACCAATCAAATAAAAGAGTTGCTGCAATTGATAAAGCAAACGAAGAAAGAGCAGGAAAGCTATCTGTACAACAGAATAAGTTAACAGGAGCGAAAACAACTCTATTAACTGCTGCTCAACAACTATCTCCTATTCAAGCAAAGTTTGAAAAAACTAAAAAAGATCAAGAAAATGCTGTTGAATCTCGTGACCAAGAAAAATTCATGCTCGTAACAAGAATTATGAGAATGAACAGACTTGGAGCTGACGAGGGTATCATCGGCGGTGATATTGATGGAGTTTTCTTAGCAGAACTAAGAGGTATTAGCTTTGGTCAAGAAGATGGTGACAGAGATGGTTCAATCGAAGGAACGACTGCTGGAAAAAGAGAGTCATACGCTAGAGGTAAAGCTCAAGGCGAAATTGATGGACGCCAAGAAGGTCAAAGAAGAGGATCAGAAGATGGTATCCGTGAAGGTGCAGTTGCTGGAAATACTTACGCTGCACAAGTTGAAGGCCGTGAAGCTGGAAATATAAGAGCAGAGAATTCAAATGCGGCTCAAGTTGGTACGACTCAAGGTAGAAGTGCTGGTATGTCTAGAGCTGTTAAAGACGGTACATCAAAAGGTAATGCTATTGGTGAAGCGGAAGCGATCAATGACTACGAAAGCAGAACTCTTAAGAATGAAGACTTAAAAGGTCAGTTCGCAGGAGCGTTTGCACCTGTAGTACCTCGTTACCCTGGCTTTAATTGTGTTTATCGTTCAAGAACAAGATATAGTGGTGACAACTATGAGTGGAGAAGATATTCTGACTACCGTGTAGATTCAGAACTATGCCCTAACTTTATTCCACGTCACCCGAAACTTAGAAAAGTTAGAAGTAAAATCCTTAAGCAAGCGTTTGTTGATGCTTACTTATTTACTTACAGAAGAAGTAGACGTGCTCACTATGTTGAAAGAATTGATAATATTTATCTAGGAACATATGAAAATTCTAGAAGTGCTGCTTTTGAAGAGTTTAGAAACAGAGCTTATCCAGAAGATTTAGAAGCTGGAAGAAGAGCTGGATATGATCAAGAGTTTGGTCCAACTTATGCAATGGTTAAAGAAAGAGTTTTCAAGCAAACTGAAGCTGAGTACAGACAAAATCCTGATCGTGGATCAAATGAATATAAATCAACATATACAAATGTTGAAGGACAGACATATACAACTCGTTATAACGAAATCAAAAATGATAATTATAATAGAGAAGAAGATGCTACTTACAGAGGTAACGTAGCTGCACAAACAGAAAAGTTTAGAAAGATTAGAAAAGCTCAAGTTAAGTCAATCTATGAAAATAACTCTGTTTTAAAGTATGTTGGTGGAGAAATCGCTGATGGTGGTGTAAATGGAATCGCAAAAGCAGACGGTGTATTTCAACCAGGTGAGACAATCTTCCACAACGTTATTGTAAGAAACTACGGAAAGAAAGCTGCACAGAATGCAAAAGTAACTTTAGAAAATGGTCAAAGCTTTAAGCTACCAACTATTCCAGCGGGAAGCCAAGTGATCATCAAAGGTGCTGGACAATCTAAGGTTGCAGGTAATGCAACAATCGGTGGAACTCATACAACGAATGCAAGAGTTTACTCTCCACTTACAAGTGAAGCAAGCGTTCAAGGTAGACACTACGCTAATACATCTACAGGACAAGTTAATTCAAGTGATACTAAGAAAGTTCAAGTTCAATACCCTCTTAGCCTAAGTGCTCTCGCTACAGATAGTGAGTTACTTTTCAACCAAGAGAATGGTTTAAAACTTTCAGTTAGCAACAACTCTAAGAGAAAGTATAGCGGGCCACTTACAATTAACCTTTCAGCTAATGCTAGTGGAAATATTGTAAAGAAAGGCTTTGCTCAACTTAATTCTCTAAGTGGTACAACAAACTTAGATGATGCAAGTATCTTAGTTAATAATACGGCTGATCTTTACTCACCGATTACAATTACAGCTAAGATTCAGAAACAAGGCGTAACTTTAGGTGTTGTAAATAGAAGACTAGATACAATGGCAAAAATTGCTTTTGCTGATAAAAAAGACGCAAACGTAATCCTTGCTGACGGACAGAAATCAAGCAAAGATTTAGTTGAACTAATGAATGCAGAAGGTGGAATGAATAAAGTTTCTATTCTTGATACTTCCCTTGCCATGAATAGAAATGTTCTAGCAAAAGGACTTAATAAGAAAACTGTTCTTGTTATCGATAATGGAAGAGGCTCATCTCTTAAAGGTGTAGAAGCTGTTGTTAAAAATTCTACAGACTCAGCAATGATCTTTGTCGATGACAACTCAACTGGGATTAATACTGCCAGAAGAGCTTCAACTTTCAAAGATGCATCAGTTATCCCAGCACAATTAAAAGGGATTAACGGATTACTACCATTAGTATTTACTAATAAGTATCAAGCAAACCTAAAAGATACAACGGTAGCAATGCAAGCAACAAATAAAGGTTACAAGTCACTTCTTAAAGTTGCAGAACTGATGAAGATGAATAATGCTGACGCGGTAGCAATTGCAAAGAATGAAATTAACAAGAAGAACTTCTTTAATGTTAATGAAAAAATCCAAGCAATGACTGTTCTATCAGCGGGTGAGATTTTAAATGTAAATGCTGCTTATATTGCCCAAGACAGTGATAGATTTGAAAAACTACTCGAAAAAGGTGACGAGTTAATCTTTCAAGCGGTATTAAATGAAATCGATGGTGAGAAAGTTAAGGATAATAACGAAAGTACTGTTCTTACAGCTGCAGCTTTATATTACAATCTTGAGAGTGCCATGGACAAATTTGATCCATTAGATGATACTCTTAAAGGTAAGATTGAAAATGCTGTTGAAGCAAGAATTAGAAATGTTCTTAAAGGTAAAAAAGGATTCCTAGGATTTAGAAAGAAAGGAACTTTAGATGCCCTTAAAAAACATGATAAAGGGTTGTATAATAAATTAGATGATAACAAGTACATCCATTTACCATTCGACCTTGAAAATGATGATCCAAATGACTGGTCATTCATCTCAAGAAAATAAAAAATTAATAAGGGCCCCATTCTTTGGGGCCTTTTTTCTCATTTCCCTACTCTGTTTAAGTTTATCTTCGTGTCATCAAAATAAAAAAACTCTTAAAATTGCTTTCATAGATACAGGTTTTTGTCCTGATCTCATTGAAACGAAGAAAAATATTACCATTCATAAAACGAAAGAGTTTGCAGGACATAACGGTCTCTATTGTGAAAGTTTTAAAAAGTCGAACCGCCGTTTTCATGGGCACTTGGTTTTAGACAATTTCTTAAAACACCTTAAAGTTAAGGACCAAATAAGTGTCTTCCCTCTTGTGGTCTTTGATAACAGTGGGAAGCAATCTGCCTTTGCTTGGCGAAATGCTCTTCATTTTATTAAAGAAAACAATATGGATTTGATGATCAGTGCAAGTGGCCTAAAGATTAATAAAGAAGATTCAAACTCATTGGTACTCCCTGAAGATCTCACTGTCTTAGTGGCCAGCGGCCAACGAAGTATTGATATTGACGATAAAGACCGTCTCTTTCCTCAAAGCGATCCTTCAAAGGAACTTCTATTAATTGGAAGTTACTTTCCACCAATTCAAAATGGAGATCATCATAATCTCTTTAAAAAAACTCTACTATACCAAAGTAAAATAGATTACTATTTTCCAGATTCTATAGGTAAAAGAAACTTGGCCGGATCTTCATATGCTGTTAGTGTTGCGGCTGCTAAAGCACTCAATCTCTGCCTGATAGAGCTAAATGACTTAAAAAATTGCCTGTCAAAACACAAAAAGCCCATAAGCTTTGCTAACTCTCCAATTCAAGCCTTCACTTATTAAATCCATTAGTTAAGTACTTCTTTAGGTGCAAGCTACCTATTTTCCCCTTCTTTATAATCAAGTCCTTAGTTATAATTTAGAAAAAGAATAAATTGAGATAAATTATGAAAAATTCAATACATTTTATCCTTTCCTATTTACTGATCATGACCAGCCTACCGGTTATGGCCGCAAAGTATTCAGACCCTGATGTTCAAAAAGCATATGAAGAATGTACTGGCAGTAATGATTATAGAGATGACGATACTAAGTATTGGGATAGTGAAACCAATAGATGTTTAAATACCGGACGAACTTCTGCTCAAAGAGAAGCATTTAAGGCCTGTGAAGATAAGCCTGATGATCAAAAAGAAGAATGCTATATGAATAACGCCAATCAAGCTTCAGGAGTATTTGAAGGTGATGGTAAAGATGATGCAGATGGAGACAAAGGGACTAAGAATATGGCCACTGCTGTCTCGGCCATTTACAGTACTTATCTTATTATTTCCTATTGGGGCCAAGGTCATACAGCAGCAGAATGTACATCAAAAAGAATTTTCAATGTGGCAAGTATCGCTAATATTGTGCTGGATCTCTATTTAAGAAGCCAATCCAAGAAGAAATTCGAAGAACTTAGTAAAGACTATGATAAAGAAACCGCTGAATTCTTTGATCGTGAAGATGGAGAAATGATTAACAATAACTACGAAGCTCAACTGCGTGCTTTTGAATATTTAAAACAAGAACAGGAAATGGTAGCAAAGTTTGCGAAACAAAGGGCCACTGCCTATATGGCCTTAGGTGTAGCTTACGCTGCAGCACTTGGTTTTGCTATTTACGAAATGGTTTCTGTAACGGCCATCCCTTGTGTAAATAGTTCAGAAGCAGATCAAAATAAAGCAAGTGAAGCAGGGAAAAAAAATCAAGCTGCAGCAAAAACAACAGATGGAGTTGGTAAGAATGCAACCACTCCATACGGTGCGGTTGGAAGTTTCGGTGGTGGAGGTTCATCCGCTGGTATTGCCATTGCTTCAGGAGTGATGACAGGGCTTAATGTAAAATTAATGACAGCAGCTAAAGAGACTCAAGAAGATGCTGAAAGTAATGCTGAAAAAATTCAAGAAGTGATGGATGGTTTTAAAGAGGCCATTGCAGAAAGTTGTCCTATGGGACGAGAGGATTTATCTAATCCAAGATGTTATTGTTATACATCAACAGGTGATCAAAACACTAACCGCTCAAAATCTAATATTTGTAAAAACCTTTGGGCAGAAGATAATAAAAATTATATGGCCCAAGCTGGTGACTACGCTGGAAAAAGACAACCTGCTCAAGGATGTATGACTGTAACCAATAAGTACGATCCGGGATGTCGCTGTAAGAAAATGATCAATACAGAAACAAAGCAAAACGCCTGTCAGAAAACATCTTTTGGTCCATCATTAATTCAAGGACCGTTTGCTAATACTGCACTAGCGAATACGGCAGGACTTTTAAACTCTGTTCCTTCTGGAGCAAATAATGCTTTAGAACAAATTATGAACAGTAATGCTGGCCAAGGGGCTGCAAAGATTAATGCCATTACCGATGCAGGACTTAAAGCAGAGGCCAAGAAGTTTGGAATGCCTGCTAGCTTAGATGCCTTTGATAAATTCTCAGATAAGGTTGTTAAGTCAATGCCAAGCTCTCTTTTAAATAAATATGGGAATAATGATACTCTTGATAAACTTGCTTCAGGTTCCCGTCCTGCAAACTCTGCCATGGATGCGGTTTTAACAAAAGCAAATGAAAAAGGTGCCTTAAAGAAATCACTAAGCTTATCAGGTGGGAAAGGTTCACTTGCTGTTAGAGGTAAGAAGAAAAAAGGTAAGTATAGGTTCAATTGGGATGCTGATGCTAGTAATAGTAAAGTTCAAGAATTTGCAGCTTCTGATGCAGATGATTCTCAATATCAATATAACCAAAAACAAATTATTGATAATGACTCTGTTTCCATTTGGGATGTTATTAGCAACCGATATAATACAAGTGGTATGCGAAGACTCTTCCAGGACTAATAAAATTTATAAAGATAAATAATGATGAATAATGAAAACTCTCCAATGAAAAAACTCGATTTAAAACTTCATGGTTTAGAGCAATATCATTTAGAAATGTATGATGACTTTCTTTTTGAACCTCTTTGTATCCCTGATCTTATTAAACTCAATGAAGATGCCCTTAGTGCTGGAATTGAAATTCAGCCGGTCAGTAGCTTTAGAGGTTTTGAACAACAACTTTTTATATGGAATGGAAAAGCTTGTGGTGAAAAAACATTACTCGACTCAAATTCAAAAATATTAGATTTTAATAGTCTTACTAAAGAAGAAATTGTTTTCGCTATTTTAAGATGGTCTGCCCTTCCCGGCTTTAGTCGTCATCACTGGGGATCAGACTTTGATGTGATTGATGCTGGAGTTTTAAAAGAAAATCCAGAATATGATGTGCAGCTTATTCCAAGTGAGTATGAAGCTGGTGGTATCTTTGAAAAACTAGGATCTTGGCTTAAGGACTATCTTGCGGGAAGCCCTTTCTCACGCCCTTATGAGATAGATCAAGGTGGTGTGGCACCGGAGCCATGGCATCTTAGTCACAAAGCTTCGGCCCTTATTTATGAGCAAAAGTTACATTTTGAATATTTTGATTCTGTCGTTCAAGGAGAACTTTTTAATCATCTGGACCTTAATGAAATAATCAGAGAAAGATCAAAAGATATTTTCGAAAAATATGTCATCAATACTTGTTCTTAAAAGTGAATCATTAATTAATCAACCATGCCCACCGCTTTTTTCCAGTCATCTGTTGGTGGAATAAGCTTTCGCTTTTGAAGATCCATTAGTCCTACACTCAGTTCAAGAGTGGAACATAGATCACCATTTTCATTTCTCATTTCTTGTCTAAGAGAACTTACTAAAGGATTCTTTATCTCCGTGACTTTACTGGTGATAGTAATTTGCTCACGATTTTTGATTTCTTTTTTAAAGGTTAAATGAAGGTCTAAAATCACAGGCCCAAGCTTGAGTTCTTGAATTCGATCCAATCCAAAACCGTTCTTAGTGATAAAGTCCCAGCGTGATTCCTCATATATCTGTAAATAAGTGGCATTATTCATGTGCCCGAAGGTATCTAGGTGTCTTTCAAGAATTGTAAGCTGATAGTTAAATGTCTGAAAATCCATAGTGCTGCCTTTATTTTCTGCCAGTTTTTAAAGTTGGCCATGATTTTAGCGCATGAACTACCCCTCTTTGAAGCTCTTTTATATCAACAACTTAGATTGCTATTACCATAAAGCAAAAAAAGTCGGCCCTTAGCTTAAGAAATACCCGAGGAATCCGATAAGTCTTTAGTAAAATAGTATTAGTTACTAACAAAACGGAAATACTTATGAAAACTTTGAAACAATTATTTATCCTTCTATCTATGGCCACTGTGAGCAGCACGTTCGCAAATGGACTTAATAGAAATGATTTTGTTCCTGTTGGACAAGGATCACCTAGTTTTAAGACAAATGATAACTATTTCTATTCTAATATTTTAAAAAAATGTGAAGGTGAATTACCAGCTATCTCATGGAAAAATATTGGAAAAAGTGGAGATTCAATCTGGCAAAACAGTGTTAGTTCAATCGATGGAATTGTTTCTAAAAAGAAAAACGAATTACCACAATCTCTTCAGAGCTATCTTAGTAGCTTATCAGATACAGAGGAAGCACAAACAACAAATGAGCCCTCACTAGCAGATAGACAAAAAAATGAGCTTAAACGATTAATGAGAGCTAACTGTATGAAACAAAACCCTGAATCAGTTTATACAGATGGAGATGGTGTAGAAAGACGTAGACTTAATATTCCGCAAACGATTCCAATGGATTTAAGTGAATGTGAACAGATAATTACAGGTGTCGATTCAACAACATTCGGGACAGCTTTTAATGAGTTTAATACTGCTGCGACAGCAGGAGCAAGTACCGTTATTGATGCTGGCGGAACAATGTCAGATCTTGCACAACAATATGAAGGTCTTTCACCTAAAGAAAAGAAACTAATTGGTGGAGCCTTTTCTGAGCTTCTTATACACTGTGAGTTAGCAAAAACGGTTTTAGCTGGAACTGATTTTGAAGATCCAGATGCTTTAAGTTCAGAAAGTGTAGACTCATCTTCAGGTGCCATGATGGCCTGTATGAATTCTCCAAATCCACAACAATGTATGATGCAAAACTCTGGATCAAAGGTGAGTTGTAAGAATAATGGTGTTGAAACTCAGGACTTTGTTCAGTGTAAAAAAATCACAACTTGGCTAGAAGGCTTTACTATTGCAAAGCAAGGCCTGCAGATGACTCAACAAGTGAGAGTGCTTGATAACCAAATGGACATGCAAGCAGATATAATGCAAAAGCAAACTCAAGAAGGTGGTGTTGGTATTAAAGACACACTTGAGGTTCAAAAAGAAGGTGTAGAGCAACAAGCAGGTATGGCCAATGAAAGAGCAACTTTTGATGCTGCCAAAGCGGCGATTCTTGCGGGTATGATTTCAGAAATGCCTACAAGAGAAAAACTACTCACCTCATGTGAGAAGTCTTTTACAAAAGCGAAAGAGAGCGTTTTAGGGTATGCAGATCAAGCTATTAACGATGAAGATGCTAAAGCTGGTTATAAAGAGATGCTCACCGGAGCAGATGCCGATAATCCAAGTCAAATTACAGCTCGTAGTGCCTGTAATAAACTTGTTATCAAAACCTCTGTTGTTATGAACCAAAAGGCCAGAAGCAAGTTTAAGCTGGCAGCTTTTCAGGCGGGAACAGATGCTGTTGCCAATATTGCCAAGGGTGCGATCTTAAATAAGCAAGCGGATAAAATTGGTGATGCGATTGATGATATTGAAGATCATACTCCACCAGAATTTAATCCATGGGCAAACTATGAAGATGCAATGGCGTCTGAATGTATTGCGAACCCAGATGCAGAAGGCTGTATTCAAGCACAGGAACAATATCAAGATTACTATGGTGGAAACTTTAGAATTAATGGAGATCGCGGTGTGAACTCTCAGGGAACAAACCTCTCTGATATCAGTGGCCGAGACGGTGACCTTGATGGAGCCTCAGGAAGTGATGGGCCTAGAAACCTCATTCCAAATAGCTTTGGATCCATTAATACTCCAGGTTCCGAAAGTAATGAATTTGCAGACGCACCCGTTGCCGCAGGATCAATGAAGAAAGTAAACGGTGGTGCCGGAGGCGGTGGCGGCGGAAGTGCTGGTGCTGTAAGTGCTCCAGGTGGTGCTCCTAATACAGGAGGCGGAAAAAACGCAGCGTCTTCTCAGTTAGGAAAAGGTGTAAAAGTTAAATTTAGTGGAACTGGTGGTGGATCACTTGCCTTTAGAGGCGGACGTGGACTTGCTAATGCTGGTAAGAAGAGAACAGATGGAAATCCTCTTTCTAATCTCTTTGGTAAAAAAGGAAAAAATAATAAAGGGAAGCTTATGGACTTCAGAGGCCCTGCTTCCGGAATTGGTTCAAAGAAAGGAAGTATTTTTAATATGATATCTAATCGATACAACTCAGTTGCAAAAGATAAGAGATTAAAAGAGTATAAGTTAACAAAGTAATCTTACTTAAAAGGACCATGTCCTTCTAGGTTTAGTAAATGCTTTGAAAACTCTCCATACTTAACTGTTGCTTTTTCAAGCTCTAGTGGAAGCATTGGACAACCATACTTTCGACCTTCAGTATCATTCTTTTCTAAAATAGAAATTCGCTCTTCTACATTATCTGACATTTTTTGATTCTTAAACTTAGAGCAATTTACTCCTTCATCAAAAGCATGATCAATATAACGTGACCAATCTAATTCTTTAACTTGTACCCAACGATCATTAACACATTGGACATATGGTCCTTCGTTGAACTCTACTCCTAAAACATCATCATTTTTTTGTAAAACATGGTTCCAGAATCTCATACCATTAAAGTTTGCCGTTAAATCTCCATAAGACTTTACGCCTGTAGTTTGAGCACCCATATAACCAGTTTCGGCCTTGTAACCTATTTTCATAGCTTCTTTAATGCCCTTACCTTTTAAGTAATTCTTTTTAAAATAGTTATATCCACTACCCATAAAGTGTTCAAACTTATCCCAACCAAGTAGGACACCATTAACTTTAATTAATTGAGCAGATGGATCTCCAAAAACTCGTGCAAAGCCACCAGGTACAATTGCTTGATACCATTTGAAGTCTTGGAAAATTCCATCACGTATACTTACTGTAATACGATCAACTTCTTCCGCTTCATTAAGCCACTTATTAAATTCACCTGTATAATGATTTCTAAAATATTTTCTCAAAGACTTATAAAGACGTTTTTCATTACAGCCTTTATTCTTTTTATTCGCTCTTTCCATTGCTTGTTGGAAATACTCATTTGATTTCTTATTGATTAGATCCAAACTATCTTCGATAGGAGTAAATCTATTTGTGAAGCTATCAACTTCAGCCGCACTTAGCGAAGCTTGTGTGAGTAATGTTACAAGGCTCAACGCCATGATCGTTTTCTTCTTCATTATGACCTCATTCAATTAAATAATAAGTTAAAATACCACACAGCATCAATGCTGGGTACTAACTATGGCATTTTTACAGGGTCAACTAGACCCTAAATACTTAAAATTGATCAGATTGGCACCAATCATATTTCCATAACTGATTAATATTACGTTAAAACATGTTGGCACGTAAAGTGTAAATATAAGTATAGGAAGGCCTTAGGCCAGTGCATTTTGGGAAGAAAAGGAGATCGAAAATGAAGGCAAAAGTAAAAACGATGGATGTTAGACACATGATGGCCATACAGATAGCTCATGGGATGACGCTATTATTTATCGCCCTAACCTACTTAAAATATTAGATATGGCCCAGCTGTTTATTGCCAAGGAGCTCCAATGAGCATAAGATCGGGATTAGATACTCAAGACTTAGACTTAAGGAAAAATCCAATGAAAGAAAGCCTTCTCTCACTCGTTACGACAGAAGCACATTCATGCCGACTTTATCTGGAAAGGCTTCATCAAGCAGCTATCAACTTTAGTGACCCATATCATCATCAATCATTTCAGCAAATCGTAAATGAATTTGCCCCAAAGCTAGTTAATCTTTGGAGAAGAAATCTCAATGGCCAATATACAGCTGATGTTGAAGTTATGACTATCAAAGCAATGTCCCAATTAATCAATAAAAGCTTTAATGCTTTTGATGCCCTTGCTCATCTGGAATATTGGGATGACAAAGAAATGACTGCAATGGGGACAACAATTATTAACTTTAGTTATCAATACGCACATGAGCTACATGATCTTTTAAAAGAGCAAGATCAAGTTGAAATACAACTCCCTAAGACATTTTTTATTCATGACTCTATTGAAGAGGAAGATCTTGAATTTGACGAAGATCATGATGTTGAAGAAGTACTAAGAGAAGTTAAAGACGAAGATGAACAAGAAAATAACCAAGAGCATACTCCCCTTTTCTATATTGACGAAGAACAAATATATGAAGCAGGAAATGATGATCTAGGAATTATAAAAGGAATCGAAGAAGGCCGAAAAAGAAAGTATGAACAATACTTACTTGCTGGCCATGCCCAAGTTGCTAATGAAGACCTCGATGAAGGACTAACTCTTTTTCAAAGAGCAAAAGGTTTTAAAGAAACAGCAGAAATCCTTACTCTTATTGGTTGGGTCTTTGGGCTACAAAATAAAATTCAAAAAGCGAAGAGCTACTGTCTGTCTGCCATACAGGTAGATCCAGATTATGGCCCTCCTTATAACGATCTTGGTAATTTTCTATTAAATGAAGGTCAAGTTGATGAATCATTAAAGTGGTTTTTGTTAGCGAAGAAGGCCACTGAATATCAAAATAGAGAACATCCTTATATCAATTGCGGAAGAGCTTACTTGGCCAAAAGAGATTACACCAAGGCCATGGAGGAGTTTTCTCAAGCTCTTGTCTTAGCTCCCTACAATGAAGAACTTCAGGAAACAGTAGCAAAGATTCAAAAAACTCTCGATAGAGCAAAATTTGATAATACTTCTGATTCACAAGAAGAGAATGCTCCTATATTCTAGTAAGTATGAAAAGATCTGAATTAACAAAATACTTAAATGAAATTTTAAAACCACAACTCTTTAAAGACTATGGACCCAATGGGCTTCACATAGAAGGCCGCGAGAATATAAAGAAAATAGCCTTTGCTGTAAGTGCCACAAAGAAGTCTATTGCTAAGGCCGTACAAGAAAATGCTGATACTCTCATCGTTCACCATGGACTATTTTGGAAATTTCATGGTGTAAGAACAATTACCGGTGCTTTTGCAAACAGAATAAAACCACTCATTCAAAACGATATCAATCTCTTTGGTTATCATCTCCCTTTAGATGCCCATTTAGAAATTGGAAATGCAGCAAGCTTAGCTGCACTAATTGGACTTACTAACTTAAGTCCTTTTGGTGATCACAAAGGTGTTCCAACAGGTGTCTCTGGTGAATTTGCACAACCTATTAAAGTAAATGAACTACAAGAAAAGATAAAAAATATTTTGGACCATGATGTAATGCTCTCAAGTCACAATTCTTCAAAAGCTATTTCGAGCCTAGGTATTATTACAGGCGGAGCAAATGGAGACTGGGTACACTGCCTTGAAAATAATATTGAAGCTTATCTGACTGGTGAAATGAGTGAGCATGACTGGCATGAAGCTCAAGAAAGTGAAGTACATATGTTTGCTGGTGGTCATCACGCAACTGAGAAGTTTGGCGTTCAAAGTCTTATGAAAAAGATTCAAGATGAACTCGAGATTGAATGCTTTTATATAGACTCTGCTAATCCTGCTTAAACTTTGACTGCAAGAAGCTCATTGCTTCCCCTACTGCAGGTGGTAAGGTCCTTTCACAATTATAGGCCAAAGATATTTTATTAATTAAATCTGGAGCAGATTCTTTAAAACATTTTATCTTATGACCTTGCTTATTCAATTTCTTGATCACGTGTAGTGGTAAAATTCCGACACCTAATCCATTAGAAATCAAAGTCCCCATTCCATGTACATCCATAAGATGAGTTTTAATTCTTATATTGATATTTGCTTTTTTAAAATGGAACTTAAACCATTGCCTAATAACAGGTTCTCCCTCTAAGTAAGCTATATAATCGAGAGTTGAAAAGAATTTATAGTCTTGTTTATAGTTACTTTTAATTTTTAATTTTTTTAAGTAGCTATCACTTCCACAAAGAAATAATCTTTCGAAGGAGAGATCTTCTGTTTTAATAGTATTTGAAAACTCAAAGGAATCAACAATTGCAAAATCAATTCTCCCCTGAAGTAAAAGATTATTCATTTCCGAGGCATGACCATAGAGAATCTTCATAGTGACTAACTTATTTTCACTGGCCCATTCAGACAGAATAGGAAGAATCATATTATTCCCATATTCAATTGGAAGACCAATGGTAATATGACCTTGAATTAAAAACTCTTGGCTACTTAACTCACTTAAAGTTGCATCGAGACCTTGTAACAACGGAAGAGACTTTTCATATAGCTGCTGAGCTTTTGGAGTCATCATTAACTTTTGTTTCACTCTATCAAATAAGGTAAAGCCAATTAGGTCTTCCAAGAGTTTAATATTTTGACTTACTCCAGATTGAGTCATGTTGAGCTCTTTTGAAGCAGCTGTCATGCTCATATGGCGATAGACAGACTCAAAGACTCGAATGAGGTTTAAATTGATATTTGAAATCATAATACCACCTTAAGTAGTTAAAATCATATATAGTTAATAAGTAGAGCTAATGACAAGGTATCACAATTTATAATTTTTCGATAGCAAAAATATTGCATAGTATCCCTCCAGATTAGGCCATTAAGGCTTTTGGGAGTAAGTTATGAAAAGCTTGATTAACATTGTGTTGTTGTTTTCTCTAATTGTTTGTTGTGTTGTTTCCTCTCCTAAAGTATTCGCGAGCACTGCTCATGAAATCTATGGTGAGTTAGAGATTAATCTTGATAAAGACTTATTTCCAAAAGCGGCCTATTTACATACAGAGTTTGGAAAAATTGAAATTTCGGTTGATACAATCGATGAAGAAAAAATCGCTCTTTGTGAAGAGGGTGAATTTGTAATTGTTGATGACTTTGCTAGAAGTGACATCTTTCATATCATCAATGTAAATAAGTGCGTAAGATAAGTTTTAGTCTTTAAGCTTTAAGCTTTAAGCTTTAAGCTTAGGGTCAGTGTAAATTCAGCAACAGGTTCATCACCAAATTTAGAAGGAACTGTAGCAATAACCTTGACCGGCATATTCATTCGCTCTCCACTTGAAATAACATCTTCAACAAATTTAGCAATTTCAGTTCCCTGTGTATTTGTAAAAAGAGTATCTCCCTCTGCTCGCTTATAGAAATCTGCGTGAAAATCCTTAAAAGCTAATGATATTTTCTTACCACTATTCATAATGTGCTTCATGGCCGTTAAACCACCAGCGCAGTCTGCTGCTGCACTAAGAACACCAAAGTACATACTATTCAAGTGATTCTTTGTTTTTCTATTAAGTGGAACCTTTATCATACAGATTTCATCATCCATTTTTACAACTGATGGTTTGATAAACCAAAGAAGTGGTATTTTTGTAAGTCCGAAGAGACGAAGAAGCGCTGTATCTCTATATTTTTCAGGTAATAAATTAATGACTTGTTTCACTCTAAGACTCCTCGCCCAGCTCTAAAACTCTCTCGTAGGCCCGATCAAGAGCATTCTTTGTGAGTTGTTCTAAATTCGATTTTTTAAATTCTTCAAGTGCTTCATATGTAACACCTTTCTTACTTGTCACTTTATTTCTAAGAGTTTCAAAGTCATCTGAGTCTTCGGACAACATCTTAGAACTACCTAAGAATAACTTTGAAACTAGATCTTTTGCATCTTTATCATTAAGACCAAGTTCTTTAACGTAATTAAAGAAAATTCTTGCCCATTCAAAGAGATAGGCAGGGCCACTTCCTGTAACGGGAGTCAATTGGTCTAACTGATGTTCAGATTCACAATTAAAAACAGTCCCTACAGTGCTGAAGAATGATTTCCAAAAGAGGGATTGCTCATCATTAACACTTTCGCTCTGAGCGATCAACGTAACACCCTCTCCAAGTTTTGAAGGAGTATTAGGCATGAGCCTAATCACATTGAGACAATTGAAGCGCTTTTGAATTTTTTCAATAGTTGTTCCGGCCAATAAACTAATAATAAGAGTTTTTTTATGAAAGTGAGATACTTTAAACTCATTTAACTGTTGAGGTTTAAAGCCAAGGACAACTACATCAAAGTTACCTTCATTAATCTGATCTTCTAAAATAACAGATCCATTGAAAGGTGCTACAAACTCAGAAGCCCTAATTCCAGTAGGGGTAAAAGCAAATACTTTAAAATCAAATTTCTTTAGCCCGAGAGGAAAAAGGGCCTGAACCATGTTACCACAACCATAGAAAGCTATTTTCATAACTCAATCTCCATAGGTGCACCATGCCTCATGGTATTAACAGCAAATGATCTGATATGAATAAAGTCTCTACAAAAGCTTTTGAAGTCTAAAATATCAGGAGCATTAATCGTGTAAAATACTTTTCTCATATATTCGCTATCAATATCATCTGGAAAAATAATATCGTTATATTTTTCAATCATTCCAACAGGAGCATCAAGAATAATATTTGAGATTCTTTTTGAAGATAAACATTTTTGAGTTTGATCAAGATTTGAGTAATAAACTTCAAAAGTATTTTTAGCAACACCTGATTGATGAAAGTAACGTGAAACATTTGACCAAAAGTTATATGCTTCTTCGTTTCTTGCAAGAATAGTCAGACCTGTTCCAGCAACGAGAGCTGAAAAGGCCCAAAGAACGGTGCTAAGTTCAGGAACTTCATACCAAGAAAGAACAATACAGTGCTGATGAGAATGAAGGTAGTTATTATAACTTAACTGCCCTGGAATTTTTCTATTACTGTGTTCTTTTGTAATAAAGTGTTGAGAGTTTTTTTGTACCCAACGTAAATATTTTGCAAAAACTTCTTTTTCATTTGGTCTGAGTTCCCCCACTAAAGACTCATAGTGGTACAGAAAACGATCGATTCCTTTAGAAACTTTCTCAATTCTAAAATGTAGAGGTATCTTATTAGGAACCGCTGGGATTGCGAGGAAATCACTTCCCTCACCTTCAGTTACATCATCTACAGTCATGACATTCTTAGTTATTTCGCTTGATTCAAAATAATGAAAAGCTTTTAGGTATGACTTACTTCCAGCATTAGGACCGGTACCACTCATTTTAAAACCACCAAATGGTTCAATAGCAACCCTTGCTCCAGTTATTGATCTATTAATATAGATATTACCAGACTCCATTTTCGCTGTAAGATAATCAATATCGTCCTGACTTTGAGAAAAGACTCCGCCAGTAAGAGCGTACGGAGTTGAGTTATAAATTTCCAAGGCTTGATTTAAATTATCATAACCAATGATGTGAACAACTGGACCAAAGAGCTCGATTTGGGCATAGCTTTCTCTTAGAAGTGCTCTTTTAGCAGGAAGCTCAATAACAGCTGGACCAACACAATATCCAGGTAGGTCTTCTTGAGATCTATCCACAATAACATTTCCACCAAATTGATTGGCTTCGTAACAAGCATCTTCAACTTGCTTACGAAGTCTCTTTTGGTCCTGCGCGGATATAACAGGATTGATGGCCGTATGAAAATGAAAAGCTTCTCCCACATGAATATCGAGAGTTGCTTCTTTTAATCTTTCAATGAGTTTTGATTTTATTGAATTATCAACTATCACTCTTGAAGCTGCACTACATTTTTGTCCAGCGTGTGCAAAAGCAGAATATAGAATTCCAGATACCGTTTCATCAAGCTCAGCATTGGCCGTAACAATAACAGCATTCTTTCCACCCATTTCGGTAATGGCTCGTGCAGGAAAGGTTATATTATGAAATTTATTTTCATATAATCTTTTTGAAACCTTACTGGCAATCATGGTTCCCACGGCGCGACTTCCAGTGAAAACAACATCACTTACTTTCAACGATTCCACAAGGGTATTTCCAACAACCTCTCCTAGTCCTGGAAGATGAATAAGTGCATCTTTAGGAACACCTGCTTGATACATGATACTCACAAACTCATTAGCAATGAGTGGAGTTTGTTCTGCACTTTTTAAGATGACAGAGTTACCAGCAACAAGTGGAGCGGCGCTCATACCGCAAGGTATGGCGAGAGGAAAATTCCATGGTGTAATAGCTGCAACAACACCACGACCTGAGCTATTGTCATATTTTCTTTCTTCTCTAGAATAAAAATTTAAAAAATCGATCGCTTCATCTACATCGGCAAGAGCTTCAGAAAAGCTCTTCCCTGCCTCATAGACAATAAGAGCACTTAGTCTATTACGATTCATGAGCATAATATCTGCAGCTTTTATCATAATACTTGATCGGGTGATCCAGTCTGCTCTTGACCAACTACCATAGTGATAAGAATTATCAGCAACCTCTATTGCCTTTTTTGCATCTTCTTCTTTTGCGAATTTGATTTTACCCACAAGAAGCTCAGGGTCTGAAGAACTATAAATACTCTGCTCTTCACCTTCAAAGATAAATGCATTATGAAAGAACTGCCCTAAACTCGTTTCCTTATATTTAACAAACTCACTATATAAAGAGTCTTTTTCTTCACTGATATATAATCTTAATGGTGTGATATTGAAAAAATCACTATCAATCTTAAATTGAGATTGATCATATTTAACTTTAGAGAGTTCTTTCTTTTCTTTATGTATCTCAGTTGGAAACTTTATTTGAGTTTTCTTTTTATGAGATCTCATCATTGTGAGGACACCAACTTGAGATGAATTTTCCATAATTCTTCTTACTAAATAGGCCATACCAACAAGAAGTGAACCGATGGGTACATAATTTCTAACACACCAACCAAGGTTGGCCATGGCCGTACTCAAGGCCTCATATGTCATATGAAGACATTGGTGCTCAATGTGCGGAGTTTCTGGAAATTTCTTTTCACGTAAGACTCTTGCAAAACAATGATCAGCATAATTATGAGAGGCCAAGCATAATTGGATATGAGGATAGTTCTCATAGGTTTTATAAATAAGTTGTCGAAAATGAATATCTGTTTCTTCTTTATTTAAAAACTCTGGTGCATCAAAGCTATGGGCATCTGCTTCTACTGTTTCAGCATCCCAGTAAGCACCTTTTACCAAGCGAATAGGCATGATGAGATTTCTCTTCTTTGCCAATTCTACAATTTCCAGTAAGTGAGGGTAAGCATCTCTTAAGTAAGCTTGAAGAACGATTCCAGTGTCTGCAAAATCTTTTAAGTTTTCGGTTTCGAGTAAAACCCTACTATAGATTTTAAAAACAATATCGCGATAGTCATAGTGTTCAGCATCTATATTAATAAAGACTCTATGTTGTTTGGCCTCTGATAATATTTTTATTAATCGAGGAGCAACAAGGTTATATGTATGTTCAAAAGCTTCAGGCTTAAAATCACTACAAAGCGCCGATACCTTAATTGAAACATGAGCTCTTAGGATATTTGCTTGATTCTTTTCTCCGTGAGGGATGTGTTGCCCAAAACCTTGGATAAGGTTAATAACCTCGCTGCAATAGTTATCAGCTTCTTTTTCACTAACGACTAATTCCCCTAGTTGATCTAGAGTAACATCTCTTTTTGTATCAAAGAGAGCACTAAAACTTGCTTGAGCAGTATCAATACTTTCCCCAGCGATAAATCTTTTGGCCATAAGCCTAACACTTGCTCTTACAAGTCTACTAAGAACACCAGCAGGAAATAATTTAATAAAGAAAAGCGCAACTTGGACAATCAATATATAAATTCGAGGGAGTGAACGATCTTGTCCCTTTTTCTTCAGAGCTTTTGCTTTCTTCGAGTCACTTAACATTCGTCTAAGTGCTTCAATAAGAATTCTTTTGACCTCAACACCTTTAGTGTCATGGTCCAATGAAGGCAGAATTGCCAAGAACTTTAACAAGTGAATTCGAATAAGAACAAATTGAGCCGTTAGATTTAGGCCAAAGTCGCTGAACTTTTCAAAAAGGCTAGGTCTATAACTATTTAGAGGTATCAACAACTCTCTTACTTTTGTCTCTTCATCTTTTTTAAGTAATTCAAAATCTTGATCATGAAACATGTCAGGTAGATCATATATATTTAAGATTCTTTCAATAGAGGTTGGAAAAGTGTTGATCTCAAGAAGTGCTGTTTCCTCAACATATTCTTTAAATGATAAATATTCTTGTGTTAATGAAAACTTGTTAATTTCTTTACTCTGAGACTTTTCAATTTCTTCAATGATGAATAATTCACGGGAAAGCTTTGGTGAATAAAAATTGATTTCTAGCTTAGTCTGTATCACACCAATATAAAAAGGTATTCCCGCTAACACCACTTGTGTTCTGTAATCAGAAAAACTAGAGCTCACTAAATAATCAAGCTCTTTTGTAAAGTCTTCTAATGAAAGAAAAGAACCATTTTCAAAAAGAATATTTTCAAATTCTTCGTAATAGCGAACTTTCCATTCTTTGTTTTTCAAATTGATAGACTTATTTTTTATAATTGGAATTTGTGGCAATAAAGTCATCATATTATCTTTGTGATGGGTAGTCATAACGAAGTCCTTAATATCAACATGTTGGCTAGCTACGAATACCTTATTAAACAGAAAATGTATCTAAAAATGACGGAAAATCAACCTAGAATTTTACTCAAAATTTCGAATATTGGTTCCTTCAAACCTGGTACATAAGTAAAGAAGAGAAGGACTGCAAATAGAACAGTTGATAGGAGAAGAGAGATAATAACGAACTTATGAAAGAACGTTAATCGATGATAATCTCTTGAGACAAGTAGAGAATCATGGAGCTCTTGCTGTCTTGCAGTATAAGCTTCAATCTCTGCCTTTTCACTTTCTGAATCAATTTTTGGCTTATATGCAGGCGAACCCATTAACAACTTACTCCACTGAAATAGTAACTGAATTATATTTCGGTATAAAAATATGAATAAGTGAGAGAAATAAGCATGAGTATAATTATTGTATAGATGGCACTATTGACGATAAAATTTGACGACTAAAGTTATAAAGCCATAGAATAATAGTAATGATAAGAAACGGAATTCTCTTCATTTATCTATTAACGATCTTTAGCTTACATTCTCATGCTAAAGGGCTTCAGTATAACCTTAAAGACCTTGAAATATTAGAATCACAAGGCTCCTATGCTGAGTTTATTAATCACGCCAAAGATATAAGACCTAGTGAAAGAAACAGACATTGGAAAACTCTACTAACCAACTCATCTATTGGTCTTCTTAATAAGTACATCAAAAATAAAGACTATTCATTAGCGGCCCATAATAAAGTCGAAGAGCTGGCCAGATGGACAGAGCTAAAGTCTGACGAGTTCTTTCAACTAAAAAGAAACTCCTATCAATATATATTTTTTAGAAATTGCTTTGCTACTCAAAACTCAAAATGTTTAGAACTTACAAAAACATATTGGAATACTAGCAATAAAGACATTGAGACGGCATATAAGCTAGTTCAACTCCTTAAAGGTTTTAAACCAAGTTTTAATAGCTGGTATATGACAAAGTATATCGTAAGATCCAAAGTATCTAATTTCTACTGTCATAAAGAGATCATACTAAATGAGATATTGCATCAGCTACACCAGCAACAAAGACCAAACCTTATAAATAGAGACTGCCTCAATTCCATCAAAGAAAGACTCTCCGTTATTCTTGAAGATCCACAATCTCTTTATTTCACAGATGTTTTAAAACTCTTTAGAGAGAACCAATTAGTTAATGAAGAAAGGTTAGATTATTACTTGAGTTTATATTTTCTACAAACTCCACGAAAAGGTGATCTCCTCAACGAAGCCTGGGCAAGAATTCAGGCCATCTCACAAGATGAGCCACGTAGACTTTCACTGGTTAGAAAACTTTTAAAGAAAGAGCCATTACCTGGAAGAATATTTAGTTTTAAAGGAAATGACTCTTATGAAACCTTTTCAAAACACTTTGCCATCTCCATACCTGAATATATGGATAAGTATGGAAAGACGTGTATTAACTACATGAGCGGTGCTAAACGCTTCCCACGTGGTAACCCAACCTTAGAGTGTCGAAACCTATTTGATAAAGTTGGTAATAGACCATGGGTCAACCAATCTCTAAAACTACAGTACTCAGCTGTAAAAAAATATTAATCAAAGACAAAAAAAAGCCTCTCATAATGAGAGGCCTTCTTTATTTAAAGTAATTTTTCAATTAGCTTAAATGCTTTCCTAGAATTCCAGCAAGCTCAAACATAGTAATTTCTTTTTTACCGAAAACAGCTTTAAGCTTGTCATCAGCAAGAATATTTCTTCTGTTCTTTGGGTTTTGAAGATCGTGCTTACGGATGTAGGCCCAGATTTTCTTAACGGCTTCAGTTCTTGGAACTGCAGTTCCACCAATTACTGCTGCAAGAGCTGTAGATGGTGTAAGTGGCTTCATAAAAGCTGCATTTGGCTTTCTTTTTGTTTTTTTCTTAGCAGCTTTTTTTGTAGCTTTCTTTGCAACTTTTTTCTTAGTTGCTTTTTTTGCTACTTTTTTCTTAGCTA
>TARA_R110002072_G_scaffold18165_1_pt1 | contig 51419 bp, 53 predicted proteins | sample TARA_R110002072 | Tara Oceans TARA_R110002072 (sample SAMEA4397118) | marine metagenome | biome: Polar Biome; feature: [SRF] surface water layer (ENVO:00010504); material: water (ENVO:00002006), including particulate matter (ENVO:01000060) such as... | depth 5 m | reverse complement strand
TCTGCTTGTAAGGCAGATGCTCTCCCAGCTGAGCTAATCACCCTTCACTCTCGAAGTGGGGCGCATTCTAGAGAGCGATCCGCACCTTGGCAAGCACTGTTTTGAAAATTTTTTATTGATGCAGCAAAGGCTTAGCGCAGACTTGGCCTCAAGCACCACTCGGGGGAATAATGCGCCCCGAATGCAACGCACAGGTTGCCCAACGACTCATAGCGCTGCGGCCAACCTGAAACAGCACCCGTATAGGGTACTGACGACTTGTGATACCTGCCGCTGCCGGTAGGTCTGTTAATGGAGATACACCCTCTTATGTGGTTTCGTAACCTGCTGGTCTATCGCCTCACCCAGGACATCCCGTTTGATGCCGAGGCGCTCGAAACGGCGCTGTTAGCTAAACCGGCCCGCTCCTGCGCCAGTCAGGAACTCAGCACCTATGGTTTTATCGCGCCCTTTGGTAAAGGCGGCGATGCGCCGCTGGTTCACGTCAGCGGTGATTTCCTGCTGATCGCCGCACGCAAGGAAGAACGCATCCTGCCGGGCAGCGTGGTGCGCGATGCGCTGAAGGACAAAGTCGACGAGATCGAAGCCGAGCAGATGCGCAAGGTTTACAAGAAGGAGCGCGATCAGCTCAAAGACGAGATCGTGCAGACCTTCCTGCCACGTGCCTTTATCCGTAAATCCGCCACCTTCGCCGCTATCGCCCCCAAGCAGGGACTGATCCTGGTTGACTCGGCCAGCGCCAAGCGCGCCGAAGACCTGCTGTCGACCCTGCGCGAAGCCATCGGCTCGCTGCCGGTACGTCCACTGACCGTGAAGATCGCACCAAGTGCCACCCTCACCGATTGGGTCAAGGTCCAGCAGGCTGCTCCAGACTTCCACGTGCTAGATGAATGCGAACTGCGCGACACCCATGAAGATGGCGGCGTGGTGCGCTGCAAGCGCCAGGACCTGACCAGCGATGAAATTCAGCTGCACATGAGTTCGGGCAAGCAGGTCACTCAACTGTCACTGGCCTGGCAGGACAAGCTGTCCTTTGTGCTCGACGACAAGCTGGTGGTCAAGCGCCTGCGCTTCGAAGACCTGCTGCAGGATCAAGCCGAACAGGACGGTGGCGACGACCTCGGCCAGCAGGACGCCAGCTTCACCCTGATGATGCTGACCCTAGTGGACTTCCTCCCGGCGCTGTTCGAAGCACTGGGCGGCGAAGAGGTTCCGCAGGGGATCTAAGCCGCTGCACGCCCGTAGAGCAACCGCAGAGAAACAGACCACTGGTCCTCTGCGGCTTGCCCTGCGCCGGCCAATGTGCAAAATACTGCACAGTGTGAGGACGACCTCACCACTCTGCGAGTGATCACCACGGGACGGCCCCTCTATGTGTTTTGGAGGTTCGTATGTCCTGGTTCATTCTGCTGTTGGCCGGCCTGTTCGAAGTAGGCTGGGCTGTTGGCCTGAAATACACCGACGGTTTTACCCGCCCTCTCCCCACTCTCCTGACTGTTGCGGCGATCATCGTCAGCCTTGCATTGCTGGGCCTGGCCATGAAGGAATTACCCCTGGGCACCGCCTATGCAATCTGGACCGGTGTCGGTGCCGTGGGTACGGTGATTGCCGGCATCATGCTGTTTGGCGAGGCCGTGACGCTGCTGCGTATCGCCAGCGTGGCGCTTATTGTCTGCGGCCTGATCGGGCTAAAACTCAGCCACTAAGCCGCCAAAGCTGCACAAAAAAGCCCGCCAAATTGGCGGGCTTTTCCATCTCTGTGGTTTAACGTCGCTCACCGCGCAACTCAGCCACCTGGGCCTGCAGCAACTCGCGCTTGACCAGTTCGGGCGCAACCGGCAAACCGGCCACCAGGGTGATGCGCGACCACAGGCGCTTGAACAAGCCCTTGTGCGGATCACGGCTGAAAAAGCTGCCCCACAAGCCCTGCAGCGCCATTGGAATCACTGGCACCGGGTTGGCCTCGACGATGCGTTCGATGCCGTTCTTGAACTCATTCAGCTCGCCATCGGTGGTCAGCTTGCCCTCAGGGAAGATGCACACCACTTCGCCGTTACGTAGGTATTCGGCGATTTTCTTGAATGCGGCGTCATAGATCAGCAGGTCTTCGTTGCGCCCGGCAATCGGCACGGTGCCGGCGGTACGGAAGATAAAGTTGAGCACCGGCAGGTTGTAGATCTTGTAGTACATGACAAAGCGCACCGGCCGGCGCACCGCGCCACCGATCAGCAGTGCATCGACAAACGACACGTGGTTGCACACCAGCACTGCCGCACCTTCATCTGGGATCGCCTCCAGCCCCTTGTGCTCAACCCGGTACATCGAGTGACTGAGCAGCCAGATCATAAAGCGCATGGTGAATTCGGGGACGATCTTGAAGATGTAGCTGTTGACCGCGATGTTCATCAGCGAAATGGTCAGGAACAGCTGCGGAATCGACAGCTCGGCAATGCTGAGAAACAGGATCGAGACAATCGCCGAGATCACCATAAACAGCGCATTGAGGATGTTGTTGGCGGCAATCACCCGCGCCCGCTCATGCTCCACCGTGCGCGACTGGATCAGCGCATACAGCGGCACGATATAGAAGCCGCCGAACAGACCGATACCGAGAATCGAGCCGAGAATCCACCAGGCCTGGCCAATGCTCAGCACCGCCAGCCAGTCATGCGCCACCGCCGCTTCGGGGAAGCCGCCGGAAAACCACCAGAGCAGAATGCCGAACAGGGTCAGGCCGATGGAGCCGAACGGCACCAGGCCGATTTCCACCTTGTGCCCACTCATGCGCTCGCAGAGCATCGAGCCCAGCGCGATACCGACCGAGAACACGGTAAGAATCAGCGTGACCACGCTTTCATCGCCGTACAGCCACTCTTTGGCATAGGCTGGAATTTGCGTCAGGTATACCGCGCCGAGAAACCAGAACCACGAGTTACCGACCATCGAACGCGACACGGCCGGGCGCTGACCCAGGCCAAGCTTCATCGTCGCCCAGGACTGACGCAGGATGTTCCAGTCCAGTTTGAGCTGCGGCATGGCCGCCGAGGCGGCAGGAATACCCCGGCTGGCCAGATAGCCGAGTATCGCCACCAGCACCACAGCCACTGCAACGATATGTGCATAAGCACTGCTGGCCATGATGATGCCGGCGCCAATGGTGCCGGCGAGGATGGCCAGGAAAGTACCCATCTCCACTAAGGCGTTGCCACCCACTAGCTCCTGCTCTTCAAGGTGCTGCGGCAGGATCGAATACTTAACCGGGCCGAACAGCGCCGACTGGGTGCCCATGGCAAACAGCACGGCAAGCATCAGCGGCAGATTGCCGATGACCACACCAACAGCACCCAACAACATGATGATAATTTCGGCGAACTTGATCTTGCGGATCAGCGAGTCCTTGGCGAATTTCTCACCAAACTGCCCCCCCAGAGCCGAGAACAGAAAGAACGGCAGAATAAACAGCAAGGCACAGAGATTGACCAACAGATCCTTGTCAGCGCTTGAGCTGATTTTGAACAATATGGCGAGAATCAGTGACTGCTTGAAGATATTGTCGTTGAAGGCCCCCAGCAACTGGGTCAGGAAAAACGGCAAAAAGCGCTTTTTACCCAGCAATGCGAATTGAGAGTGTTCGGTCATCGTCCGTGTACCTGTCTAGAGTGGCCAGTGTTAGGCATTTGACTGCAAGAGCCCCCGACAAAGCCACAGCGAAACATGCCTTTTGCTGCATTTTCTACAAATCCAGGCGGCAAATAACCCTGCTTACAGGGGTAACTGACCCAACAACCAACGCACCATAAAGAACACCAACAGACCACCGCCGATGGTAGCCAGCAGATGCCGGGTCAACGCAGCGATGGCAATAGTCGCCAGCCCGGCCAACAGGTAGGCATTGTCCAGACTGAACGCCCACTGCTGGCCATCGGGGATCAGCATGCCCGGCAGGACAATGGCACTCAGCACTGCAGTCGGCACGTAATGCAGCCCCTGCCGCACCAGCGGCGGGAAACGCAGATCGGGGAAGGCAAACAGGCTGTAGCGAATCGCAAAGGTGATCAGCGCCATGCCGAGAATCAGCAGCCAGGTACCCATCACGCGCCCTCCCCGGCAGTCACCGACGGTTTGCGACGCTCAAGCCATACACCGACCGCAATGCCACTGAGCGCAGCGGCCATCAGCCCCAGCTTGTACGGCCAGGCGTGGCACATCAGCGCCACCGCACCGGCTACCAGAGCGGCAGCAATCTGCGGTTGATTGCGCAGCGCCGGCACCACAATGCCGATAAAGGTCGCCAGCATGGCGAAGTCCAGCCCCCAGCCCGCAAGATTCGGCACGCTCTGGCCAAACAAAGCGCCCACCAGCGAGCTGGACACCCAGGACAGGTACAACGCCAACGCCACGCCAGCGTGATACCACTGGCCGTGCTCGGTCATACCGCGCGCTAGGTAACGCCGCTGCACCACGGCAAAGGTCTCATCGGTCAAGCCGAACGCCAACGGCACCCGCCAACGCTGCGACAACCTACCGACATAAGGCTGCAGCGCCGCGCTGTAAAGCACATGGCGTAGATTGACCACCAAGGTGGTGAGCAGAATTACCACCGCACCGCTGCCCAGGGTCAGCAGGCTGATGGCAATAAACTGCGCCGAGCCGGCATACACCAGCAGAGACATGCCAACCGCCTGCCCCAGACTCAGCCCGGCCAGGCTGGCCAGCGCGCCATAGATCAGACCAAACGGCAGAATCCCGACAATCATCGGAATGCTGTCGCGACACCCATAGAGAAACTGTTGCAAACGGCTCATGCGCCCTCCTTTGCTGCATAGCCTGGCGCATCCCGATCGCGACGTCTTGAACAATCTTGCGCAGCAATAACGCCGCTGGCTGACCTGCCGCAATACAGCCTAAGCCCCACTGGCTAGACTGCCAGCATTAACCGCCCAGGATCTGCTCATGCCGGAAGCCCTCGACACCTTGCTGAACTTCGCCAGCGCACTGGCCGCCGGCCTGCTGATTGGTGCCGAGCGTGGCTGGCAGGGGCGTAATACCGAGGACAGCCAGCTGGTCGCGGGGATTCGTACCTTCGCCCTGAGCAGCCTGCTCGGCGCCTTTGCCATGCTGCTGGGCGAACACTTCGGCGTGGTGGCCTGGGCGGTGATCTTTACCGGTTTCTCCCTGCTGGTAGTGGCTTCCTACTTTGGCGAACTGCAACGCCTGGGCGACCTGGGCCTGACCAGCGAAGTAGCGCTGCTGATCACTTTTCTGCTCGGCAGCCTGGCCATGGCCGGTTATGCCGGATTAGCGGCGGCCGGCGCAGTCGCGGTGGCACTGCTGCTGAGCCTCAAGCAATCCCTGCACGGCGCCCTGCAACGGCTCAGCGAGGCGGAAGTTTCCGGCGCGCTGAAGCTACTGTTTATTTCCCTGGTGTTGCTGCCAGCGCTGCCCAATCAGGGTTACGGTCCGTGGCAAGCCTTCAACCCCTACGCTATCTGGTGGATGGTGGTGCTGATCGCCAGTATCGGCTTTGCTGCCTATGTGGCGATTCGCCTGGTAGGTACGCGTCATGGCCTGCTGATCACCGCGCTGCTCGGCGGCGTGGTGTCGTCCACGGCGATGACCGTGACCCTGGCGCGTCTGGCCCCGGGACGTAATCTGCAGGCGATTCTGGCCTGCGGCCTGCTTGCCACCTCGGCGCTGATGTTTCCACGGGTGCTGCTGGAGGTCGGTCTGGTCAACGCCAGCCTGCTGCCACAGCTGGTCTGGCCGCTGGGCATTGCCACTCTGGTATACGCGTGCGGCGCGCTGCTGTACTACCGCCGCGCCGGCACGGAGAGCGAAGAACAGGCTGAGCCGCCGCTGAAAAACCCCTTCGAGCTGGGCCCTGCGCTGCGTTTTGCCGCGTTGCTGGCGTTGATTTTGTTGATGGTCGAAGGCGCGCAGCGCTGGCTTGGCGATGTCGGCGTCTACCTGGTGGCACTGCTCTCGGGGCTAGCCGATGTGGATGCCATCACCCTGTCACTGGCGCGCAGCGCCAAGGGCGAATTGCATGCTCAGGTAGCGGTGCAGGGAATCTTTCTCGCAGCGCTAAGCAACAGCCTGGTCAAAGGCTTTCTGGTCGCCCTGATCGGTGGCCGCAAGCTGGCACTGATGACCCTGCCGGTGATGGCTACCGGTCTGCTGGCCGGCGCGGCGGCATTACTGCTGCTTGCATAGCAGCCCCCCTGCAGTACGGCAATAATCCCCCTAACCAAGGGCTGGATTTGCTTTGCCAAGCCGCTCATCTGCCCGCGCACAACCCGCGCATAGCCCTATTGCAGAGGGGTTCCAGCTTCTTCAGTAACACCGTAACAGGCCCTGCTATTAGCCCAAAAGTTGGCTAGGCAGATTCCTCCCGAGCGGCCAACACTGGCCAAGACATCGAATGAAGTAACGGTCAGCCATGACAATCCGGAGACGCCGCATGCCCATTGCCCTCGCCTTTATCACCCAGCGCCACTCACTAACGCTCGCTCTGCATCGGACGGTCGTATGAACGCGCCAGCAGTGCTGCCATATAAAGAGCTGCAGGCCGAACAGCTTTGGATTCAGGGCGATGGTGCGCAGCTGGCGGCCTACCGCTGGGGCAAGCCGAACGGCCCGACTCTGCTGCTGGTGCACGGCTACCCGGACAACCACGAAATTTGGCTACCCCTGGTACGCGAATTGGCAGGTGACTACCAGATCATTGCCTACGACGTGCGCGGCTTTGGCGCATCGGATATTCCACGCAAGCGCCTGGACTATCACATGGAGAAACTGGCGAATGATCTGGAGGCGGTGGTCAAGGCCCTTAGCCCTGACCAGCCGGTGCATCTGGTGGCCCATGACTGGGGTTCGATTCAGGCCTGGGAAGCGGTCACCGAACCGCGTATTCAGCCATTATTGGCCTCCTACACCAGCATCTCCGGGCCTTGCCTGGACCATGTCGGCCATTGGATGCGCGACAAGCTCAAACAGAAGACGCCGCGCTCGCTGCTGCAGGTGCTCGGCCAGTTGCTCAGCTCTTGGTATATCGCGATGTTCCACACCCCACTGCTGCCCGAGCTGACCTGGCGCCTGGGCCTAGACCGCGCCTGGCCCCAGCTGCTGCACAAAGTCGAAGGGCTGCGCAATGTGCCAATCAGCAGCAGTCAACGCTCGGACGGTGTGCACGGGGTCAAACTGTACCGCGCCAACTTTATCCGCAGCCTGTTCACGCCGCGTCAGCGCCACACTCAGGTACCGGTGCAACTGATTGTGCCGACCCGCGACCGCTTTGTGCGGCCGCAACTGTTTGATCAGTTGCAGCACTGGGCACCCAGGCTGCAGCGACGCGAGGTCAATGCCAGCCACTGGCAACTGTTGGTGGAGCCGCAGCAATTGGCCGTATGGCTGCGTGAGTTCACCGCACACCATCCTGCGACTGCGAAGCAAGAGCGGCTAAACGCGTAAACCGTAAATATGACGGGAATCCTCAGCCTCATTTATCAGTTCGGCACAGCGGGCAGGTTCGGCGCTTGCAGGGGCAACAGAGGCGCTACTCGCTGGCTTCATCCAGCACCATCACTCCGGCCGCCTGTTCGAGCAGTTCAACAGGCAGGCTTTTGCTGGCGCGGGCGCCGAGCAGCTTGAGGTTTTCCACCCGACTGATGATATTGCCGCGCCCCTCGCAGAGCTTGTTGCGCGCGCCGGCATAGGCTTTGTCCAGTTGCTGCAGGCGCGCGCCCATTTCATCAAGATCCTGAATAAAGGCGACGAACTTGTCGTACAGCGCGCCGGCGCGTTCGGCAATTTCGCGGGCGTTCTGGCTTTGCCGCTCCTGCCGCCACAAGCTGTCGATCACCCGCAAAGTGGCCAGCAGCGTGGTCGGGCTGACGATCACGATGTGTTGATCGAAGGCCTCCTGAAACAGACCCGGATCAGCCTGTAATGCTGCGGCGAAGGCGGCTTCGATCGGCACGAAGAGCAAGACGAAATCCAGGCTGTGCAGGCCTTCCAGGCGCTGGTAGTCCTTGAGCGACAAGCCTTTCAAATGGCTGCGTAGTGACAGCACATGCTGTTTGAGCGACAGCTGTCGGCTGGCGTCGTCCTCTGCGGCAATATATTGCTGGTACGCAGTGAGGCTGACCTTGGCGTCCACCACCACTTGCTTGTCGCCTGGCAGCTGAATCAGCACATCCGGCTGAAAGCGCTCACCATCGGCACTCTTCAGGCTGACCTGGGTCTGGTACTCGCGGCCTTTCTCCAGGCCAGCGTGTTCCAGCACGCGCTCCAGCACCAGTTCGCCCCAATTTCCCTGGGTTTTCTGCCCTTTGAGGGCGCGGGTCAGGTTGGTCGCCTCATCGCCCAGGCGCTGGTTAAGCTGCTGCAAACGCTCCAGCTCTTTGCCCAAGGAGAAGCGCTCGCGGGCTTCCTGCTGATAGCTTTCTTCCACGCGCTTTTCAAAGGATTGGATGCGCTCCTTGAGCGGATCGAGCAACTGGCCGAGCTGCTGCTGGCTGGTCTCGGCAAAGCGCTGCTCGCGCTCATCGAAGATTTTCCCGGCCAGCTCGGCAAATTGCGCGCGCAGCTCATCGCGCGAGCCTTGCAGGTCGCTCAGGCGCTGTTGATGGCTGTCCTGCTGTTCTTTAAGTTCGGCGCTAAGGGCCGCACGCTGGGCATCCAGACGGCGGATTTCAGCTTCCTGCTGCTCGCGCTGATTGCTCCAAGCCTGAGCGGCTTCGCGGGCGACCTGCCGCTCCTGTTGCAGCAAGTCAGCTTCACGGCGCAGCGCCGCCAGTTCGGCCTGCTGATCGGCCTTGATCTCGCTGATCTCGGCGACTTCCTCACGGCAATCATCCAGCTGCGCCGTCAGGCCGGTCTGAGCCAGCTGCGCATTATTCAGACGCTCTTGTAGCAGGCTGAATTCCAGCTGCTGACTGGCCAGGCGGCGTTGCAGCGACCAAGCCATATATAGAAGAGGAAGTGCTGCGGCGGCAAAACCGAGCAGCGCAGGTGCCAGTGCGGTGGAGAGATCGATGGGCATAAGCAGCTCCGCAGAAAAGTACTGGCAGTATAACCAGTATTCTTACCGAGCGGCGGCTGCCAACGGAGCCTGCTTTAATCCAGCAGAGCCGACATTTAGAAGAGGTTCACTGGCCCTAGAGCTGCTTGAGCAGTTGCTGCGCCTCTGGCGAACCCTGTCCCGCTGCCAGTTCCAGCCAATGGCGGGCCTGCTGCGGTTCATTGTTGCGCGGCTGGCTATACAGCTGGCCGAGTTCCAGCTGGGCGCCCATATCGCCGGCGCGGGCGGCCTGGCGCAGCAGCTCAAAACCCATGCGCCGATCACGCGGGTTGCCGCAATCACGGCACAGCATTTGCCCCAGCCGACTCTGCGCCTGCACCACACCCTGCAAAGCAGGCTGCTTAAGCAGATGACCAGCAAAGCGTTTGACGCTAGGGGCGTGACCGAGGCGAGGATTGTCCAGTAGCCAGAGCGCCACACGGGTGGGCAGGCGAGGAACCGAGATTGAAGCGATAGGTAGTCGAGTGATTGCGCGAGGCATAAAAAGCAGCGGTAGCCGGAAAGGCGCGCAACTCTACTCCTTTTTTCAGCCAGGTAAAGTCTTGCAAAAAAGCGCTGACTGGCGGTCTAGAGCAAACGCTCGGGTTAATCCACAGAAGCTGTGGATAACTTCGTGGATAACATGGGAGCAAGCGGCCTCAGCGCCTATGGCGTGGGGCCCAAGGTCAAACTGGTGATTTTTTCACCAGCGTAAAAAATCCATATATTTCATTGACTTATAAAATCAATAAAAAGAATCAAGGGTTTACGTCAAGCACTGCATCTTGCTTGACAAGGCGCATCGCAATTGTGCACAAGTTGCTGCGTCACGCCGTCGCACTGCCCTTTTTCAGGGCAAAACGCCCTGAAAAAGCCGCCCCGTCTAGGCCGGGCGCGGCAGGCGGCCATCCACCTGATAGGCGTCCAGACGAAAAACTCTAGGAGTATCCGGAATCTGGGCATTCTTGAATGCCACATAGTCGTCGGTGGTTTCGCACAGCCAGCTCAGTAGGTTGCGCGGGCGCTTTTCTGCCAAAGCGCCTGGGACGAATAGCGCAACATTGTTGCCCTTCAGCGGGCAGCGCGCCGACCGGTATTCAAACGCCTCTACACCTGATCCGCGCATCGCCGCGCCTAGGGCCTGGCAAGGTTGATAAGCACTGGCGTGACTCAGCTCAGCCTGGAAATCCGCAAAAGGCGGATGCTGCAACTGAATACCGCGCTCAACCTGATAGCGTGCCTCGAAGGTGCAATGCTCGGAAAGGATGCGCCCACTCGGCGGCGCGATGCTCATACCATCCCAGAGCAGAAAGCGGTAATACGCCGCCTCGGCCATGGCGGTGTCGATACGCAGCGCGCCATAGAACAGGCTCGGCTCATGCACCGAACCAAAGCGCGAGCCCCAGCGCAGCGGCGGATAACGGAACGGGGTTTTCAGCAGGTAATGCAGCGGCTCGGCGCTCTGCGGCAGCGGCGGCTTGCTGGTTTCCACCAACTCCTCAAGCAGCGCCTGTTCGGCGAGGGTATCGACCAGTTGCAGCGTGGCGATCTGGGCCTGGCTCTCGACCAGACGCACCAGGCGTCCGCGCAAGGGTTTGATCTGCTGCGGGCCTTGGCAGCGTTGCCAGATATCCATGGTGGCGTTGTCCTTAACTTTTATTATTGTTGGGTGCTGCGCGCTCTAGCCTTTGCCACGAATCGCATCGAGATACTCCACCACCCGCACCAACCCCTGCACCTGCATCATCAAGGATAAAGGCGGCGCATCCAGATGGCGGTTATCGGTGCGCAGAAAATGCTGCATATCCGCCAGGTTGCCGCCGAATAGGGCAAACAGTGAGCGGTATACACGCACCAGCAGCAAGGCCAGCTCACCGGTCTTGCTGTGCACGCGCAGGCCACCCTCAGCCCAGCGCGAGATGGCCGTACGGTGTACGCCAATAATGTCCGCCAGTTCCTGCTGGGTCAGGCCCAGCTGTTCACGGGTATTGAGCAGCGCTTTGGCCAGCACCGCATCAGCGTCGGCAACCGGTCGAATCAATGCGCTCATCACGGCCTCCTACTTTCACAATGTGTGTTTACAGCAAAAATACCACTAAATGCTGTAATTACACAAAAGAGAATAACCTGTGATTGGCAGCCTGTCAGACATGGGTTAACGTCCTGCCACGCAACTCCCCACTATGGATCAGTGCTTATGCCCAGCCGGCGCACCTGGCTGCGACTTATCAGTTGCCTGGTTTTACTGCTCATATTGCTTGGCGTTTACGGCTACCTGAGTCTGAGCCGCCTGCTCGAACGCGAGCAGATCGAAAACCTTGAATGGCGCGGCCTTGACCTCTCCACCCAGGGCCTACAGCTTGACCAGCTCAGCATGCAGCACCCAAGCGGCGCAGTGCAGCTGCAACAGCTGCGATTGCATTGGAGCGGCTTTAGCCTGGCGCTGCCCTTCTGGCAGCAGGTGCACATCACCAGCCTGCACCTGAATCTGCCCTCTCAAGCCGAGCCTGAATCTGAAGACAGCACGGATTTTGAGGTGCCGCTTGAGCAGCTCTCTGCCGTTATCAGCCTCTTGCCGCAACGCGTGCAGATTGATGCACTGCAGATCGAGCTGCCCTGCGCCGCCACGCGCTGCCAGCTGCTGGGCGATCTGCAACTACTTAGAGACATCTCGCAGGTTGATGCGCAACTCAACCTGCAACATCAGCAAAACCAACTGAGCTGGCACGCGCAGTTGCAGGACGACGCCACAACTTCAGCGCTGCAGCTCAGCCTGACGATCAATCAGCAACGACAATTGCAGCTCAGCAGTAGCCTGCAACAGAGCGCCGCCGGGCAACTCTGGCAAGGCGATTTCACCGGAGATCTGCAGCAAAGCGCGGTGCTGCAAAGCTGGCTAAGCCAATGGCTGCCCAACGCCGCAGGCACACTGCCTGAGGCTCCGACGGCAGCGCAGCTGAAGGCAAGCTGGCAACTGCAGCTTGCCCCTGGCCCACTTAACCTGGCGCAACTGCAGCAGGCCAGCGGCCAGTTGCAAGCCAGCGCCAACCTGCCAGAGCCCTGGCCCATTCCCGCTATCGGTCAATTGCAGGGCAGCTTCGATTTATCCGCCCAGGCGCTGGATGGGCAGTGGCTGGCCGATAGCCTGAACGCCGACCTCAACCTCAAGCAGATTGCCAATAACCTTATCAGTGGCGTACCAGCGGAACTGCATCCAGAAGCGCTGCAACTGACGATCCAGGCCACCGAAACGCCCGACAACCTGGCTCCACAACTGGTTGATCGCGCCCTGCCCCTGCAACTTCAGCTGAGTGGCCAGGGGCGCAGCCAATTCGAGCTGCGGGGAACGCTGGCCCTGGCCAATGGCTTGCCCTGGGGCTTGCAACTGCTGGACGGCAGCCTTAACGCATCCACCCAGGCATTTCAGTTGGAGAGCTGGAAGATCGGCGCGCTGCAGACGCAGCTGCAACTCGACGCTTTTCTGGATGCACAGCAGCTGGATCTCGCCCTGGGCAAAGGCTCACAGCTCAGCCTGCAGCATCTGCGCAATGCGGATGTGCAAGCACAGCAACTCAAGGCCAGCAGCAGCGGGCTGCAACTGCAGGCACAACTGGCGGCGGGCAAGCAGCTCGACTGGCAGCTAAAAGGCCCGCTCGACCTCAGTGCGCAGCTGCAGCATGGGCAATTGAAGCCCCAGCGCTGGTACTGGCAAGGCCCTTTGACTGCCAACCAACTGCAGGCGGAGCTAGACGGCACACTGCGCAACGATGCCGGACTGCAACTCAAGCTGCAGGCGCAACACAGCAGCGCCAAGGGCCTAACCCTGCAAGCACAACTGGCAGAGCTTTTTCTGCGCAGCGGCAACCCTTTAAAAGACAGCTTCACGGCCTGGCCAGCCCTGCTGGAGCTGAACAACGGTCGCCTGAATGCCAACGCCAACCTGACTCTGGCCAGCGATCAACAGCTACCCACGGTCAAACTCGAACTGACCGGCAAGGGCCTGGGCGGGATTTATGACCGCACCGCGCTGGAGGGCCTGGACAGCCGTATTAGTGTGCGAGTCGACCCCAAACAGCTGCAACTTGAGTTGAACGAGCTGCGCCTGGCTCAGGCCAACCCCGGCATACCGCTGGGCCCGCTGCAGCTCAGCGGCAACTACAGCGCCGCGCTGCAAACACCGACCCAAGGCCAGCTGCAGCTGCGCCAGGCCGAAGCGGCGCTGATGGGCGGCAAGCTGCAACTGGCACCCGGGCAATGGAGCCTGGCCGCCGAGCCGCTGCTATTTCCCGTACAGGTACAGGGCCTGGAACTTGAGCAGCTGTTTATCCTCTATCCCACAGAGGGCCTGGCCGGCACAGGCACCCTGGATGGCGAATTGCCGCTGCAGATCAGCAGCCAGGGCGTGACCATCGAACAAGGCCAGCTGGCAGCCCGGGCACCCGGCGGGCAGTTGCAGTTTCACTCTGAGCGTATCCGCGCCCTGGGCCGCAGCAACCCAGCGATGCAGCTGGTGACCCAATCGCTGGAGGATTTTCGCTTTACGACTCTGAGCAGCCAGGTCAACTACGATCAGCAAGGCAAGTTGGCCCTGGCCATGCGCCTGGAGGGGCAGAACCCGGCCATCGAACAGGGCCGGCCGATCCATTTCAATATCAACCTGGAAGAAGACATTCCGACCCTGCTGGCCAGCCTGCAACTGACCGACAAGGTCAGCGACATCATCAAGCAGCGTGTGCAACAGCGTATGCTGGAACGCAATGCCAAAACGGCCCCGACAGAGCCATGACCAAGGAGAAGCGCCATGCGCTTGCGTAGTTGTTTCGCTGTCCTGCTACTAGGGCTGCTCAGTACGGCCTGCACCCCGACCGTACAGCTGGCGATGCCCAATGAGCCGATCAACATCAACCTGAATGTGAAGATCGAGCACGAAATCTATATCAAGGTGGATAAAGCCCTGGACAGCATGTTCAGCGAATCCAGCGGATTGTTCTAAGGAGCCCGAACATGAATATCTATAAGCGCCTTGCCAGCCTGTTACTGCTGCTCAGCCTGAGCCTGCCGGCTGTAGCCCTGAACCTTAACGAAGCCATGTCCGCCCTGAGCGACGCCAAAGCCAGCGGCCAGTTGGGCGAAATGCCCAATGGCTATCTCGGCGTAGTGAGTAACGGCGGCCAGGCCGCCGAAATCGCCCAGTTGATCAACCAAGCGCGCCGCGCCGAATACCAGAAGCTGGCGGCGCAGAACGGCATCCAGCTCAGTGATGTGGAAGCCATTGCCGGGCAGAAAGCCATCGACAAAACGCCGACCGGACAATACATCCAGCTTGAAGGTAAGTGGCAGCGTAAATAACACGATCTACTGCGCGTCGCAGCCTCGGTGTTAAAAGCAGAAAGGAGCGCATTGCGCTCCTTTTTTGTTTTACAGCCTGAACTCAGCGCTGCTGAATCACCGGCTGCCCCGCTTTCGGTTTGAAGTACAGCGTTTCACCGCGAGTGAGGTTGGCCAGACTGAGATGATCCTTGGCCACTTCGGCTTCGATCGGCTCGCTCTGCCCAGCAACCTTAAGGGTCACGCGGGTGATTGCGCCGAGCGGGCGGATGTCGCGTACTTCACCGGCCTGGTGGCCTGCTTCGGCTTGGCGCGAGAGGTGAATCTCGTGCGGGCGGAACAGCACGTGGGTGTCGTTGCCGACGTACAAGCGGTTGGCATCACCGAGGAAGTGATAGACGAAATCGCTGGCCGGCTTCTCATACACCTCGCCCGGCGAGCCGATCTGCTCGACCACGCCCTTGTTCATCACCACGATGCGATCCGCCACCTCCATGGCCTCTTCCTGGTCGTGAGTCACGAACACCGAAGTCAGGTGCACTTCTTCGTGCAGGCGCGCCAGCCAGCGGCGCAGTTCCTTGCGCACCTTGGCATCCAGTGCGCCGAATGGTTCGTCGAGCAGCAGCACTTTCGGCTCTACCGCCAGGGCACGAGCCAGGGCGATACGCTGACGCTGGCCACCGGAAAGCTGCTCGGGGTAGCGATCCGCAAGCCAGTCAAGCTGCACCAGATCAAGCAGATCGTGAACCTTCTTCTTGATCGCATTCTCGTTCGGCCGCTCGCCCTTGGGCTTCATGCGCAGGCCAAAGGCAACGTTGTCGAACACGGTCATATGACGGAATAAGGCGTAATGCTGAAACACGAAGCCGACGTTACGGTCGCGTACGTCGTGGTTGGAGACATCTTCGCCGTGGAACTCGATGCTGCCGCTGTCCGGGGTTTCCAGGCCGGCGATGATGCGCAGCAACGTGGTCTTGCCGCAGCCGGACGGGCCGAGCAAAGCGACCAGTTCGCCACTCTGGATATTCAGATTGATATCGTTCAGCGCTTTGAACGCATTGAAATTCTTGCTGACGTTAGAGATTGCAATCGACATGACTTATTCCTCACCAGCACTGGCTTTCAGGCGGTTGATACGGGACTCGCTCCACTGCTTGAGCAGCAGGATAAACACCGCCAGCAACAGCAGCAGGCTGGCGACGCTGAAGGCGGCGACGTGGTTGTATTCGTTGTAGAGAATTTCGACATGCAGCGGCAGCGTGTTGGTGTAACCACGGATATGCCCGGAGACCACTGACACCGCGCCGAACTCGCCCATGGCCCGCGCGGTACAGAGCACCACGCCGTAGATCAGGCCCCATTTGATGTTTGGCAGGGTCACGTGCCAGAACATCTGCCAGCCATTGGCGCCAAGCAGGCGTGCGGCCTCCTCTTCCTGAGTGCCCTGCTCCTGCATCAGCGGGATCAGCTCGCGGGCAACAAAGGGCACGGTGACAAACACCGTGGCCAGGACGATGCCCGGCAAGGCAAAAATGATCTGAATATCGTGCTCACGCAGCCACGGGCCGAAGAAGCCCTGGGCGCCGAACAGCAGCACGTAGATCAGACCGGCAATCACTGGCGACACCGAGAATGGCAGGTCGATCAGGGTGACCAGAATGCTCTTGCCGCGGAACTCGTACTTGCTCACGCACCAGGCAGCGGCCACGCCGAACACCAGGTTGAGCGGCACCGAAATGCCCACCGCAAGGAGGGTCAGCTTCAACGCACTGATCGCGTCGGGCTCGAAGATCGCCCCAAAGAAGGTGCCAAAGCCGTGCTTTAACGCTTCGCTCAGTACGATAAACAGCGGCAACACGAGGAACAGCACAAACACCAGCCAGGCGCTGATGATCAGCAGCCGACGACCGAGCACATTGCCGCGTCGTGCGGCGTTGGCCGAGGCTGACGCGCTTAGGGTTACAGATGACATGGCGACCTCCTCAGGACTTGGCAATCTGGCGCTGCAGCAGATTGATCAGCAGCAGCAGAATGAAGGAGACCACCAGCATCAATACGCCAATCGCGGTGGCACCGGTGTAGTCGTACTGGTCAAGTTTGACCATGATCAGCAGCGGCAGAATTTCGGTTTTCATCGGCATATTGCCGGCGATAAAGATCACCGAACCGTACTCACCGACACCACGGGCAAAGGCCAGCGAGAAGCCTGTAAGCCAAGCTGGCAGCAACGCTGGCAGCAGCACATGGCGAAACACCTGCAGTGGTTTGGCACCGAGGCAGGCAGCGGCTTCTTCCACCTCACGCGGGATGTCTGCCAGCACCGGCTGGATGGTGCGCACCACAAACGGCAGGGTGACAAAGGTCAGCGCCAGGGTGATGCCGATGGGCGTGTAGGCAATCTTGAAGCCCAGGTCGGTAGCAAACTGACCAACCAGGCCGCTCGGGGCATACAAGGCGGTCAGGGCGATACCGGCAACGGCGGTGGGCAAGGCAAAAGGCAGGTCGATCATCGCCTCTATCACCTTGCGGCCTGGGAAGGTGTAACGCACCAGCGTCCAGGCCAGTAATGTACCGATAATGCCGTTGATTACGGCGGCCGCGAAGGCAGTGGCAAAGCTCAGTTTGAGCGCGGCCAGCACCCGCGGTGCGGAAATAATCGCCCAGAACTCAGCCCAGGTGAGCTGAGCGGCGTGAACGAACATGGCACCCAGAGGAATCAGCACCAACAGGCTGAGGTACACCAGGGTGTAGCCCAGCGTCAGCCCGAAGCCGGGTATGACGGGGGAAGTACGACGAGACATTCTCAGTCCTTATCTGCTTCTGCGTTGGAACGCTCAAATCAGCCCTGCCGCCGGTGTCGCCCTTTCCGGCTGGCCTGCAACAAGGCCGACGCTTACACAACAAAGGGTGGGCAGCGCGTGGCTAACCCACCCCGGGTCTATCTGACTTACTGCGCCTGATAGATCTGATCGAATACCCCACCATCATTGAAGAACTTCGGCTGTGCGGTTTTCCAACCGTTGAAGTCCTTGTCGATGGTCACCAGCTTCAGTTCCGGGAACTGCTTGGCGAACTCACCGGCAATGGCCTGGTTACGCGGACGGTAGAAGTGCTTGGCGGCCAGACGCTGACCTTCATCGCTGTACAGGTAGTTGAGGTAGGCCTCAGCCACTTTGCGCGTGCCCTTCTTGTCGACGTTTTCATCGACTACAGCCACCGGCGGCTCGGCCAGAATCGACAGCGACGGTGCGACGATTTCGAAGTTGTCGCCGCCCTCTTCTTTCAATGCCAGGAAGGCTTCGTTTTCCCAGGCCAGCAGCACGTCGCCGATCTGGTTGTTGACGAAGGTGATTGTCGAACCACGGGCACCGGTGTCGAGTACTGGCACGTTCTTGTAGAGCTTCTCGACGAACTCTTGGGCTTTCGCTTCGCTGCCGTACTTCTGCTGGGCGTAGGCCCAAGCGGCGAGGAAGTTCCAGCGCGCACCGCCGGAGGTTTTCGGGTTCGGGGTGATGACTTCCACGCCCGGCTTGACCAGGTCATCCCAGTCCTTGATGCCTTCCGGGTTACCCTTGCGCACCAGGAACACGATGGTCGAGGTGTACGGCGTGCTCGATTGCGGCAGACGCTCCTGCCAGTTCTCCGGGATCAGCTTGCCGAGCTTGTACAGCTCATCGATATCACCAGCCAGGGCCAGGGTTACCACGTCAGCACGCAGGCCATCGATTACCGCACGGGCCTGCTTGCCCGAGCCACCGTGGGACTGCTGGATGGTGATGGCTTCATTGCCCTGGGCTTGCCAGTGCTTGTTGAACGCGGCGTTGAATTCACTGTACAGCTCGCGGGTCGGGTCGTAAGACACGTTGAGCAGGGTTTCAGCGGCGGCCACCGGGCCTGCAAAAATGGCGCTGGCCAGGGCAGCGAGGGCAAAACGGCGAATGGACATGGTGCAGCTCCTAAAATTTTCGAGTGTTTGTTGGTTTTTCTTTAGGGGTTGGCGGTCAACAACGCATTCGCGGGTGACAGCTGCAATACCGGTGTGTGCTCATGGTTTCTGCTCGGTTCATGCTCACACCCTCCGGTGGTCCAGTCGGGTTTTGAGGCTCGGTGTTGGTTTAACGGGTCAGGCGTTCTTGCCGGCCGGAGCCTGCAAGCGGAATTTTTCCTTACGCTCGATCTGCACGACCTGGCCGTTGTGCACGGTGATTTCCACCGAGCCAAACTTCAGGCCGTTCAGTGCAGCCTGGATCTCGCGCAGGATGCTGGCCTCATCCTGACCTTCAAGGTTTCGTAGGGTTGCGGTCATGGTAATGCTCCTTGAAATAGCCCCTGTAAGCGGCGAAAACTGGCCGTAGTCAGTGGGCGTGGAGCGGATAGTAGAGAGACACCAATATTCTTAAAAATATTATTTAAGAACATTTATATACTTTTTTAGCATATACCAATCCATGACCTTCTCCCACAGAGAAATTGGATTTCAGGCATAAGCAAATAAGTTCTTATTCTTTTTGATATTCATCAGTCCTCCCTACACTGCAGCCATTCACATCTGCAGGAGGGCGCACGATGCGCAACCAAACTATCCGTTACCTGATAGTGCCGGGCTGGCAAGGATCGACCGACGAGCATTGGCAGAGCCACTGGCAGCGAAGCCTGCCGAACAGCGCCCGGGTGGAACAAGCCGACTGGCTAAACCCCAAGCGTGAAGACTGGGTCGCCGAACTGCAGCGCAGCATCGCCAGCGATCCGCGCCCGACCATCCTTATAGCCCATAGCCTGGGCTGCATCACCGTGGCGCATTGGGCAGCTCAGGCCCCGGTGGAATCGCTGCGCCGGGTAAGGGCCGCGCTCCTGGTCGCCCCAGCCGATGTGGAACGCGCCAACTGCCCGCCAGCACTGCAGAACTTTGCCCCGATTCCCCAACACTCACTGCCCTTCCCCAGCCAGTTGGTGGGCTCGGATAACGACACCGCTGCCAGTGCCGCGCGGGCTATCGAGATGGCCCGTGATTGGGGCAGTGATGTGGCGATTATCAGCGGCGCTGGGCATATCAATGTGAAATCGGGACATCAGCGTTGGGAGCACGGTTTTGCCTACCTGTATCGCCTGCAGAGCCGTATCGAACAAGCCGACCGCCGCCGCGCCTGAAAAGCCAATCGCCCGAACAGCCGCAGGCCCTGTAAAGATCATGCAACCTGCCTGCTCGCAATCCGAGCCGGGCTGGAGACTCGTTGATGAGCCAGAACACTTTCGGTGGCGAACCGCTGCTGACCTTTCCCGATGCAGAAAAAAGCCCGCTAAGCATCCGCGCCAAAGCGCTGGTGTTTATCGATCCCCGCTCCCGGCAGCTACGCGACCGGGTCGAGCTGCTCGCCACGCAGCCATTGCCGCTATTAATAGAAGGCGAAACCGGCACCGGTAAAGAGTTGTTGGCGCGGCATATCCACCGCGCCAGCGAACGGCCGGGGTTGTTTGTCGCGCTCAGCTGCAGCGGCCTCAGCAGCAAGCATGCCCAGGCAGAACTGTTTGGCTATGCCGCCGGCGCCTATCAAGGCAGCGCCAGCAGCCGGGCCGGCTGGTTTGGCTCGGCCAACAACGGCACGCTGTATCTGGATGAAATCGGCGACCTGCCGCTGCCGCTGCAAGCTGAACTGCTTAGCGCCCTGGAAACCGGTGAAGTGCTGCGAGTCGGCGCCAGCCAGCCGAGCCCGGCGGATGTCAGGCTGCTGGCTGCAACCAGCATCGACCTGGCTCAGGCCGTGGCAGCTGGCAAATTCAATGAGCGGCTATACGGTTATCTCAGCGACGGCCGCCTTGACCTGCCGCCATTGCGTGAACGCACAGGCGATATCTTACCCATGGCGGAATATTTCCTCGGCATCTACGCCCAGCGCCTGAGTCTGCCGCTGCCTGCCATCAGCGATGCCGCACAGCAACGCCTGGAAGCGCACAACTGGCCAGGCAATACCCGCGAGTTGGAAAACGTCATCCACTTCGCCCTGCTGGTCAGCAGCGGTGATGAGATTCTCAGCCAGCACCTCAACCTGGTAGGCAGCGTTGCCCCCCTTACAGCCGTGCAAACCGCGATTGAGGCGATACTCAATGATGCTCAGCCTGAGCAACTGCGCGCGTTGCAAAAACTGCTCAACGGTAGCCAAGAGCGCCTGTACACTTTAATCAACGCCGCAGACACCCCTGGCTAGCCAGAACGCCGATTACCAGTAACGGCGTATACGCAGCCCGAGCAAAACACCCACTAAACAAAACACCGCAAATACCCAGCCGGACAACGCGCCGGCCATGATCCCCGAGAGCAGCGTGCCTACGGTGCAACCCAGCGCCAGCATGCTGCCCCAGCCCAGCAAAATGCCGCCGAGCAGATTACGCAGCAGTTCACTGACGCGCGGACGCTTGGGCTGGAAATCCCCCGCCAGCAAAGCGCTGGCCCAAGACGCCACAACCAGGCCGAGAATAAACAGACCGTTATTCGACAGCAGCGCCTCTTTGACTGCCGTGGCGCAGCCGGAAAAACTGTCCAGACCTTCCAGCCGCTCAGGCAGCCAGCCCAGCCCGTCTGCCGCGGTGCGCGCCACACTGCCTAATTCCGCCGTCACGCCCAGTGGGCCAACACGCAGATAACTCAGGGTGGCGAGAAAGCCGATCAGCACACCGCCCACCCAGGTCGGCCAGCGCTGGCCAAACAGCAACTGCCGCAGATTGCGCGCAACCACGCGTGGCTCAGTGCTCGCTTGTACATGCAACAACAGCCAGCAGGCCAGCCCACCGAGCAAAGCGATCTGCAACAGAAACGACACGCCATAACCCTGCCAGGCCGGCAACCAGACCACCGGAGCCTGCTGGATGCTCAGCAAATACAGCGGGTTCCAGCAGAGAAAACCCAGAAAGAAACCTATCAGCGCGCCGAACAGCGCAAACAGCGAAGCAAACGCACCCTCGCCCAGGCGGTAGAGATGGGCACTGATGCACGAACCAGAAAGCGCCATGCCGATGCCAAACACCGTGGCGCTCAACCCCAGCACCCAACTCAGCGGCCCGACATGCGCATCCGGCGGCAAGCGCCCGCTGCTCGGGTCCGGCACAAAGGCGCCAAATACCAGGTGATAACCCAGGGTACCCACCGCCAATGCGGCGATGATGCCGAGCAACCCATCCGGTTTGCGCTGCTCGATAAAGTCGCGGGTCACGCAGAAAAAGCAGAAGCGCGCACGCTGCAACAACAGGCCGAACAACGCCCCGCCGAGCAAGGACAGGCTCAGCGCCTGGCTGTCACTGTCCGCGCCGCCCAACTGCCAGGCAGCAAACACCAGGCCTAGGCTCAATACCACCACCAATGCACTGGCCCAGCGTCCCGGCGCCTGCAACGCAGTCGTTGCCATAGTTGCTCCTCAGATAAAAGAAGAGTGAGCGCCCTGCCTGAACGCTCACCCTAAACAGGGGCATAGGGCTGGCCAATGCCATGATTTTTCACCGTGATGCAGGCTTATTTGCCGCCCCACACGGTGCCGGCCACGTTGACTACCGGTACGCCCACGGCATTGCCGTATTCAGTCCAGGAGCCGTCGTAGTTACGTACGTCGTAACCGAGGATTTTCTTCAGGGCGAACCAGGTGTGACTGGAGCGCTCACCGATGCGGCAATAGGTGATGATCGGCTTGCTGCCATCGATACCCACTGCGCCGTAGACCTTTTTCAGTTCTGCAACCGATTTGAAGGTGCCATCGGCAGCCACTGCCTGCCCCCAAGGGACGTTGACAGCACCTGGCACGTGGCCGGCGCGCACTGCCAGTTCCTGCACACCTTGCGGGGCAAAGACCTTGCCGTTGTATTCATCAGCGGAACGGATATCCACCAGTTGCACATCGCTGCGCTTCTCTGCCGCTGCGAGCACGTCCGGGAGGAAGGCGCGCAGGTCTTTATTCGCCGCTTTGACCGTGACATTGCCGGCTACCGGCGTTTTCGCGCGGTTATCCAAAGCGCGTTTTTCTGCCTCCCACTTCACCCGGCCACCATCGAGCAGTTTGACGTTGTCCACGCCATACACATCGAACACCCAGGCACCCCAAGCGGCGAACCAGTTGTTGTTATCGCCGTAGAGCACCGTGGTGGTATCCGCCGAGATGCCCGATTTGCGCAGCAACGCCTGGAAGTTTTCCTGGCTGGCGATATCACGGCGTACCGGATCGACCAGATCACGGTGCCAGGCAAAGTTCACCGCCCCTGGGATATGCCCACGCTCGTAAACGCCCGGCGCAACACTCACCTCGATGATCCGCACCTTGGGGTTGTTCAGGTTCTTTTCCAGCCACTCGGTGCTGACCAGCACATCACTGGCGGCCAGCGCCTGGGCGGCTTGCAACAGCGTGGCAGCCGCCAGCAGGCCGGCACCAAACAGGTTTTTTATAGTCATTTCACACTGCCTCAACGGTTATGAAACACGGCCAGGTGGCCCGTATTGGTTTACTGGTTTATCAATCTGCTGCATGTCTTTTCTGCGCGCCCCTCCCTGTCGTATCAGCCATACAGCGAAGGCGTGGGCGCCTTGCCGTTGAGTAACCAGTGCCCGAGATCGCGCACCTTGTAATCGAGCGGGTCATGCAGGCTGTGCACCCGCACGTTTCTCCAGAAGCGATCAAATCCGTACTTCGAACTGGTGGAACTGGCGCCCATGCTTTCGAAAATGCGCGAGGTGATTTCCAGTGCAGCGCGGGCGGAAACCACCTTGGCCTCGCTGATGGCCAAGGCCACCTCCGCGCGTTCGGCGGCGGTCAGCGCCGGTTTTTCCCACGCGCTTTGCAAACGCTGGGCAGCGTTTTCGGCCAACAGCTGAGCGCTGCGAAACAGCAGCCACAGCTCGCCATAGCGCTGCTGGATATACGGGTCATCACTGGCCAATGCCACCCCGGAAGCCGGCCAGGCACGGCTCTGTTCGCGGGTGTAGCGCAACGCAGCGTCCAGCGCGCCCTGGGCATTGCCCAGATACAACTGGGTCAGAATCAATTGCGACAAGCAGGCGCGCAGCGTGGTGCGCGGGCTTACGCCGCTGGGGCCAAGCAGCTCACTGCTGTCGACAAACACATTGTCGAATTGCACCGTGCTGCTGTCGGTCTGGCGCTGGCCGAAACCGTCCCAGTCATCATTCACCGCCAGCCCTTCTCGCTGGCTGGGCAGCACGATAAATACGCGGTCTTCCGGGTTGTGGCTGCGCGGCGCGCTGATCACCAGGGCATCGGCACCCAAGGCACCCGAGCAGAATGACTTACTGCCATTGAGCTCGTAATTCTCCTCACGGCGACTGAGTTTCAGCCGAGTGTCGCGGCCATTGGTGGCGTTGCCCCAGAACCAACGTTCATGCACCGTGCGGCTCAACCAGTGGCGCTGCTGATCGGGGCTGCCAAACAGCAGGATGGTCGCCACCTGCAGATGCTGAAAGGCAAACAGGTGCGCCAGTGAGCTGTCCACGGCCGCCAGGTAACGGATGATCTGGTAGATCTCCGGCCATACCAGACCTTGACCACCAAACTGCTGTGGAATGGCCAGGGTCAGCAGGCCACTGTCACGCAGCAACTGACGCTCGGCCTGGGCGCTGCCGCCATGCCGATCACGCTGCACCGCGGTGGCCGCCAGTTTGCGCGCCAAGCGCTCGATCTTGCCGCTGCGACTGGCGAAGTCACTGGGAAACAGCCGTGGATCGAACAGCGGCGCAGTACTATCGAAGGCTTGGGAATTGGCACGAAGCTCGGCGGCCATGGTTATTGCGCCTTCCAGATAGCCACATCGAGGGCGTTCACCGCGTTGGGCAGCAAGCCTTCGGCGACAAAGGCGTCAGCAATTTTTTGCTGCTCCTTGAGGCTCTGCGGCTGCACCAAACGCACCTGATAGCTACGCCGAGCATTGGCCTGTTCGACGATGGCTGGGTCCAGACCGCCCCACAGCGGGCTAAGTACTTGCGCCGCAGCGCGCGGGTTGGCGCGCAGCCAATCACCGGTCTTCACCAGCTCGTCGAAGACCACCGCCAGCACCTGCGGATTGTTTTTGGCAAACGCGGTACTGGTCAGGTAATAGCGCTGGTAATCGGCCAATTGCTTGCCATCGGCCAAGGTGCGGGTCGGCAACTGCTGCTGGGCACCGCTGAGGAAGGGTTCCCAGGTGACCCAGGCATCGACTTTGCGGTTTTCGAATGCGGCGCGGCCGTCAGCCGGAGTCAGATAGGCCGGCTCGATGTCACTGAATTTAAGGCCGGCTTTGGCCAAGGCTGCGAGCAACAGGTAATGGCTGCCAGCCGCCTTGGTGACCGCGACTTTCTTACCTTTGAGTTGGGCCACGCTGCGCAGCGGCGAATCATCACGCACGATAATCGCCTGGGCCGATGGCGACGGTGCTTCCTGAGCAAAATAGGTCAGCTGCGCACCGGCAGCCTGGGCAAATACCGGCACGGTATCGGCGACATCAGCAGATACATCGATATTGCCGACGTTCAGCGCCTCCAATAGCGGTTGGCCGTTGGGGAACTCATGCCAGCTGATACTGACATCCTGCTTGGCCAGGGCCTTCTCAAGATCCCCGTTGCTTTTCAATAAGCTGATCAGGGTCGAAGACTTCTGGTAACCAATGCGCAGTTGCGTGGCGGCATCGGCGGGCAGCACGCTGGCGAGTGCCAGGCTTAGGGACAAGCCCACGCTCAGCAAGGGACGACGGTTGAATAGGGAGCGGCTAGGCATGGCAGACCTCGTCAAGGACGTGCCGGCCTTTTGATAAGCCGGATCACGACAAACTTCAGGGTTGAACAGGAAGTCCGGTGATCCGGTGGAGACAAGCTAAATGATCTAAAAAAGTCTTCGCAAATAATTTTTAAGCATTAGCTTATGGGCTTCACGACTAAGCATCGCTTATTCTTTTTAGTTACTACAAAGTGAAAATAAATTCTTTTTAGGGATTACAAATAATCCCTACAGTGCGCCCAAGCCGACAGCGGACCACCGCATCGGGCCCATGAAACATCAAGGGGCTCTTTGCTATTTCGCTGAGACAGGTGCAACGCACACCGTCCGCTCGAGCCCCTTCTGCAGTGCCACACACATTCCGCACAGACCTGCATTTGGAGCATCGAGCATGAACAAGTCCACACTGGCCCTGGCCTTTACCCTCGCCGCCCTCGCCAACCAGGCCACCGCCGCCGGCTTTATCGAAGACAGCAAAGCCACCCTCGGCCTGCGTAATTTCTATTTCGACCGCGATGATAAAAACACCGCCAACAGCAACAACGAAGCCAGTGAATGGGGCCAGGGGTTTATCTTTAACTACCAGTCCGGCTACACCGAAGGCACCGTAGGTTTTGGCCTGGACGCCATCGGTCTGGTGGGTATCAAGCTCGACTCCGGCGGCGATAGCAGCACGCCACGTAGCCGCGCCCCTGGCGCATTGTTCCCCCTGGAAAGCGACGGCAGTGCGGTGGACAACTACGGCAAGGCCGGTGTCACCGCCAAAGCGCGCCTATCCAAGACCGAACTGCGCATCGGCACCCTGCAACCCAAGCTGCCGGTGATCAACTTCAACGATGGCCGTCTGCTGCCGCAAACCTTTGAGGGCGCACAAGTCACCTCCGCCGAGATCGACGGCCTGACCCTCACTGCCGGCCAGTTGGAAAGCACCAAGACCCGCAGTTCCACTGACGATATCGCCCTGCGCATTGGTGGCGCGGCCAGCTTCCAGGGCAAAGCTGCCGACTCCAATGAATTCATCTACGCCGGTGGCGATTACAAGATCACCAAGGACCTCACCGCACAGTACTACTACGGCAACCTGGAAGACTTCTACAAACAGCACTTCCTCGGTCTGACCCACAATCTGGCTTTGCCGGTCGGCGCGCTGAAAACTGACCTGCGCTATTTCAACAGCGGCTCAGACGGCAAGAACGGCAGCCTGGCTGGCCGCACCGAAGGCTACAAAAGCAGTGGTTTCTGGCGCGCAGGCGACAGCAAAAACGGTGAAGTGGATAACAACACCTGGAGCGCCCTGTTCACTTACAGCCTGAGCGGCCACGCCCTCAGCGCTGGTTATCAGCAGGTGTCCGGCAACAGCGCCTTCCCGTTTATCAGCCAGGGCGACGGTGCCACCGCGTACCTGATCACCGACCGGCAGATCGGCAAGTTCGCCAGCGCCGGTGAGCGCACCTGGCTGGCCGAATACGGTTATGACTTTGCCAGCGCCGGCATTCCCGGCCTGAAAGCCACCGTGACCTACCTGTCGGGCAGCAACATTGACGCCGCCGACAGCGACCGCAAGGAATGGGAGCGCGACTTCCGCGTGGATTACACCTTGCAGGAAGGCACACTGAAAGGCCTGGGTCTGTCCTGGCGTAACGCCACCTTCCGTGGCAACACCAGTGCTGCAGATCAGGACGAAAACCGCCTGATCGTCAGCTACAGCCTGCCGCTGCTCTAAGGCCACCCTGCAACAACAAACCCCAATGTGTACCGGTCTGACCACAGGCCGGTTTCAACCCCGCAATAACTTTGACCTGAAGTGCCCGTCCACGGGTCGACAGGCGACAACCCTAACCAGAGGAAGCGACCATGAGTCTGTTCAATCTGCGTCGGGGGCTGACCGCCCTGTTTGTGGCGATTCTGCCTACCGGCGCCTATGCCGAAACACCCAAAGAAGTCCGTTTGGACTACGCCTACTACGCCCCCACCAGCCTGGTGCTCAAGCAACAAGGGCTGCTGGAAAAAGCTCTTGCGCCGCAAGGCATCAGCGTCAAATGGGTATTCAGCCAGGGCAGCAACCGCTCGCTGGAATACCTCAATGGTGGCAGCACCGACTTTGCCTCCACTGCGGGCCTGGCCGCCGTACTCAGCCGCGCCAACGGCAGCCCGATCAACACCGTATACGTCGCCAGCCGTCCGGAGTGGACCGCCCTGGTGGTGCCCAAGGATTCGTCGATCAACAGCCTGGCCGATCTGAAAGGCAAGAAAATCGCCGCCACCAAAGGCACCGATCCTTTCCTGTTCCTGCTGCAAAGCCTGCAGAAAGCCGGGCTGGACAAGAACGCCGTGAAAATCGTCCACCTGCAGCACCCCGATGGCCGTACGGCACTTGAACGTGGCGATGTCGACGCCTGGGCCGGCCTTGACCCGCTGATGGCCTCCAGCCAACTGCAGGCCGGTTCGCGCCAGCTGTACCGCAACCTCGACTTCAACAGCTACGGCGTGCTCAGCGTCACCGAGAAATTCGCCGCCACTCATCCTGAGCTGATCAAGCAGGTGATCGGCGCCTACGAACAGGCTCGCGAGTGGGCGATTGCTAACCCGGATGCATTGGCACAGCTGCTTGCCGACGAAGCCAAGCTGCCGCTGGAAGTCGCCAAACTGCAGCTGTCGCGAACCGACTTCAGCAACTCGCAGCCCGGTGCCGAGCATATCGCCGCGCTGAAAGCCGCCGCGCCGATCCTGCTGGATGAGCAACTGGTTCGCCCAGGCACTGACGTGACCAAGGTGGTGGAGCAACTGATCAGCCCGCAACTGGCGGCCAGTGTGATCAAGCAATCCGTAGCCAAGGCGAGTAACTGAGTCATGGGTACCCTCAACCTCAGGCTTAGCCGTTGGGCCGAGCGCTTACCCAGCCTGCGTCCATTGCTGGCCAATCTGCGTGGTTGGGCGGTTCCCCTGACGCTGCTGCTGGGGCTTGAGACCCTGGTGCGTTCCGGCATTCTGCCGGCGCACCAGATGCCTGCACCGACTCAAGTGGCGCAAACCCTGTTCAACCTGGCCGTCAGTGGCGAATTGCTGCGGCATATCAACGCCAGCCTGCTGCGGGTGGCTGCCGGCTTTCTGATCGGCGCTGGCCTGGCCATCGTTATAGGCACCTGGGTCGGCCTTAGCCGCCGCGCCGAGGCCTACCTGGAACCGACCTTTCAAGCCTTGCGAGCGATTCCCAGCCTGGCCTGGGTGCCTCTTTTGCTGCTCTGGCTGGGCATTGATGAAACACCCAAGGTGGTGCTGATTGCCCTGGGCGCATTCTTTCCGGTGTACCTGGCACTGCTGGCCGGGATCCGCAATATCGACCGCAAGCTGGTCGAAGTCGGCCAGCTGTATCAGCTCAGCCGCTTCGCCCTGGTGCGGCGGATTCTTCTACCGGCCGCCCTGCCCAACCTGTTTACCGGGCTGCGTGGGGCGCTGAGCCTGAGCTGGATGTTCCTCGTGGCGGCCGAGCTAATTGCCGCTACCCGTGGCCTTGGCTACTTGCTCAGTGATGGTCGGGAAACCTCGCGGCCGGACCTGGTGATTGCCGCCATCCTCTTACTGGCGGTGCTCGGCAAGCTCAGCGACAGCCTACTCAAATACTGGGAAACCCGCGCCCTAAGCTGGCGCGACAGCTATCAGGGTGGGGAGAACTGAACATGAGCGCACTCCTGCAACTGCAGAATATTCACAAAGCCTACGACGGCCTGCGCGTGCTCGATGATGTCAGCCTGAGCCTGGCGCCCGGCGAGATCGTCAGCCTGCTCGGCCCCAGTGGTTGCGGCAAAAGCACCCTGCTGCGCATCGCCGCCGGGCTCGATCAGGACTTCAGCGGCGCGCTGGAATTCAACCCACTGCTGCAGTTCGGCCGTGGCACCGGCATCGGCGTGGTATTTCAGGAGCCGCGGCTGATGCCCTGGTTGACTGTGACGCAGAACGTCAGCTTCGCCGATGGCTGGATTGCCGATGAAAAATGGGTGCAGCAACTGCTGCGCGATGTCGGCCTCAGCGGCCATGCCAACGCCCTGCCCAAGCAGCTTTCCGGCGGCCAGGCGCAACGCGCGGCGATTGCCCGCGGGTTGTATGGCAAGCCCCATGTGCTGCTGCTCGACGAGCCGTTCAGCGCAGTGGACGCCTTTACCCGTATGAAACTGCAGGACCTGCTCAGCGAGCTGGCCGAGCGCTATGAAATCGCCGTGCTGCTGGTCACCCATGATCTGGACGAGGCGTTCTACCTGAGCGACCGCGTGCTGATTCTCGGCGGCACACCCAGCCGCCTGCAACGCGAACTGGCGGTGCCGCTGGCGCGGCCACGGGACCGTCGCTCGGCTGAACTGGCCTACCTGCGTGGCGAGGCCCTGACTGAGCTGTACCAATCCCGCGCGATCTAAACGAATTCCTCAAGGTGGAATCTTTACCGGGCACATGGCCCGGTTTTTTTATGGGCAAAATAAATGAGAGATAGGGATAAGCGCTTATTGGGCAATAGCCCGTGCCAGGCGAACAATCGACCACTGAGTAACCGCCCAAATGCCCACTGAGCGTGGAGACTAGATTGGTCTCGCCAGCTCGGGTTTGAATCGGTGGCGATAGCGTTGTGACCACCCAGCAAAGCAGGAGCAACAAAAAAGCCCGGCACATGGCCGGGCTTTTTTATTTCAGGTACGCCTTATTGCGCGGTGTAAATCTGGTCGAACAGACCGCCATCCTTGAAGTGGGTGCTCTGAATCACCGGCCAGTCGCCGAAGGTCTTCACCACGTTTAGGAAGGTGACTTTCGGGAAGCGGTCGGCGAACTCGGCGAGGATGACCGGGTTGCGTGGACGCAGGTAGTTGTTGGCGGCGATGCGCTGGGCTTCGTCGGACCACAGGTATTTCAAGTAGGCCTCGGCTTCCTGACGCGTACCTTTTTTGTCGACCACCTTGTCGACCACTGCAACCGGTGGCTCGGCCTCGGCGGAGACGCTCGGGTAGACCACTTCAAAACTGCCACGGCCGAACTCGCGGGCGATCATCTCGGCTTCGTTCTCGAAGGTCACCAGCACGTCACCGATCTGGTTCTGGATAAAGGTGGTGGTGGCGGCGCGGCCGCCGGTGTCGAGGACCGGTGCCTGCTTGAACAGCTTGCCGACAAACTCCTTGGCGGCTTTTTCATCGCCGCCTTTTTCCAGCACATAGCCCCAGGCAGACAGGTAGGTGTAGCGGCCGTTACCCGAGGTCTTCGGGTTGGGTACCACCACCTGCACGCCATCCTTGAGCAAGTCCGGCCAGTCCTTCAAACCTTTGGGGTTGCCTTTGCGCACGATAAATACGGTAGCCGAGGTAAACGGCGCGCTGCTGTTCGGCAGGCGTTCGGCCCAGTTTTTCGGGACCAGGCCACCAATGTCGGCCAACGCATTAATGTCGGTGGCCATGTTCATGGTGATCACGTCGGCGGGCAGGCCGTCGATCACTGCGCGTGCTTGTTTGCTCGAACCACCGTGAGACATCTGCAGCACCAGCGGCTTACCACCTTCAGCCTGCCAGTGTTTCTGGAAGGCGGCGTTGTAGTCCTTGTAGAAGTCGCGCATTACGTCGTAGGAGACGTTGAGCAGGGTCGTCGCCTGGGCACTGGAGCCGAAGATCAGGCCGGCGGCCAGCAACGAGAAAGGTAAGAGTCGTTTCATTACGCATCCTTTGAATGAGGTGTGCGGCGACTATAAAAGCGGTTTTTTATTCATAGAAAGAATAGTTAGTTACTTGCTTATGCATTTATCTGCTTTAGAGCGGCTGCAGCCGCTTTGGTGGCGGCATCGCCCATAAAGACCTAAAAGTTATAAATAAATCGTTATTTATTCTTTTTACTATTTTTTGTTCATAAGCATAGTGAGCGCCACGCAACGGACTTTACCAAGGAGAACACGCATGACCATCCGACTCGGCGATATCGCCCCCGACTTCGAACAGGACTCCAGTGAAGGCCGCATTCGCTTCCACGAATGGCTGGGCAATAGCTGGGGCGTGCTGTTCTCTCACCCGGCTGACTTCACCCCGGTGTGCACCACCGAGCTGGGCTTTACCGCCAAGCTGAAAGAACAATTCGCCGAGCGTGACGTTAAGGCCATCGCCCTGTCGGTTGATCCGGTGGACTCGCACCTGAAGTTGATCGACGACATCAACGAAACGCAGAACTCCAAGGTTAATTTCCCGATCCTGGCTGATGCTGATCGCAAGGTCTCCGACCTCTATGACCTGATCCACCCAAACGCCAACGACACCCTGACCGTGCGTTCGCTGTTCATCATCGACCCGAACAAGAAAGTGCGCCTGATCATCACCTACCCGGCCAGCACCGGGCGCAACTTCCACGAGATCCTGCGGGTGATCGACTCGCTGCAACTGACCGACAACCACAAGGTCGCCACCCCTGCCAACTGGGTGGATGGTGATGAGGTGGTGATTGTGCCGTCGCTCAAGGATGAGGACGAAATCAAGCAGCGCTTCCCCAAAGGCTACCGCGCCATCAAACCTTACCTGCGTCTGACCCCGCAGCCGAACCGCTAAGGACTGAAGATGCTTGTCGTATCCCTGGGCGGCAGCCCGAGCCTGAAGTCACGCAGCAATATTTTGCTTGATCGCGCCAAACACTGGCTGCAGCTGCGTGGTGTTGAAGTAATCAGCTACCAGGTGCGTGATTTCAATGCCGAGGACCTGCTGTTTGCCAATTTCGGCAGCCCGGCCGTGCAGCAACTGATCGAGCAGGTAGAGCGCGCCGACGGCGTGATTATCGCCACGCCGGTGTACAAGGCCTCGTTTTCCGGCGCGCTGAAGACCCTGCTCGATGTACTGCCCGAACGCGCCCTGAACCACAAGGTGGTGCTGCCCATTGCTACCGGTGGCAGCAGCGCGCACATGCTCGCCGTGGACTACGCGCTCAAGCCAGTACTGGCGGCGCTGAAAGCCCAGGAAATGCTGCACGCCATCTTTGCTGACGACAGCCAGATTGCCTACGGCGAGAACGGCGCTGCTGCGCAACTGACACCGGCCCTGGAACAGCGTTTTGATGATGCCTTGCAACACTTCCAGCAAGCACTGGCCCGCCGTCCGGCACCGATTGATCCGGGCGTGCTGAATGATCGGCTGATCAACGCCCGCTGGAGTATCTGACACACCGCAATACGCTTTACCCCACCTTACTCGCCCGCCAACGGGCAAGCAGGTCGCAAGCCAATAACCCCAACAGCAAAGGAGAGCGCTATGCGCACTGTTACTTTGCGTCGGAGTCTGGTCGCCCTGTTTGCCGCGGCCATTTCTTTCGGCGCCATCACCCAAGCACAAGCTGAAACATTGCGTATCGGCTATCAGAAATACGGCACCCTGGTGTTGCTCAAAGCCAAGGGCACCCTGGAGAAACGCCTGGCCGACAAGGGCATCGACGTCAAATGGACCGAGTTCCCCGGCGGCCCGCAGCTGCTCGAAGGGCTGAACGTCGGCTCGGTGGACTTCGGCACCACCGGTGAAACCCCACCGGTATTTGCCCAGGCCGCAGGCGCAGATCTGCTGTATGTCGCCTATGAGCCACCGGCGCCGACCAGCGAAGCCATTCTGGTGCCGAAAGATTCGCCGCTGAAATCGGTCGCCGATCTCAAGGGCAAGAAAATCGCCCTGAATAAAGGCTCCAACGTGCACTACCTGCTGGTACGCGCCCTGGAAGATGCCGGCCTGAAATACAGCGACATCCAACCGGTGTACCTGCCGCCGGCCGATGCCCGCGCCGCCTTCGAGCGTGGCAGCGTCGACGCCTGGGTGATCTGGGACCCCTTCCAAGCTGCCGCCGAAAACCAGCTGCAAGCACGCACCCTGCGTGATGGCCAAGGCCTGGTGAACAACCACCAGTTCTACCTGGCGACCAAGCCCTATGCCGAGAAAAACCCGGAAGTGGTTGAAGTGCTGATCGAGGAAATTCGCGGCATTGGCGAATGGACTAAAAACAACAGCGCCGAAGCCACCGCCCAGGTCGCCCCACTGCTGGGCCTGTCGGCAGAAATCACCCGCGTCGCAGTCGAGCGCCAGAGCTACGGCGCGCAGTTGATCAGCCCGGAAGTGGTCGAGGCGCAGCAGAAGATCGCCGACACCTTTACCGATCTGAAACTGATCCCCAAGCGCCTGGTAATCAAGGACGTGATCTGGACGCCACCAGCCAAAGTCGCCGCTGCCCAGTAACGCTCGCCACACCAACGTAGCCCGGATGCATTCCGGGCTACGCCCACGATTTCGTAAGAGGAGACCACTCCATGAGCTTGAATATTTTCTGGTTCCTGCCCACCCATGGCGACGGCAAATACCTGGGCACCGCCGAGGGCGCACGCGCCGTCGATCACGGTTACCTGCAGCAGATTGCCCAAGCAGCCGACCGCCTTGGATTTGGCGGTGTACTGATCCCGACTGGACGTTCCTGCGAGGACTCCTGGCTGGTGGCAGCATCGCTGATCCCGGTGACACAGCGCCTGAAATTCCTTGTCGCCCTGCGCCCCGGGATCATTTCCCCGACCGTAGCAGCACGTCAGGCCGCAACCCTAGACCGTCTGTCCAACGGCCGCGCGCTGTTTAACCTGGTGACCGGTGGCGACCCGGATGAGCTGGCCGGCGATGGCCTCAACCTGTCCCACGCCGAACGCTACGAAGCCTCGGTGGAATTCACCCGTATCTGGCGCCGCGTGCTGGAAGGTGAAGTGGTCGACTACGACGGCAAACATATTCAAGTCAAAGGCGCCAAACTGCTCTACCCGCCTATTCAACAACCGCGTCCGCCGTTGTATTTCGGCGGTTCGTCAGAGGCCGCGCAGGACCTGGCCGCCGAGCAGGTCGAGCTGTACCTGACCTGGGGTGAGCCACCGGCCGCCGTGGCCGAGAAGATTGCAGCGGTGCGCGAGAAAGCCGCCGCCCAAGGCCGTGAAGTGCGCTTCGGTATACGCCTGCATGTGATCGTGCGCGAAACTAATGCCGAAGCCTGGGCCGCCGCTGACAAGCTGATCAGCCATGTCGACGACGACACCATCGCCCGCGCCCAGGCCTCCCTGGCGCGCTTCGACTCGGTCGGCCAACAGCGCATGGCCGCCCTGCACGGCGGCAGCAAGGACAACCTGGAAGTGTCCCCCAACCTCTGGGCAGGGGTCGGCCTGGTGCGTGGCGGTGCCGGCACGGCACTGGTTGGCGATGGCCCGACCGTGGCCGCACGGGTCAAGGAATACGCCGACCTTGGTATCGACACCTTTATCTTCTCCGGCTATCCGCACCTGGAAGAGTCGTACCGGGTTGCCGAGCTGCTGTTCCCGCACCTGGACGTCAACCGTCCAGAGGTACCCAGCGGGGCCAGCTATGTCAGCCCGTTTGGGGAAATGATCTCCAGCGACATTCTGCCCAAGGCGGCCTCGGCCAGTTGATGCAATGCCGTAGGAGCGGGCCATGCCCGCGAACCTTAGAAACATCGCGGGAATGGAACTAGGCGTGCCTCCCGCTCCTACAAAGACCTGATGGGGTTTGCAATGAGCAATACAACCTTACACAACCTGGCCCTGCGCCTGGCCCCCTGGGCCTTGCCGGTGGCACTGCTGACGGCCTGGCAACTGGCGGTGGTCAGCGGCCTGCTGTCCACGCGTATTCTGCCGGCCCCCAGCGCGGTGATCAGCGCCGGCTGGGAGCTGCTGCGCAGTGGTGAAATATGGACCCACCTGGCCATCAGCGGCTGGCGCGCCGGCATCGGTTTTGCCATCGGTGGCGGCCTCGGCTTGCTGCTGGGCTTTATCACCGGCCTGTCGAAATGGGGCGAGCGCTTCCTCGACAGTTCGGTGCAGATGAGCCGCAACGTGCCGCACCTGGCGCTGATTCCGCTGGTGATCCTCTGGTTCGGCATTGATGAGAGCGCAAAGATCTTTCTGGTAGCGCTCGGCACTTTGTTCCCGATCTATCTGAATACCTACCACGGCATCCGTAACGTCGACCCGGCGCTGGTGGAAATGGCGCGCAGCTATGGCCTGTCCGGTTTCAGCCTGTTCCGTCAGGTAATCCTACCCGGCGCCCTGCCCTCGATCCTGGTCGGCGTGCGTTTCGCCCTGGGCTTTATGTGGCTGACGCTGATCGTCGCGGAAACCATCTCCGCCAGCGCCGGCATCGGCTACCTGGCCATGAATGCCCGCGAATTCCTGCAAACCGACGTGGTGGTGCTGGCCATTCTGCTCTACGCCGTACTAGGCAAGCTGGCGGATGTGGCAGCACGCACGCTTGAGCGCATCTGGCTGCGCTGGCACCCGGCCTATCAGGTCAAGGGAGGTGGACAATGACTGCGCTGCACACACTCAAACGTGGCCTGCCACTCGCAATCAACGGCATTCACAAGGCCTTCGGCGAACGCGAAGTGCTGAAGAATGTTCAGCTGAACATTCCCGCCGGGCAGTTTGTCGCTGTGGTCGGCCGCAGTGGCTGCGGCAAGAGCACCCTGCTGCGCCTGTTGGCGGGTCTGGATGTGCCCACCCAGGGCGAACTGCAGGCCGGTAACGGCTTGCTGGCCGCCTCACGCGAAGACATTCGCCTGATGTTCCAGGACTCGCGTCTGCTGCCCTGGAAGCGAGTAATCGACAACGTCGGCCTGGGCCTGTCCGGCAACTGGCGGCCGCAAGCGCAACAGGCGCTAGAAGCCGTTGGCCTGGCGGATCGCGCCAATGAATGGCCTGCCGCTTTATCTGGCGGACAAAAACAGCGCGTGGCCCTGGCCCGTGCGCTGATCCACCAACCGCGCCTGCTGCTGCTCGACGAGCCGCTCGGCGCACTGGATGCCCTGACCCGCATCGAGATGCAGCAACTGATTGAACGCCTGTGGCAACAGCATGGCTTCACCGTGCTGCTGGTGACTCACGATGTCAGCGAAGCGGTAGCGATTGCCGACCGGGTAATTCTGATCGAAGACGGCCACGTCGGCCTGGATATCAACGTCGACCTGCCCCGTCCGCGTCAACGCGCCTCGGCCCGCCTGGCGGCTGTTGAGGAACAGGTGCTTAACCGCGTGCTGTCGCTGCCCGAACTGCCACCGCAACCCGAACCCATTTCACCCTTGCCCACGCAGTTGCGCTGGGCGCTTTAACCCGCATGACCACTCTTAAAACCAAGGAGCATCACCATGACCATTAAAGCTATCAACGTACGCAACCAGTTCAAAGGCACCATCAAGGAAATCGTCCTGGGCGACGTACTCTCGGAAATCGACGTACAAACCGCCTCGGGTATCGTCACCTCAGTGATCACCACCCGCTCGGTCAAAGAGCTGGAACTGGGCGTGGGCAGCGAAGTGATTGCCTTCGTCAAATCCACCGAAGTGTCGATCGCCAAGCTGTGAGCAACCATGAGGTGGGCGGGCTACCGCCCACACTCAAATAGCGGCGCAACCTGAAGAACGGCGTCTGGGCATCAGCGCCGGGAACTGAGCTTTGCTGACCTGTATAGCCTGAGGCCAAGCATCGGTTAAACCCCAGGCCCCTTGGCCAGTTCGGCTTGCAGCCAATCGACAAATACCTGGGTCAAACGCTGGCGACGTTTACGCTCGGGCAGCACCAGGTAGTAACCCAGTTCCGAATGCGCGACTTCATCGCCCATGCGGCACAACAGGTTCTGCGTCAGCAGTTCATCGACCAGATGCCGCCAGCCGATGGCCACGCCCTGCCCGGCGATGGCTGCCTGAATCAGCAGTGTGTAGTTATCGAAACGTAGGCTGCCGGGGCTTGGGGTTTGCTGCAGGCCGAAGGCGCGAAACAGCCCGGCCCAATCGAACCAGCGCGAGCGGTTTTCCGGGCGCAGGTGCAGCAGCGGCAGGCTGGCCAGTGCAGTAGGTGGCAAAGGCAATGTTTGCCCCTTGAGCAACTGCGGGCTGCACACCGGGAACACCTCTTCGCGAAACATCAGCTGCGCCTCGGCGTGCTTGAAGCGCCCGTCGCCGAAGTTGATCGCCACATCAATCTCCGCCGGCAACGTGCCCTGATCACGCTCGCTGGTAATCAGGCTGACATCCACCTCCGGGTGCAATTGATGGAAGCGCTGCAAGCGCGGCATCAACCAGTAGGCGGCAAAAGCAAAGTCGGTGGCCACCTGCAGCACCTCATGCTGCTGTTGCGCGGTCACGGCCTGCAGACCGGCATCCAGACTCTGCAGGCCATCCTGCACATAAGTCAGCAACAGCTCGCCGGCATCCGTGAGGGCAATGCCCCGATACACCCGGTCAAACAGCCGCGTGGCCAGCTGCTGCTCAAGCCGTTTGATCTGCTGACTGATCGCCGGTTGGCTGGTGCCCAGCTCGCTGGCGGCGGCGGTAAAGCTCAGCTGGCGGGCGGCGGACTCGAACACCCGCAGCACATCCAGTGACACGCCATCGATGCGTTCAAACATAAGCTCAGGTTATCCAATGCATCTGCTGACAGCAGGTTTACCCAGCTTTTGCTAAGCCGGATGATCAAGCCAGCACTGTCGCATAAATCTTTTATATGGAATACCGGCTGCCATGAAACGCCCGAACATCCTCTTTATCATGGCCGATCAGATGGCCGCGCCGATTCTGCCGCTGCACGATGCCGCCTCACCGATCCAGATGCCCAACCTGATGCGCCTGGCCGCCGAGGCCGTGGTGTTCGACGCCGCCTACTGCAACAGCCCGCTGTGCGCGCCGTCGCGCTTTACCCTGGTCAGCGGCCAACTACCCTCGAAGATCGGCGCTTACGACAACGCTGCCGACTTCCCCGCCGATGTACCGACCTACGCCCATTACCTGCGCCGCCTGGGCTATCGCACCGCGCTGTCGGGCAAGATGCATTTCTGCGGCCCGGACCAGTTGCATGGCTATGAAGAGCGCCTGACCAGCGACATCTACCCCGCCGACTACGGCTGGGCGGTGAACTGGGATGAGCCGGATGTGCGCGCCAGCTGGTACCACAACATGTCGTCGGTGCTACAGGCCGGACCATGCGTGCGCACCAACCAGCTGGACTTCGATGAAGAGGTGGTGTTCAAGGCCCAGCAGTATCTGTATGACCACGTGCGCAGCGACGGCGATCAGCCTTTCTGCCTGACCGTGTCGATGACCCACCCGCATGATCCCTACACCATCCCGACCGAGTTCTGGGACCTCTACCGCGACGAGGACATCCCACTGCCGCGCCAGCACATCGATCAGGCCGAACAAGATCCGCACTCGCAACGCCTGATGAAAGTCATCGACCTGTGGGACAAGCCGCTACCTGAACAGAAGATCAAGGACGCGCGCCGCGCCTACTTCGGTGCCTGCAGCTACATCGACAGCAACATCGGCAAGCTGCTGAAAACCCTCAAGGACTGCAACCTGAGCGACAACACCATCATCGTATTCTCCGGCGACCACGGCGACATGCTGGGTGAGCGCGGCCTCTGGTACAAAATGCATTGGTTTGAAATGGCCGCCCGCGTGCCGCTGCTGGTGCATGCACCCAAGCAGTTTGCTGCGCGCCGGGTAAGCCAGAACGTCTCGACCATGGACCTGCTGCCGACCCTGGTGGAACTGGCCGGTGGCACGCTGCAAGCCGACCTGCCGCTGGATGGCCGCTCGCTGCTGGCACACCTCGAAGGTCGCCAGGGGCATGATGAAGTCATCGGTGAATACATGGCCGAAGGCACCATCAGCCCGCTGATGATGATCCGCCAGGGCGAGTGGAAATTTATCTATTCAGAACACGACCCCCTGCTGCTGTTCAACCTGCGCCACGACCCGCAAGAGCGCGAAAACCTGGCAGAGTCCGCCGAGCACCAAAGCCGGCTGGCTGACTTTATCAACCAGGCCCAGGCGCGCTGGGACATGCAGGCGATTCATCAGGCCACTCTGGCCAGCCAGCGTCGCCGGCGTTTTGTTGCCAGCGCCCTGACCCAGGGGCACCTGACCAGCTGGGACCATCAGCCAATGGTCGATGCCAGCCAACAGTACATGCGCAACCACATTGATCTCGACGACCTCGAACGTCGCGCCCGTTTTCCGCAACCCTGATTGCAAGCCACTGCCGCGTTGATCCAAAACTAATAATTCAAGAGGACATTGCCATGCACACACTTCGCACAGCACTTATCGGCGGCCTGTTACTGGCCGCCAGCAGCTACACCTTCGCCGAAGACGCCAGTTGCGCCACGGTGAAACTCGGTGATCCGGGTTGGAGTGATATTGCCGTGACCAATGGCATCGCCAGCTTCCTGCTCGACGGTCTGGGCTACAAGGCGCAGCCGCAGACCCTGGCCGTGCCGATCATTTTCGCCGGGCTGCAGAAAGGTCAGGTGGATGTATTCCTCGGCAACTGGATGCCCGCGCAGCAGAGCAACTACGACAAGTTCGTCAGCAGCGGTGAAGTCTAGCAACTGGTGGAAAACCTCAGCGGCACCGAGTACACCCTGGCCGTGCCCACCTACGCCTATGAGGCCGGGGTGAAAACCTTTGCCGACCTCGATCAGCATGCCGACAAGTTCAGCCGCAAGATCTACGGCATTGGTTCCGGCGCACCGGCCAACGAATCCATCCAGAAGATGATCGCCGCCGACGAATTCGGCCTCAAGGACTGGAGCCTGGTCGAATCCAGTGAACAAGCCATGTTGGTGCAGGTTGGCCGCGCAGTGAAACGCGAGCAATTTGTGGTGTTCCTGGGCTGGACCCCGCACCCGATGAACGTGCAATACGACATGCGCTACCTCAAGGGCGGCGAGAAGTACTTCGGTGCCAGCGGCAGCGTCAACACCCTGGCCCGCAAAGGCTATGCCGCGCAGTGCCCGAATGTCGGCAAGCTGCTGAGCAACCTGAAATTCACCCAGGAAATGGAGAACGCCATCGTGGATAAAGTGCTGAGCAAGCAAGCCAGCAACGATGAAGCAATCAAGACGTGGCTCAAGGCCAATCCAGCGGTGGTTGCCGGTTGGCTTGAGGGCGTAACCAGCCGCACTGGCGGTGATGGTCTGGCGGCAGTTAACGCCAAGCTTTGAATCGGCCGGCTTGATTCCCTAAAGTAGACGAGCCGCTGCTGTGCAGCGGCCTTGTCCATCGCCTGCAAAAGAAGCCCACGCATGCCCTTGCTCCGCCTTCAGACCCTGTTGCCCTTTTTGCGCTGGCTGCCGCATTGCAGCAAACGCAGCCTCGGTAAAGACCTGCTGGTGGGACTCAACGGCGCCATTCTCGCGCTGCCGCAATCCATCGCCTACGCCCTGATCGCCGGGCTACCGCCGCAATACGGCTTGTACGCGGCCATCGTGCCGGTGCTGATCGCCTGCCTGTGGGGCTCCTCTAGCTTTCTGATCTGCGGCCCCACCGCCGCGATCTCCATCGTGCTGTTCAGCAGTGTCAGCCCGATGGCGACACCGGGCAGCGACCACTTTATTGCCCTGATACTGCTGCTGACCCTTTTAGCCGGTGTATGCCAATGGCTACTCGGGCTGCTGCGCTTCGGCGCACTGGTGAATTTCGTTTCGCACTCGGTGGTGCTCGGCTTCACCCTGGGCGCCGCACTGGTGATCGGCATCGGCCAGTTGCCCAACCTGCTCGGCCTCACCGTCACCAGCCAAGCCACCGCGCTGACGAGCCTGCTCAGCCTCGGCGAGCACCTGGCCGAAAGTGACTGGCGCACCCTGGTCGTAGCGCTGTTCACCTTGGCCATCAGCCTGTTGAGCAGGCGCTTGTGGCCGCGTGCGCCGGCTTTACTGATCGGGATTGTGGCCGCCAGTCTGCTGGTCATGGCCTGGCCGGGACAGCTTGGCCACGTTGCACTGGTCAGCCGTTTTGCAGGCAGCCTGCCGCCCTTCGCGCTGCTGGAGTTCAACCTCACCCACATCCTGCAACTGCTGCCCGCGGCCGTGGCCTGCGGTTTGCTCGGGCTGGTCACCAGCCTGTCGATTGCCCGCGCCCTGGCAGATAAATCCCAGCAACTGTTCGATGCCAATCAGGAAGTCCGCGCCCAGGGCCTGTCGAATATCATCGGTCCCTGGTTCGGCGGCTCGCTATCTGCCGGCTCTTTCACCCGCTCAGCGCTCAACCAGCAAGCCGGCGCCTGCTCGCCCATGGCCGGGGTGTTCGCTGCCCTGCTAGTAGCATTATTCGCCTTGTATGGCAGCCGCCTGTTTGCCTATGTGCCAATTCCCGCCATGGCGGCGAGCATTCTGCTGATCTGCTGGGGACTGTTCGACCTCACCGCCGTCAAAGCCCTGAAGCGCGTGAGCCGCAGTGAGTTTCTGGTGATGCTGCTGACCGTGCTGGCAACCCTGGTACTGGAGCTGCAAAGCGCCATCTACGCCGGCGTGCTGGCCTCACTGATCGTCTACCTCAAGCGCACTTCACAGCCGCGCGTGCGCCAGTGGCAGGACGGCGAGCAGGAATGGCTGTGTATCGAAGGTTCGATCTTCTTCGGTGCCTGTCATTACCTGCAGCAACGCCTGCAGCGTAGCGGCGCAGCGTGGGTGATGATCGATGCGCGGCATATCAACTTTATCGACTACGCCGGCGTCACCATGCTGCACCAAGAAGCGCGCCGCCTGCACAGCCAGCAGCGGCATCTGGTGCTGCATAACGCACGGCCACAAGTGATCGACGAAATTCGCAAGCTGGAAGGCCCGGAGCGCTGCCCGGTGCAGTTCGCCTAGCCGCCTGGAAAAGCTGCCAGACAATGGTGTACAGCCGTGCAGGTCGGAAGGGCTCCGACCTGCGCTTAGCTGACCTACAAAGGCTGCAGTTCAGAACATGGCATCAGCGTTGTGATGCCATGTCATGGCTGATGATGATTTCCACCCGCCGGTTCATCTGCCGACCTGAAGCCGACTCATTACCGGCAACTGGCATGCTCTCGCCCTTGCCCGAAGCACCCAGGCGGCTTGGGGAAACCCCCTGATTGGTCAGGTAATGCATCACCGAGTCGGCGCGACGTTGCGACAGGCTCAGGTTCATTTCTTCGCTGCCGACGTTATCGGTATGCCCTTCAATCAGTACTTGGCGCTCAGGATGCTGGCCGAGAAAAATCGCCAGCTTACCGAGGTTATTGGCCGTACCCGCACGCAACTCCGAGCGCCCGGTAGCGAATAGCAGATCACCCAGGGTCATGACCAAGCCACGTTCGGTTTGCTTGGCATTCAGCTCATCAATCTGTTGCTGCAACTGGCTGTTCTGCCGCTGCGCCTGATCGGCCTCGCGGGTGCGCGAATCCAGACGCGCGCCTTCACGCTGCTGGCTGAGGATTTTGCGCTGATCCTCGTAGAAGCGTGTCTGCGCCAGCGCCGTGGCAATTTCCACTTTGCGGTCAGCTATCACCACCAGATGCTGGCCCAAGGCCTGCTCTGCGTCCTGATCCTTGCGCGGCTGTTCGGCAACGATCACCGCATCTTCAGCGGCCTTAAGCGCTACAGGCGCGCGAGTATTCAGCTGTGGATCGGCTTGCAAGCGGGTGAGCTTGCCGCGCACATCGGCGGCGCCTTCCGGCATGCTCGGTTTAGCGGCGCAGCCGGCCAGTGCAAGGCTGATTGCGCTGACCAGCAGCAGGTGCTTCGCGTTATGAGCAAGGTTCATTGTTGAGCTCCCGTGTTGCGTTGCATTTCCTGTTTCAGGCTGTTGGTGCTTTTCTGCATTTCGTCATTGACTACCTTGGCTTTGGTCGCCTGTGACTTGGCCAGGGCCAGCTCGGCCTCTACCCGCGACTGGTCTGCCAGGCGCTCGGCGAGCAGCATCTCCTCACGCTGCACAGCCATATTGGCGGCGGTCAGTTTTTCCCGAGCGACACCCAGCTCCGGTGAGGCGTAATCGGCCACGCGGGCCTGTTCGGCATTGCTGATCGCCGATTCGGCAGCTTGCAACGCCTGGCTCGGCGGCAGGGGCGGTGAAGCGCAGGCGCTGAGCATCAGCAGCCCGGCGCAAAGGCCGGCAAAACGCAACGCAGCCATGCCATCAACGATGGATGAAGTCCTGTTCATAGGAATGTCCTCAAAAACAATTACGGGTAAGCACGCCACAGCTTTCGCCGCACACGGGCCCAGGTGGGCTAAGCCACAGCGCTCAATCAGCGCGGCAGACAGCATTCTCGGTCGCCAGATCAATGGCCTATGGCATGGCGCTCTGCGCCAGGCTCATGGCAATCAGCAGACTGCTCACGGCAAGGACGGCATAGACAATGGCAAACGCCAGCAAGAGCGGGCGGTAGTGGATTTTCATGGCGCATCTCCGACGGTTAATGCACAGGCAACTGCAGGCTAAACGCCACCTTGAAACACGGCACTCACGCCACGGCTGCAGCTCGCCTGGAGCGACAATCGCAGCTCGGCGCAGTCCTGTCGGTACGCTGGCGCGCATAGACCGCACAATCGCGGGTATCGCGATACGCCCTGCGTACGCAGGCGCACAGACACGCCCATTTACGCGGCTTAAGCTTCCGTTCGGTCGTCGACGACGGCTCACGATCAGGAGCAGCAAGATGGACCTCTATCGCCACCACGTTTCAGGCTTCTTTACCCAACGCAGCAACGCTGAACAGGCACTGGCCCAGTTGATTCAGCGCGGCATGCACCACGAACAGCTGGAGATCGTTGCAGGCAACGCCGACGCCCCACCCGCTCCTGCACCGCAGGGGAAAAGCAACAAGGTGCTCAAGGACATGCTGGTCGACATCGCTATTGGTACCGGTATTGGTATCGGCATTGGTGCCTTGATCGCGGTAGCGTTGATCGTCAGTGAAGTCAGCCTGTTCCACGCAAGCCCGATCCTTGCGCCCTTCTCCCTGATGGGCATGGGGGGCTTTATCGGCGGTTTTCTCGGCAGTGTGATCGGCGCTTCATCCGGCGCTGGCCAGCATCACGGACGCTTTGCCAAGCTGGTGAGCAGGGCGATTACCCACGGTGATGTGGTGCTGGTGGCACAGACCCACAACGAGCAGGAGACCCGCATGGCACGCGAGGTGATCAGGGCCACATCCGGCCTGGTCAAGGACATCAACATGGCCGCTGCACCCGAGCTGCAGCAGCAACGTTGAGCCCAGGTCCTTACTGAGTCAGCGTCAGCAGAATATCGGCATACCAGGTGCAATTGAGCCCTAGGGCCTCGTCCACCTCTAGATCCCGGCTGCCCAGATCAAGCCGCGCCGAATGCACGCCCAGCAGCACCCATGGCAACTCATCCGTCTCGCTGTCCGGTATGCGCATTACCACTGGCGCACCACTGGTGCCACGGTGTGTGCGGGCATCGGTCAGAAAGTACCCCTGGCCCTGAAAACGCAGGCCGAATGACGACGCCACCACAGCATGCCGCACCACCGCGATATGGTGCAGGGTGTCGTGAAAACCCAGGGGGAAACCCACCACCAGCAAGGATGTGCCGACCTCGACCGGGGTTTGCGGCTGCAGCAGGTGCTCCGGAGTAAAGGCGTGATAGACCATGCTCTCTGGCAGCGCCGCGCGCTCGATCTCCAGCACTGCCACATCAACCTCACCAGCGCCATCGCAGCCCTGCCGCCAGAGGCTCTGGCCATCGCGATAGAGCGGCATGGAGAAGCCGGTGGTCTGCGCCACATTATGCAAATCGATGTGCACTTCGATCTCGATACGATCGGGAAAATGCTGGCTCGGCTCATCAATCATCACGTGCCGACTGGTTACCAAGAACAAACGCTCATCGCGGGCGAAGTAAAAGCCGCTGGCGTTGGTCAGCAACTGCTCCCCGGCAAAGGTACAGACGCGTGCAGCCGTCAGCAGCACAGGTTCGATCATCGACATTGCGGCATATCCTTGAATTGACGACAGGCATGCCAGAACAGGCCCATGAGGCTCTAAATAGAGCAATTGCCACGCCATTTCACCTACGGCGCGGCAATCAGGCTATCGGCGCAGCGCCATGGCGTCGGTACGCAAACCCGCATAAGCGCTGTAGCGCACCGACTGGCGACCTCAGCTTTGACAGGCTGGCATCAGCACAATTCCGCTCTGACCGCGCAACCGGCCCAGCGCGGTAACCTCAGGAGCACCACACATGAGCAGACCCCTTGCCGAAATCATCCAGAAGAACTGGCGCAAACTGGCCGGCCTCGCCCTGATTGTCTGGGACGAGTTGACCCTGGATGAACTGATCAAATCCGAAGGCGATGCGCAGAAACTGACCAACCTGGTGCAGCAACGCTATGACATGCCCCGCGAGGACGCCAGCAAGCAGGTCATGAGTTTCTTTGAAAGGCACCGCACCAGCTGATAGCGCGCGAACGCTGGCAAGCAAGCGCCCGCCTCACTTCAAGCGATAGCGTGCCAGCTCAGCCGGCGTCAGCACGCGCATGCGCCGCGGCTCGGTGCTGTTGATCGCCTCAAGTAGCTCCGGCGGAATCTGCATTTCTTTGAAGTAAGCTGCCTGAGTCGCCTTGCTCGGCCCAAAGGCAGATGCCGAATGCACCGAATCACTACTCGCATAATACGGCCGGTGAATCCCCACATAACCACGCACGGTTTTAGCGTGGCCCGCCGCCAGCAGGTACACGCAACTGCCCTGGCACACCCCGGTGGAAGGCACTAGAGCATCGAAGCCAGTTTCACGCAGCAAACGCCCCATGCGCATGGACTCAGACACGCTACCGCCGATGCTGTCGAGCATGACGATCTTCTTCGTGTACTTGCCCGGATTGGCTTTGATGCCCTTGAGCAGCGCCTCGTAATCGCCCGGCGCAATATCCTCGGAAACCTTGGCCACCAGCATCCGCCCGAGGGTCTTGTGTTGCCCGGCCTGCACCTCGACCTTGGCCAACGCGGCGCCCGAACACAGCGCCGCCACGGAGATAATCACAGCCTGAAACACAGTACGACTCATAAACCCGGTAAATCCTTAAGCGATGCGGTCAACGGATGGGCGAAGATACCTGTTGCCGAGCAATCGCGCATAATTTGCAGCATTGGGAGCATGCCTCGACAACCCCGGCTTGCCCTACCCAACCCGTAAGCAACGCCGCTACCACCTGCTCAAGTGAGAATTACCGTGGCCCCGATGTTCAAAATCCAACACCGCACTCCTGAAATCTACCGTCAGCAAACCCGCCGCAGCACCCTAACTATCGCGGCAATCTTCGTCGCCCTGGCCATGCTGCTGTCGAGCAGCGCTGTGCTGCTATTCGGCACCCCAGGCGGCGACAACTTCCGCTGGAATCTTGGTGGGGTTATCGCCGCATTAGCGCTGACCGTGGTCCTGGTGCGCGTAGTGCTGTGGCCACAGCCCTTTATGGCCGCTGCCGTGTACGGCTGGCGCCTGAAACGCAGCCTGATGCGCGTGACCAACCTGATGCACCACGTCAAAGCCGGCGTCGCCGCCCGCGACCCAGCCGCCATGCAGCTACTGCGCTTCTACCACCTGGGCCTGACCCAAATGCACCAGTTGGATGGCAACTCCAGCGCCCTGAGTGAAGCGGTGGCGGAAATCAACCAACACCAGGAACGCATGGAAGAACTGGGTATGGATATTGACCAACTGCAACTCGATGCGGACTGGCTTGAAGCTGTGAAAAAGATCCAGCCCCTGCCCCGCTAACCTGCAAGTAAGCGCTGGCCGATGGGGAACAGCATAAAAAGGACAGGCTTGGAGAATTTTTGGGACTGTATATCTTAAAATCTAAGCCCACAAAAAAGCCCGCTGGAATCTATCAAGACTTCAGCGGGCTTTGCTTACTTCAATATGGCGGGAAGATAGGGATTTGAACGCTGTCTACTGCACGCCCACACCGCCACAGGCACCTCTACAGCCCAACGAATCCGGCACTTGCTGGTTTGGGACGGTTTGCAGCGGCCTGGATTTTGCCCCCAGTTTTGCCCCCAAAATACGCGGGGCAAAAAGCATCTGTCGATCCCTAAGGAAGCGTCTTACCTCATCCTCCACAACGGCCAAACCGTCTACGGCCACGACTGCACGGAATAGACCCAGGCTATCATCAGGGCCTTACCCCCCGTTACAGCCACCTAGCCAACCATTATTCTGCGAGAGGCACTCAGAGGAATACAGATACCGGCAGGAGTCGGCCAACAGCGGACACCCGTGAGCTTCACCGAGCAGCGCCAAGTAATTGAGATAGTGCGCGAGGCTCAGACTGAGATCCAAGCATGACGCCTGGCCAGGCGTGATTCGCAAAAACAGCTCTAATCCTGTAGAATCATGCTGGTTTAGGTTTCTAAAGCCTCTCGATAAGACCTTATGCTTACCCTGCAAAACATGATCTGGCTGCCTACGCCGCCATAGCGCTTCGCCCCCCGCATCATCTGTGACCGCTTGCTCTGCCAGCGGTAACGCTCTGCTGTGCCTTCGGTTTCAACACCCGTCACAGCGCCCCCTACATCCGACAATTTGACCTCGTATCGACCAGCTGCACTTGGCCTGCGCCATGCTGTGCTGCGCGATCCATTGCCTTGGGAATTCTGATGCTCCACTCGTTAAAGCAAACCTGGTTATCCAACATCCGTGGCGACATCCTCGCCGGTCTTGTGGTCGCACTGGCCCTAATCCCTGAAGCCATCGCCTTCTCGATCATTGCTGGCGTCGACCCCAAGGTTGGCCTGTACGCATCCTTCTGTATCGCTGTGGTGATCGCCTTTGTCGGTGGCCGCCCCGGAATGATCTCGGCAGCAACCGGGGCCATGGCACTGCTGATGGTGACACTGGTCAAGAATCATGGTCTCGAATACCTGCTGGCGGCCACGCTGTTGTGTGGTGTGTTGCAGATCGTCGCCGGTTACCTGAAGCTCGGCTCACTGATGCGCTTCGTCTCGCGCTCGGTGGTGACCGGCTTCGTCAATGCCCTGGCGATCCTGATCTTCATGGCTCAGCTACCCGAGCTGACTAATGTCACCTGGCACGTCTATGCCATGACAGCCGCGGGCCTCGGCATCATCTATCTGTTCCCCTACGTCCCCAAGATCGGCAAGCTCATCCCATCGCCGCTGGTGTGCATCATCGTGCTGACCGCCGTTGCCATGTCGGTTGGGCTGGATATCCGCACTGTCGGTGATATGGGTCAACTGCCGGATACGCTGCCAATCTTTCTCTGGCCTGACGTGCCGCTGACGTTCGAAACGTTGGCCATCATCTTCCCTTACTCGGCAGCGCTGGCCGTGGTCGGCTTGCTGGAGTCGATGATGACCGCGACCATTGTCGACGACCTGACCGACACCCCCAGTGACAAGAACCGCGAGTGCAAGGGCCAGGGCGTGGCCAACATTGCTTCGGGTCTGATCGGCGGTATGGCCGGCTGCGCGATGATTGGTCAGTCGATCATCAACGTGAAATCTGGCGGTCGTTCTCGCTTGTCGTCCCTTGCCGCAGGCGTATTCCTGCTGCTGATGGTGGTATTCCTTGGCGATTGGCTAAAGCAGATCCCGATGGCTGCGCTGGTGGCAGTGATGATCATGGTGTCCATCGGCACTTTCAGTTGGGATTCGCTGCGCAACCTGAAGAAGCACCCGCTGTCGACCAACATTGTCATGGTCGTCACCGTTGTGGTCGTGGTGGCCACCCACAACCTTGCCTTCGGCGTGTTGGCCGGCGTGCTGCTGGCCGCGATGTTCTTCGCCAACAAGGTTGGCCATTACATGGCGATCAGTTCTTCGCTGGACGAAGCCGGCGAGCATCGTAGCTATAACGTCACCGGCCAGGTGTTCTTCAGCTCGGCAGACAAGTTCGTCGCGGCCTTTGACTTCAAGGAAGCCCTGAACAAGGTAACCATCGACCTGAATCGCGCCCACTTCTGGGATATCACCGCCGTAGCTGCCCTGGACAAGGTGGTTATCAAGTTCCGCCGCGAAGGCACCGAAGTTGAAGTGCTGGGACTCAACGAAGCGAGCGCCACTATTGTGGATCGCTTCGGTGTTCACGATAAACCCGACGCCATTGATCAACTCATGGGCCACTAAGAAGGAGAGCAACGATGACCCACGTAATTGCCTGTATCGACGGTTCCACCTCGGCTCCAGCTGTGTGCGACTACGCGGCCTGGGCCAGTCTGAGCCTGGAAGCGCCGCTGACCTTCCTGCATGTGTTGGATCAGCGCCAGTACCCGGTTGCAGCGGATCTGAGTGGTAATATCGGGCTTGGCAGCCGCGAGCATCTGCTCGATGAGCTTGCTTCCCTGGATGAACAGCGCGGCAAGTTGGCCCTTGAACAAGGGCGGATCATGTTAGTGGCCGCGAAAGAGCGGGCCATGGCGGATGGTGTGACCGCGCCTGAGTCCAAGCAGCGTCATGGCGATCTGCTGGAAAGCTTGCAAGAGCTGCAAAGCGAAACGCGCCTGCTGGTCATCGGTCGCCAGGGCGAGTCTAGTGGCAATCTGAGTCAGCATGTCGGAAGCCAGCTGGAGAGCGTGATTCGTATCATGCACCGGCCAATCCTGGTTACCCCGGCCAGCTTCCAAAAGCCCAAGAGCGCGATGCTTGCATTCGATGGCGGCGCTACTACCCGCAAGGGTGTGGAGATGCTGGCAGCCAGCCCACTGCTTAAGGGGCTGCCGATCCATCTGGTCATGGTTGGGCCCGTGAGCGATGAAGCGTCCGCGCAGCTGGACTGGGCGCAGAAAGTGCTGATCAATGCCGGATTCACTGTTCGTGCCGAGACCCGGAACGGCGAGATAGAGCCTACCCTGCACGCCTATCAGAAAGAGCATGGCATTGATCTGCTGGTGATGGGGGCCTATGGCCATTCCCGTATCCGGCAGTTCCTGGTCGGTAGCACCACGACCAGCATGCTCCGCACCACCATCAGTCCGCTGTTACTGCTGCGCTAATGGCCATGGACGACGCCCTCGATCTTGCCCATTTCAAGACCCTGCTGGAACAGCGGGCTGCCGAGCTGGATCGATTGCTGGAAGACGCTGAGTCTCGCTCGCAATCGGTAGAGCTGGATCAAAGCAAGGTAGGGCGTTTGTCGAGAATGGATGCACTCCAGCAGCAAGCAATGAACGATGCCATCCGCAGTCGGGCGCAGCATGAACGCGTCCGCCTCCAACTGGCCCTCAAGCGTTGGCACGAGGGTGAGTATGGCTGGTGTAACCAATGCGGCGAGTTGATCGCCTCGGGCCGCCTGGAATTTGATCCGGCCACGCTGCTGTGCATCACCTGTGCGAGTCGCACTGAGTCGGGTTGAAATCGTCACGATTCGTGGCGTCAGCCCCAATTAACGAGATTTCTATGTATTTGTTGGCAAAAAACTGGCTGGGCCGAACACGGAAAACAAGCGCCTGGATGTGGGCACTGCTGTGCCTTGTATTGCTTACCGTATTCCAAGTCCGCACCCATCACCTTGATGATCGTTTGTACTTCTGGATCAAGACCAGCTGGCACACCGACGATTGGCAGGAGCGCTCTGTGTGGCTGCCTGGCTATCGGGTTGAACTGGATGCTAAGGCGGTTTCCGGTGTGGACAGCAATCTTTCGGGTCTGACCTTTGACCCTGACCTAAACCTGCTGTGGGCGGTCACCAACGGCCCAAACGAACTATTGGCCCTTAGTCGTGACGGTGATGTGGAAAGGCGTTACAGCCTGGATGGCTTCCACGATGTGGAAGCTGTGTCCTATGCCGGCAATGGCCAGCTGGTAATCGCCGAGGAGCGCCGGCAGAGCCTGGTTATCGTGGATGTCCCCATCGCCGAAGACGGTAAACTTTCTCCTGATCGACCATTGAGCCGAGACCAGTATCCAGCTCTCACCCTGGCGCTTGGCAAGGAAGACAACAAAGGCCTTGAAGGGCTCGCCTACGACCTGAAAGGCGACCGCCTGTTTGTGACCAAGGAGCGAGATCCTCGCCAATTGCTGGAAGTGAGCGGCCTTCGTGCCAGCCTGGCCGGAGGCTTTTCCTTGCACGTGCGTGACCTGTCCAGCCTGGTAAAAGACAAGGTGTTTGCGACTGACCTGTCTTCAGTCGTCTTCGATCAACAGAGCGGCCATCTGATATTGCTCAGCGACGAGTCGAAACTGCTGATTGAAATGACCGACGAGGGCAAGGTGGTGAGTTTCCGCTCCCTGGCGAGAGGTTTTGCTGGTTTGTTAAAAGGCATACCCCAGGCCGAAGGCGTAACCATCGACAATGAAGGGTATTTGTACGTGGTCAGCGAGCCAAACCTGTTCTATCGCTTTACCCGAGAAAGAAACTGATCAGTTGTCAAACTACTGCCAGCTCTCACCCTGAAGAGGTGCGTCAAGAGCCAATTCGGCGCGCCCTCCATTCCGTCCGCTTTTGGCCCAGAGTGTGTAAAAACGCCCCGGTAAACCCTTGCT
>TARA_R110002072_G_scaffold286113_1_pt1 | contig 51526 bp, 46 predicted proteins | sample TARA_R110002072 | Tara Oceans TARA_R110002072 (sample SAMEA4397118) | marine metagenome | biome: Polar Biome; feature: [SRF] surface water layer (ENVO:00010504); material: water (ENVO:00002006), including particulate matter (ENVO:01000060) such as... | depth 5 m | reverse complement strand
GCATTAAAATTAAAAAAAGAATTAGGAATAAAATGGATTTCTGATTTTAGAGATCCATGGACTGATATAGATTATTTACATCAGCTACCTCTAACAAAAAGGTCTATACAAAAGCACGAGCAATTAGAAAAAAAAGTGCTTCAAAATTCAGATGGAGTAATCGTTGTAGGTGAAACTATGCGGCAGTCTTACTTGAATGATTGTAAGAACATTACTGTAATTACAAATGGTTTTGATCAAGATGAGGTAGAGGAGAAAGTGACGATGGACGAGGAGTTTTCGATAACGCATATTGGTCTAATGAATGAAGATAGAAATCCAAAAATTCTTTGGCAAGCATTAGCGAAATTATGCAAAGAGAATACATCTTTACATAATAATTTAAAAATTAGGCTAATCGGTAAGGTTTCGGAAAAGGTAGTGGAAGATATTAAAACATATGGTTTACTCGATAAGCTAGAGTTAATTGACTACTTACCACATAAGGAGGTAATAAAACATCAACAAAAATCTCAAATATTACTTTTGTCGATTAATAATGTTCCAAGTTCTAAAGGAATTATTACTGGTAAAATTTTTGAGTATTTAATGGCAAAGCGACCAATTATTGCTATCGGTCCAACGGATGGTGACTTGGCAAAAATTTTAGATTCAACGAATTCAGGAGCTGTTATAGAATTTAATGATACAAATTCAATGGTTTCTAAATTGGAGAATTTGTATGAGTTGTATGATAATAATAATTTGCAAAATGAATCTTCTAACATTCAACAGTTTCATAGGAAGCAATTAACAGAGAATTTGGCAAAACTGATAAATCAAGTAATTGTCGAATAGAGTTGAACAACTAATCTTTAAGTGTTAGTTTAATTCGTTCACATAGAGAGTTCATAATAAAATTACTTAACTCAGTAGAATTTTCAATAGCCTTTTTAAAGTCATTGACTTGAATTTTTACTATGGTTGAATTTTTTGAAGCCTCAACAGTGTAGGTGTAGTTTGACTCGTCAGTAAAATAGGATGAAATTCCAATGAATTCTTTGTCATTAACACTCCATAACTTATGTTTGTTAATCTTAATAATTAATTCTCCATTTAATAGAAAAAAGATATAATCTAGTTTACTATTCTCAGAAAATAAGACTGTGTTTTCTTTAATTTTAATCACATCGAGGTTCAAGTGAATGAATTGTTTTTCGGTTATTTGATGGAAAGAATTTAAACTCATTGTTAATTGCATTTCAACAAAGGTAGGCTAGATTTTATTTAAAATAAATGACACATGTCATATATAGTTCATTATTAGTCATATAGACCTGCTATTTTAATTAGAGCTTCTAAATCAGGAATAATGATTCGTTTTCCTTCTAGTTTAATAGCATTTTCCTTGCCCAGAATTGCTAAAGTTCGGATAGTGGTTTCTGTTGTTGTTCCTGCTATGTCTGCTATTTCGGATCTAGTGAGTGTTACACTGAGAGATTCGCCATCTTCTGTATAACCAAAAGTAGATTGTAACAACAAAAGTGCTTCTGCGATTCGTTCTTTTACTGTTTTTTGGGCAATATTAATTAAGTGTTGTTCCGCACTTTTCAAGTCCTTTGCAAGAAGTTGCATAGTTTTCCAAGACAGTTTCGGATTGTCTCGCATTAGTGACGTGTATTTTTCTTTGGATAGATGACAGATGTATGAATCTTCTAAAACAGTTGCAGTGGCCTGATACGGCTCATTACTGAATAAAGAGCGGTATCCTAGGATATTTCCTGTTTTGGCAAATCGTATAACTTGTTCCTTCCCATTTTCTCCAAGTTTAGATAATTTCACCTTACCTTTAAAGATGCAAAATAATCCATGGGATTGATTCCCTTCGTAAAAAACAGCTTGTCCTTTTTTGTAAAAATTACTCCCTTTGTTTTCACTAATAAATTCTGTTTGTTCAGGAGTTAGAGTGCAAAAAATACTATCTTCAATGTTGCATTCTGAACAAGCAGGTATTTTTGTCATAGATTTACTCATAAAACAGCTGTTAATTATATGATTTATAACAAAGTTATATTATTTTAATCGTATTTTTAAAGATACAAATCATGTTAAAAAGTGATAGAAGTCATGATTTTTGGTTGTTGTATTTGTGAAATTTGGTACGGATTATTATAAAAGTTAAATGATCGAAATAGAAGAGGCTCTTAGCATTATTACTAGAAATTCTATCCTTATACAAGAGAAGGAAGTAAAGATTCTGGATGCTTTAAATTATTGTCTTGCAGATAACCTTATTTCACCGATGTCTCTACCTCCATTTGATCAATCAGCTATGGATGGTTATGCAATTTGTGGGGTATGTGAATCGTATGACGTGATCGGAGAAGTGCAAGCAGGAAGCTCAATATCATATAAAATTAACACAGGAGAAGCATTTAGAATATTCACAGGTGCAATGATTCCTGATGGGACAACTGCCATTGCCAAGCAAGAAATTGTAGAACGGTCTGGCAATGAAATTAGAATTTTAGAAGAAGTAAAAATCGGCACGAGTATTCGTATAATGGGAGAGGAACTAAGGAAAGGGTCTCTGGTCGTAAAAAGAAACACGTTATTAACACCTGCCGCTATTGGATTACTGAGCGGTCTGGGTATTCAGAATGTCAAAGTAATTGGTAAACCTAAGGTTACGGTCATCGTGACCGGCGATGAATTGACCTCTTTGGGTCAGAAATTGGAGAAGGGTAAAATTTATGAATCCAATTCGTACACATTAAAATCAGTCTTGAAAAGCATGGGTTACGATGCTGAAGTAAAAAGAGTGAAAGACGATTTTGACGCTACTAAAAAAGTTATTTGCGATGCTATTGATAAAAATGATGTCGTTATTCTAACAGGAGGTATTTCCGTTGGCGATTATGACTTTGTGGGAAAAGCACTTCATTCAATTGGTGTGAAGGAAGAATTTTATAAAGTAAATCAAAAGCCAGGGAAACCCGTTTTTTATGGAATTAAAAACGATGTAAAAATATTTGGTCTTCCTGGAAATCCAGCTGCAGTTTTAACCTGTTTCTATATGTATGTACTGCCAGCAATTCGAAAAATGGCGGGTCATTTAGATGCTCTACTTGAAAAAAGAGTGGTTGATTTAAATCATGATTATGTGAAAAGAGGCGCACGTTCTTATTTGTTAAAGGCAAAGGTGAACAATGGTAGTGTACAGGTTCACTCTGGGCAAAGTTCAGCAATGTTAAGTTCTTTTGTTGATGCCAATTGCTTACTCCTTATTGATGCTGAAGAAGGAGTGATAAAAAAGGGAGAAAGAGTAACAATATTCATGTTGCCTTAATCAAGAGTTAATGAATAAAATAACAGGTGTTATATTAGCAGGAGGTCAAAGTTCTCGAATGGGAACCGACAAAGGACTCATGTTGCTCAATGAGAAACCGATGATTTCATACCTCATAAAACTATTAAAACCAATAGTAGAAGAAATAATTATTGTTGCAAATAGTGTGAAGTATGAAGCGTTTGGTTTGAGAGTTTTTCCTGATAAAATGATGATGAAAGGACCAGTAGGTGGAATTTATTCAGGACTGTTTCATTCCAATACAGAAAAAGTATTTGTTGTAAGCTGCGATACACCTTTTATAACGCAAGAATTGGTACAGCTAATCATTGATGCTGATAATGGTAATGATGTGGTCATTTCTAAACACAATGATAAATTAGAACCCCTAATTGGTCTGTATAGTAAGAATGGGATGGATGTTTTTAAGAATTGTATTGATCAAGATAAATTGAAATTGATAAAAGTGTTAGATAGATTGGATACAAAAATAATTGATCTTGATAAATCAGAGGTTGACTCATCCGTGTTTTATAACATTAACACACCAATCGAATTTAAAAATGCAAGTAATGAAAATAGAGATTAAATATTTTGGTTCTATAGCTGAATTGATTGGCTATTCTGAAGAAACTATCAAGATTGATGTCAAAGAAGAATTTGATCTTCGTTCTTTTTTCGAAAAAAAATACCCAGAAATAAGTAAAGTTAATTTCAAAATTGCGGTTAATCAAGAGATAATGGATTGTATAAATCCGTCGAGTGAAAAAAATGAAGTAGCTTTGTTACCTCCTTTCGCAGGAGGATAAATAGTAAAATTATGGTAGATGTTACATTTAAGGCAAATACGCTCAGAATAGCAACGGCTCAGGCTGTTGTTTCTGTGAGTAAACAAGAAACAATTGATGCTATTAATAACGGAACAGTTCCGAAAGGGGATGTGTTTGCTATGAGTAAAGCCGCAGGTCTGCTCGGTGTCAAAAAAACACCTGATTTGTTGCCTGATTGTCATCCAATGCCGATTGAATTTACCAGTATTGACTATGCCATCGATGGGTTAGAAATTACCGTTGAAATTACGGTTAAGACCATCTACAAGACAGGTGTTGAAGTAGAGGCAATGCATGGAGCGAGTATTGTTGCTTTAAACATGTATGATATGTTGAAACCCATTGATAAAGGTGTTGAAATAAACAACATTAAGTTGCTAATGAAGAAAGGTGGGAAATCTGATTTTAAAGACAAATACAGAAAGGATTTGACAGCAGCAGTGATTGTTTGTTCGGATTCTATTTCCGCTGGGCAGAAGGAAGATAAAGCAGGTAAAGCAATTATTTCAAAATTAGAAAGTGCATCCGTTGCCATAAAAGAATACACAATCATTCCCGATGAGGTGGATATTATACAAGAATCATTTTTAAAGCATGTAGCAGATGATACTGATATGGTCATATTTACAGGTGGCACAGGTTTGTCAAAACGGGATGTAACCCCAGAAGCATTAAAACCGTTAATTGACCGAGAAATACCTGGAATTGCAGAAGCTGCCCGAAAATATGGACAAGATAGGACTCCATACTCAATGCTCTCTAGAAGTGTTGCAGGAGTTAAGGAAAATACATTGGTGTTAGCACTGCCTGGCTCAACAAAAGGAGCAGCAGAATCCATGGATGCTCTATTTCCTTCAATATTGCATATTTTTAGAATATTTAAAGGGGCAAGACATGATAACTAAAAAAAAGCTTCGTTGATTTTAACGAAGCTTTTTAATTTGAGGTGCAACATTTCATAATGGCAGTTCAACTTGAGTCTCCCATTCATCTTTTGTTTCAATGTTTTCTAATTTAAGTTTTAAATAACTAGTATCTCCTTCTTTTGTAATAGATCTATCAACAATTTCACTATCCATCTTCTCTTCTTTTTGAAGCTTGTCACCTAATCTTGGAAGGAATGGATATAATATTGTAATTCTTTCATCCTCCGTTTTAATCAACTTTGTAGCGGTTTCAAAAATGAATTCTTCAAATTTCTCTCCTATTATCTCATCATTTAGTTCTTCTTTAGCTTTTGGGTCAATGTTTTTAGCCCAATTGAAGAATAAGTCTGTTGCTTCAAATCGCAATTGAGAATGAATGTATTTAGGGAAAGGAGAACGAATATGTTCATTGTCGTTGAACCAAAACTTAAAAGTCTGATCAACTAATTCACTGCTTTCTACGGAGTGTTGCTTTAATTCGTTCATGTTATTTTGTTTTAAAGTAATTCGTTTTCAAATTTTATCGCTTTCGGGAAAAGAATGTTATTTTCTAAATGAATATGTTGAAATAGGTCATTTTGATATTCTTCCAACTTAGCGTATAATGCTCTAAAAGTGTTGCAGGCCGATTCTGGAGGTGTGTAATTATTGCTAAGCTTGGCAATTTCTTTTAAAATGTCCCCAGATCCTTCATGCTCACTTTCCATCATGTTGATGGGGTTTTGAATCGTTCCAAATGTGGGGCGAGAAATTGTAGTACCTTTTGTTTTAGCTTCGTCAAGTTCTTTAATATATGGAAAGAGTATCATCTCTTCTTTTTTCATATGCTGTGTGAGTTCTGTTGCAAGTGCATGGAATAATTCGTTTATTTTTACAACTTCAGTATAATGGTGCCCGTGAACTTTTGCCACTTTATCAGAGTATTGAATAATCAATTTATTTGCTTCAATAACATAACTGTGATGTGTGTTTATGATAAAGTCAGTTAAAAAATTGAGATTCCAAGAATCAAAATCATGATTATTGGATGACGGAGTTTCAATATCTATAATAGCTTGTTTCAAATCATTATAATTAAGACTCTTCTTTTTGCAAACTTCTTGAAAAGAGACATTGCCACCACAGCAAAAATCAATTCCATTTTTTTTAAATACATCTGCTGTTTTTATGTTTTCTGTGACAATTTCTGCAACTGTCATCGAATCTATTGTATTGCTATCCATAACCTTGTTTTTGTACAAAGTTAAAGAGTAGAGTTAGTTCTTTATATGATATAAATCACTTATTGAAAATAAAAAAACTTGTCACTCAGAAAGCAACAGGTTGAAATTAACTTGCTTCATTCCTAATAGCCCATATCCACTCCATAGATTATTAATAATGTATTAAATCCAACTCCTGCTAGAAGGAAAATGATAAATATATTGAGTAAGATCATTTTTATTTCATCCCTTCTTAAGTGAACCATGGCTGCTCCAGCCATAATCATAGCGAGTGCTGTTGCTGCTATTGGGGTTAGTATAGGGTAAAAGCCTAGGTTGTATGGTAAAATCAATCCTAAAGCTCCAAGTGCTTCTAAGAAACCGAATAGCTTTAAACGAGATGCAGAGTAATCTCTTGCCCAACTGACCCTTTTTTCAATTTTTTCAATAGGCATAAACATTTTCAACATTCCAAAATACAAAAACACGCATGTTAATCCAATTTGTAATATTAGTATAACAGTATCCATAATCTTTTTTTTGTAAAATTATTAATAATTGTTCCCTTGAACCATGATTTGAGTCATGCTTTTTAAAAGAGACATAAAATTCATTGTTTTATTTCATTAAAAAACGCCTAGTCTATTAGGAATGAACAAGTGTTAGAGAGTTTATTATGATTATAATCATAATATATGCTATTCAATCTCATTTATAAACTTATTAATTGACTATAATTTTACACCATAAACAAAAAGACAGTTAACTATGGAGTCAGAAAAGTTTAAGTTATTTGATTGGTCACAGGAAAAAGTGAGAGTGCTTCATTACACATGGATTGCTTTCTTTTTAACCTTCTTTGTTTGGTTCAACATGGCACCTCTAAAAACGGCGATGGTTGAGTCGTTTTCGTTTTTGGATATGAAAAATTTTAAAGCATTACTATTATGTAATGTTGCGCTGACAATACCTGCAAGAATTGTTGTAGGTGCCTTAGTTGATAAACATGGTCCGAGGGTCGTTTTTTCAGGGTTAATGGTATTAACCGTAATTCCAGGTTTAATGTTTGCGTTCGGTAATTCATTTACACAACTTGTTATTTCTCGTTTACTATTGAGTTCTATTGGTGCAGGATTCGTAATTGGTATTAAAATGACAGATAATTGGTTTCCTCCAAAGCATATAGGTCGAGCAGAAGGTTTTTACGCGGGATGGGGTAATTTCGGTTCTGCTGCTGCTGCTGGTCTTATTCCAGTGATTGGGTTGACTTTAATAGGCGGTGCTACTGGATGGAGATGGTCTATGGCGATTAGTAGCATAATAACTGCTGCTTATGGTGTGTTTTATTACTTCGCTGTGCGTGATTATCCAACAGGAAAGGAACCAGTTAAAAAGAAGAAACAAAAAGGAAGTAGTGTAATGCCTGTGTCTTCTTATTTAGGATTGGCATCTTCACTCTTTTGGACTATTCCCTTGTATGCTGCATTGGGGTTGTTAGCAAGAAATCTTCAAAAGCAAGAAATTATAGCTGACGAATATGTTGTACAGCAATCGTATGAAAACTTAGATGAAAAATTCAATGAAGCTGACGCCGTAAAGGTATTAACTAAAGGTGAAGTAGGTAATTTTTATGATAATGGAGACGAAATAAAAGTATATTCTAATGATAATTTAGTTGCGAATTTCAAAAAGGGAGAACAAGTAACTGGTGTTCGTGCAATATTTGAAAAGGCAGACAAAGTTGAAGTATATAAAAATGGCAAATTAAAATTAAAACATAAAAAGGGTGCTATTCTTAAAAAATTTGATGGGCTTGCCGTTACGAAAGAATATAAAAAGGATGAAATAGCTGCGAAATACAAATCAGAATCATTGGCAGGATTTTACAACGACGGCAATGTTGTTCGAACATACAATAATATGTTTACCATGAATACCATGTATATTATATGGGTAATATTAGCATTGTTTTATATCTATAAAGCTTTCACAATACTTAGTTTCAATGTTCCTCGCTTAAAAGCCGGGATACCTGAAGAAGAAAAGTTTCCATTTAGTAGTATTGTTGCCTTAAACACAACTTATTTTGCAAATTTTGGTGCTGAGTTAGCTGTGGTATCAATGTTACCGATGTTTTTTGAAGGGATATTTAATTTTACACCTCAAATGGCTGGTCTTGTAGCAATGTCATTTGCCTTTGTCAATTTGTTTGCACGTCCTCTTGGTGGTTATTTATCTGATAGAATGGGATCTCGTAAGAAAACAATGTTGATGTACATGATTGGAATTACTCTTGGGTTCTTTTTAATGGGTTTGATTAGTAAATGGGATGGAGTAAGCGGAAATGGTACACAATTATTAGCCCCAATGTTTGATGGTGGTTGGTGGATTGTTGTATCAATTATGATAACAATGTTCGCATCTATGTTTGTTCAAGGAGCGGAAGGAGCAACATTTGCAATGATACCCTCTATCAAAAAAGAACTGACAGGTAGAATTGCAGGTATGGCTGGAGCCTATGGTAACGTAGGAGCGGTAACCTACTTGTTCATTCTAGCCCAAGTTGATTCTAAAACCTTCTTTTTTATTCTCTCCATTGGTGCAGCCATTAGTGTGTTGACATGTTTCTTTTTATTGAAGGAACCTAAAGGGTCATTTGGAATTGAAGAAGAGTTAGTAGAGTCTTAAATTATTAATAATGAATATGATCTAAATCTATAATTATATGAGCGTTAATATTGAAAAATGGGATGTTGAAGATGAAGGGTTTTGGACTTCCACAGGAAAAAAAATAGCCAATAAGAATTTATGGGCTTCTATACCCGCATTGTTACTTGCGTTCTCCGTCTGGATAATGTGGGGAGTATTGGTGAAGTATATGAAAGAATTTGGTTTCAATTTCGGAATGACTGAAGGAATGGTGCCAGGAACAGACGAGTACGTGAATACGTTGAAAGAAGTGAATAACCTCTATTATACACTGCCAGCAATTGCAGGTCTAGCAGGTGCGACTTTGCGTTTGCCTAACTCATTCCTCATTTCATTGGGTGGTGGACGTAATGTTATTTTTGTTACAACGGCGCTGTTGTTAATTCCTGCTATAGGAACAGGAATGGCACTGAGTGATATCAATACTCCTTATATGTTTTTTGCTATAATGGCACTGCTTTCTGGATTTGGTGGAGGTAACTTCTCATCTTCGATGAGTAATATTTCATTCTTCTTTCCTAAGAAAGTGCAAGGTTATGCTTTGGGAATGAATGCTGGACTAGGTAATTTAGGTGTTGCAGTTATGCAGAAATTAATTCCGTTTGTTGTAGGATTCTCTTTATTTGGAGGTACTGTTGGTTCAGTTGCTACAGCGAAAGGAGCACCATTCGAAGGTCTTCAAAATGCCGCTTGGGTATGGGTGCCATTGATTGCTCTAACCACAATATTGGCTTTCTTTAGAATGAATAATGTCTCTACTGGGACACCAAGTCTCCCTAATACAGCAAAAGGAGTTTCAAAAACACTCTACATGATAGTTCTCGGATTAGTTGCAGCCGCTTTTGGAGCATTCATGTTAATTGGTCTCCCTTGGGGTGATTGGGGAATGAAAAATGCATCGATGTGGATCGTATTACCAGTCGTTATAATTGTTGCGGTGCTGTTGATGAAGCATGCTACCCCTTCTGATATAAAAGGAAATTTAAAAAAACAATTTTCTATTCTTGGTGATAAGCACAATTGGATAATGACAGTTATCTATACTATGACTTTTGGTTCTTTCATTGGTTACTCTATGGTGTTTCCAAAGCTGGCACAAGATATTTTTGTTTATTCTAATCCTTTAGACCCTGAATGGGTGAATCCTAATGCTCCGAATATTATGATTTGGGCATTCCTAGGACCTGCTTTTGGTGCATTAATTAGACCTGTTGGTGGAATTCTTGCTGATAAAGTAAATAGTGGTGCTAAGGTGACTATGTGGAGTACGATTTTTCAAATCATTGCAGCCTTATCTGTTGCTTATTTTGTAGTTCAAGCAAGAGGATCTGAAAGCCCCGAACAATACTGGTGGCCTTTCTTTACTTCTTTTATGGTACTGTTTTTAACAACAGGAATAGGGAATGGATCTACTTTTAGAAGTATACCTTATATTTTCTCTAAAGAGAAGGCAGGACCAGTTTTAGGTTGGACAGCTGCGATTGCTGCTTATGGTGCATTTATTATTCCAAAAGTGTTTGGTCAACAAGTAAAAGCAGGACATGCAGAATATGCATTATATGGCTTCGCAATTTATTACTTGATTTGTCTCATTCTTAATTGGTGGTATTATCAAGGTCCAAAAAGGGAATTTGATAATCCATAGATTATATAAAAGTGCTGTTGTTAAAGGAGGACCAAAATGTGTCCTCCTTTTTTGTGTAATTATAAAAGAGCCATTTTTTAATTAAATTTTTTTCGATTTATGTTCTGTATCATAGTATAAACTTGAAAAATCAACAACCTTTGCAGTATAAAAGAGTAACTAAACCATATGAATATGAAAAGAATATTAGGAAAAGGATTTGCTTTTGCAGTGATGTCATTAGCAACAGGAACAATGTACGCTCAGTTTAAAATTTCGGGTGAAATTAGGCCCAGAATGGAATATAGAAATGGGTATAAAAAGTTACCGACCACTACGTCGAAAAATGCAGCTTTCGTTGATCAGAGAACTCGATTGAATTTTGACTATAAAAAGGATAGAATTCAATTTAAAGTAGTCTTGCAAGATGTTCGTGTTTGGGGTAATCAATCTCAGTTGAATGGAAACGAAGATTATGGCGTTTCTATCCACGAAGCATGGGGTCAAGCATTTTTAAATAAAAACTTTTCTGTAAGATTTGGACGTCAAGAGTTAATATATGATGATCACCGAATTTTTGGTAATGTAGGATGGGCACAACAAGCTAGAAGTCATGATGCAGTTGTTTTTAAATATCAAAAAGATAAGATAAAATTTGATTTTGGTGGAGCATATAACCAAGCCAAAGCTCAATTAACAGGGACCAATTATACTGTTCTTAATAGTTATAAAACAATGCAGTATTTCTGGGGGAATTACAAAGCTTCCAAAGAGTTTAATTTGAGTTTATTGGCATTGTCAGTAGGACAACAAGTTAATTTCACGAATACACTTGGTGATGCAGATTACTATGACAATTACACATTGACTGCTGGTACTAGAATGGTTTATAAAAAGAATAAATTTGGAGCTAGTTTGAATGCGTATTATCAATTCGGTTCGGCCAATGTAATGCCCGTAAAGGATGTTTCAGGGTATGATATCGGTGTGGATGTTTTCTATCAAGTGTCTAAAGTTTTTAAAGCAACACTTGGCTACGAAATGTTATCCGGAAATAGTCAAACAGACACAACAGCATCAGCCTTGAATACAAATCGTGCGTTCAATCCGTATTTTGGAACGAATCATAAATTCAATGGTTTCATGGATTACTTCTATGTTGGAAATCACATTGGAAGTGTTGGATTAAATGACATTTACTTAAAACTGGATTTTAAATTAAAAAAATTCTCTACTGGTGTCACAACTCATGCTTTCATAGCGAATAATGATGTGTTGAATCAAAATGAACTAGCGACTACAGGAAACATTGAAGCAATGGATGCATATCTTGGAACAGAAATAGATGTATTTGGTGCGTTTAAATTGGTGCCTGGCGCAACAGTTAAATTAGGTTATTCTCACATGATTGGTACTGACACTATGGTCGCTATTCGAGGTGGTAGCACAGCTGCAACTTCTAACTGGGGTTATGTCATGATTATCATGAAACCAGTTTTATTTGATAGTTCTGAAAAAAAGAAACAAAAGATAAAGTAAATCCATTCATTTAAAACACAGCTATCCTTCTTTTGAAGGATATTTGTGTTTATATGATTTATATCATTTAATTAACTGATTTTATTGTTGACCTTTACTCTAGAAGTTAAGAATGACACATATAAAAGAACTATGAAAATAATCAATAAAACAGGTAAAAGAATTGATGGAAATCAATCTGATAAAGCAATAAAAAAGCAACTCAAAGAAGAGGACCCAATTATTCGTAATGCAGAGAAAGATGATGATGAGGAGCTTTCTCCAATGGATCCACCAGACGCATACGATGAAAAACGATCAATCGGTGTTGAATATGAAGAATTACATGAACAATTGCAAGAGCTGTACGATGAGCACAAAGGAGCAATTGAGAAATGTGATATGTTTGAAAAAGCACTCATGGACTTTAAAGAAGGTGGGTTTTACATCACCAAAGAAATTAACGATTCTTTCAATTCCTTTTTTGTGGCATTTGATGAGGCTGTTATTCCACATAACAAAAAAGAGGAAAAAGGCTTGTTTAGAATTCTACAGAAAAAACTATTGGAGTCTGGCGAACATAGTACAGGAGACAACCCACATACACCTGTCGATTTAATGGAAGATGATCACGTAAAAATGCTTCAGTTGGCAACACTTTCTTTTAATTTTTTAGGATTGGCAATGCGATTAAAAGATAATGAAGATATCGCCATGACCTTTGATATTGCCTACAACAATGGCAAAGAGTTGGTAGAATTATTAAGATTACACATCTACAGAGAGGATCACACGATTTTCCCACTAGCACAAGAACTTCTCACAAAAGAAGAGTTGAGTGAATTTTATGATTAAGGGCTCTTCAAATATCGTGGATAAGTTTGGCCGAGAGCATGATTATTTACGAATTTCTTTGACGGAGAGATGCAATTTACGCTGTTTCTATTGCATGCCTGAAGAGGGTATCCAGCTAAGGGACAAAGCAAATTTCATGACGAGTGAGGAGGTGCTTGCAATTGCTAAGACATTCGTTCGATTGGGAGTCAAAAAAATTAGGTTAACAGGTGGTGAACCACTTATAAAAAAAGATGTAGAAAATTTATTACTGGAATTGGGTAAACTTCCAGTTGAATTGGCTATTACCACAAATGCTATACTTGTAGATAAATACATTGACACTTTTAAAAAGGCAGGTATCCAATCTGTCAATGTAAGCTTAGATTCTTTAGAAGAAAAAAAGTTTAATGCTATTTCTCGTCGCAACTATTTTGAAAGAATCAAAACGAACATTGATTTATTGATTAAAAATAATTTCCATGTTAAAATTAATGTGGTTGTTATTCGGGATTTAAATGAACATGAGATACCTGGCTTTATCAATTGGACAAAGAAGGAAAATGTGCATGTTCGATTTATAGAATTCATGCCTTTTGATGGGAATAAATGGAGCTGGGAAAAGAAGGTGTCTTCTAAAGAAATCATTCAAATTGCGAATGATTTTTTCAGTAAAAAAGCAATTTTCAAAATTGAAGATGCAAAAAATGATACCGCTAGAAATTACAGATTAGTAGAAGGGAAAGGAACTTTTGGTATAATCAGTTCTGTTACGAATCCCTTCTGCGATACATGCAATAGAATTCGATTGACAGCGGATGGTAAAATTAAAAACTGCCTATTCTCGCAGGATGAAACAGATTTACTAAGCGCTTATAGAAAAGAGAAGGATATAGAATCATTGATAATCGAATCGATTACCACTAAGAAAAAGGAACGAGGTGGAGCTCCAAGCTTTAATGATGGATTTATTGAAACGGTGAAAAATAGATCAATGACAACTATTGGAGGCTAATTAACCAATACTTATTACATACAAAGATGAAAAATTTTATTGAAAAATACTGTGAGAGAGAATGGCAAGAATTCATCAATTTCCATAAAAGTGAAATTGAATTTAAGAAACAGGATGCTATTTTTAAAGCTGGTGAAAAAACAAAGGGCTTGTATATTATAGATTCAGGTAAAGTCAAAGTCACATATAAGCAGTTTGATGGGAGTGATCGCCTCATTCGTTTGGCTAAAGGGGGTGACATTTTGGGGCACAGAGGTTTCGGCGGGTCATGGAAGTATCCGATTTCTGCAATTGCCTTAGAGGACATACAAGTTAGTTTTATCCCTGTGAAAATCTTTAACACCATTGCTAAGTCCAACGCTAAATTTAGCTATCAATTAATGATGTTTTTTGCAGAGGAACTACGAAAGTCCGAAGCAAAAATTAAACATTATCCTGTTAGGGTGCTGGTTGCTAGAGCTATACTTGATAATTATAGGGCTTTCGGGTTTGAAAATCCTAACTCTACCAAACTCAGCTATACTTTGTCTAGAAAGGATATTGCTAATAAAGCAGGCACAACCTATGAAACCGTTGTTAGAAATATCGCAGAATTAAATAAGGCCGGTATTGTGAAAATAGACGGAAAATCTTTACATATTTTGAATTTGGATGGGTTGAGATCTATCGCTAGACCCAAGTACAAGGGTCAATAATATCAGATAAACAAGTTTTCATTTGATGAATTGTTGAGCTAAAATGTCAATTGAGTAGCTATTTAATTATCTAGAGATCGAAGAAAATTGACTATTTGCCATCTTTGTTTTTCCGATAAAATATCTTTATAGGCTGCCATTGGTGATTTACCTTCCGACATCTTCCAAAATATAGCACCATCAGATTGCTTTTGAAAAGTATTTGTTGTAAAATTTGTTGGACGTGGAGTTAATGATGTTCCACCTACACCATTTCCTTTACCCGTATATCCATGGCAGATAGAACACATTTGCTTAAACAACTTTTTCCCAGCAGTAGATGCGGAAGAATTTCCTTTCATTGGATTTACAAGTTTATCAGCACTTCTAGGTGCTATCCATGAGTTTGAATTTGGCTGAGTATAAGTGTCATCAACATTGGTCATTTCTTCAGTTGCTTGTGTAGAAGTACTAGGATTAGAACTAGTGCTAGAAGTAGTATTGTTAACCGTATTTATTTGCTCTTGGGATGTAACTTCAACTGTTTCAACAGCAGTATTGTTCGTTTGATTATCTGTCGCTGATTCTATGAGAGGATCCGAGTTATTCACCGTATTAGTATTTATCACTGTACTTGCTTCTGTAAGTGATTTACTAGGTTCGCTTTCTACATTAATTGTTGCATCTGTTTCATTATCTGTTTCAGTTGAATAATTTGCTTCAATTTTATTATTTACCGTTTCGTTTTTTTTATTGTCACTTCCAGAAATGGAATTTTCTTCAATATCTGAAGAGCAACTGTAAAGAATCAGTCCAAAAGAGAAAGTATAAATTGCAATGGATCGGAACTGAGTTAAATTCAAGAAGACTGTTACTTTTTTCATGGATTATATTTTAAATTATATGAGTGATATCTTTCTTTCATTGAAGTAAATAATAGGCGTATTTCTTATTGTCGTTTCTTCAATGCTTCAAAAATAGATAGTTACTCGTGATTAGGAAATGATTCTCATCATGACATGTGCAATTAACAATCATACTTGTATTTAACATTAAAACTTATTTTTTTGACTTATTTACTAGGTACTTTTAGGGTATTCTATCGCATTTTCCACAAAAAAAAGCCACTTTGATTTCTCAAAGTGGCTTTTTTCAATCGAACTATTAATCAATGGTTTCTTGGTTTTTTACCGTAGAAATGTTTGGTTGAATTACGAATAGATTTTCTGTTCCAATTCCAGGTGACTTGTTGGTAGTTTCTCCAAGCGTAATCGATTGGTGCCACTAAGAAGTGCATGAATCGAGTGAAAGGAATAATAGCTATCAACAAGAATGCAGATATAACGTGAATTTGTATCCAAAATGGAGCAATGCTTATTACATCTAGATCAGGATTGAAATGGAAGATTGATTTCAAATACGGAGTAAGAGCGGTAGCAAACCAAGTTGAACCCCATCTTACAAAGTAAGCAACAGCCAATCCTGAGACTATTTGTGTCAGTAGAATGGTATAAACCACCATGTCCATTTTATTAGTAACTAATAGCAAGGTTTTGGTCGTTAATCTTCTATAAATCAATAAAACTAGACCTAGAAGAGCTGATAGAGCAAAAGCAAAAGATGATATTTCTAAAATCAATAATCTAACAGGCTGTCCATTCCATGCCAAGACTGCACTTGGAAATAGGAAAGCAATTAAATGTCCAAAGAAAAGAACCAATAAACCCCAATGAAATGGCTGAGAACCATAAAACAACTTTTTACCTTCTAAAAACTGAGTAGATAATGAAGAAACTTTGTATCCTCTTTTTTTGTAACGGTAAATACTACCAATAATAAAGATAGCGAAAGCAACATACGGAAATGCTCCAAACAATAGGGTAGTGGTAGAACCAACATTACCTGTTATCAGCGTATTCAGTATGTAAATAATTAGTCCAGCTATAGCAACATAGACTAAAAACAAGAGAGGATAGTTTTTAATGGCAAACGGAGCATCATGTACGCCATTTTCTATTTTCATTTGTTCAATTCGTTTTAAAAACTTACGAACATACAATACAAGTAAAATGAGAAAGATACAAGCTCCATAAACGAAATACTTTTGGCTTGAACTCATTGGCTTTACGACTACAGCATCGGTAGTTGCCGTTTCTATGTCACCAGTTCCTGCACCTGATTCTGCAGTTGCTGCAACAGTTTCATCTACAAAAGTAAAAATACTAGCAACCTCTTCTTCAGTTAAATTTGGGTAAGGAGGCATTGGTATCTTGTTGAACTTTTCAAATACGGCTAATGCATCTGCATCACCACTAGCTATCAAATCCTGTGATGCAGTAACCCATTTATAAATCCAATCTGCAGATCGATTCTCTGAAACGCCCGCTAAGCCAGGACCTGTTGCGTCTTTAGTACTAGCTCTGTGACAAACAGCACAGTTCTTTTTAAATAAATCTTCACCTTGTGCTGATACTTCCTTGGTGACAAGCAAAGCCACAATCATCACTAATGATAATGTTATTTTCTTTCTTAAATTGTTTAAGTATTTTCTGTTCTTAGACATAACGCTTATTTTTTTATTTTTTAATCAGTAATTACTGCTTTATCTGTTTTTGCAGGTGTTACACACGAACTTTCACATGAGGGTATCAGCGAGCTTAATGGATCTGCTTTGACAGAATTATCAACATATTTTTCAATGTTAAACTCTTCTCTTATTACATCGAGCGTTGCAGAAATAGCAAAAAGGTAGGCATTTTTATTTTTCATATCTTCCTGTATCAAAACCTTTTGTTTCTTTCTTCTCACTTTAGTTTTTAATGCAATACGAGAAGCTTCGAACTCTTTTTCCATTGCTTCTAGAGCAGGAATATACATTCTAACAGACAATTCCTCCCTAAAAGAAGAATCTTCGATTAATGGAAGTAATGTCAAAGCATTTGGAAGATTGTCTGCAAGTTCAACACCACAATCATTCCCAACTTTGGCTTGTTCTTTCTTCATTTGAACTAAGAATTCTCCTCTTTTATAGTCTTCAGCGTATAAAACATAACCTAAATCGAGATAGCAAATAGCCTGTATATGAAATGTCATGCTAAAAAGTTCTTCGAGTTCAACACTATTTTTAGTATCAATGATTTCTTGAAACTTTTTAAAATTTTCATACGCCTTTGGGTAATAGTCCTTCAGGATTTCACCACATTCCTTAACATGCTTGAAATAATCCTCTGTCGGATATCTAAACAAATTGGCTAATGCATTGTATTGAATGTTATTTTCCATTGTGTGTTCTTTTTCCGTTTACAAACCTCTAGCTGGTTTCTCTTTAAATCCAAAACCTGTTTCTCCTTTTGCATCTGCAGTTGCTTCCAGCATCTCTATAGATTCTTCTCTATGAGCTGGTGGAATTACAAAACGCTCTTCAAAAGTTGCTAAAGAAGTTAATCTAAAGATGGCGTTTGCAGTGTCTTTGTCGACCTTTGCATTCATCATTAAATCCTTCACTTCTTGATCTGACATGTCACCAACTGTTTCGTTACGTCTGTGGTATTTAACGCTCAGCAACTTTTCATAAACCTTGGTTATGGCTTCCGTATCTCCATTTGAGAATAAAGACGCTAAATATTTCACTGGTACACGATTTTGATCCACTTTCGGAAATAAATCTGTTGATACAGTTTGGTAATTTCCATTTTCATCCATTTGTGCCATTGCAGGTAACATTGGCGGAACATAGAACAAGTTTGGTAATGTTCTGTATTCTGGGTGCAATGGCAATGCAATTTCCCATTCTTTTACAAATTTGTAAACTGGAGATTTTTGTGCTGCTTCAATAGTAGAATCATGCACTCCATTTTTTCTCGCTTCTGCAATTACTTTTGGATCGTTTGGGTCTAAGTAAATATCCAAATGGTTATATACTAAATCTTTCTCTTCAGAATTTGCATATTTCTCAATTTTATCCGCATCATAAAGCATAACACCTAGGTATCTAATACGTCCAACACAAGAATGCATGCAAGCAGGTGCTTGCCCAGACTCTAAACGAGGATAACAGAGGATACATTTTTCTGATTTTCCAGTATGCCAATTGTAATATGATTTTTTATAAGGACATGCTGTTACACACATTCTCCAAGCTCTACATCTTTCTTGGTTAATAAGCACAACTCCATCTTCACCTCTTTTGTAAAGAGCTCCAGAAGGACATGATGCTACACAAGCTGGGTTTAAACAATGATTACAGATTCTAGGTAAATATTGCATGGTCATCTGCTCAAGCTGAAACATGGCATCTTGTTCTGCTTTGCTCATGTTCTTAAAGTTGACATCATTTCTTGCATAATCTGGTGTTCCACCTAAATCATCATCCCAGTTTGGCCCTGATTTAATATCGATTGGCTCACCAGTGATTAATGATACAGCTCTACCAATTGGTTGGTCATTTCCTTCGGGCGCAGTGAATAAGTCACTGTATTTATAAGCCCAAGGATGGTAATAATCTTCCAATTCTGGCATGTGAGGATTGTGAAAGATATTTTTTAATCCTTTCAGTTTACCTGCTCCTTTTAATTGAAGTTTATCTCCGTTTTTTTCCCACCCACCTTTGTAGATTTCTTGGTCCTCCCATTTTGTTGGGTAACCAGTTCCCGGTTTTGTTTCAACATTGTTCCACCACATGTATTCCGCTCCTCTACGATCCGTCCAAACGTTTTTACAAGCGACTGAACAAGTATGACAACCGATACATTTATCGAGATGAAAAACCATTGAAATTTGTGCTCTAATATCCATAATTGATATTTTTATTTAGTTTGTTATACTGCTATTAATATTCTACTTTTTCCATCTTTCTAACTAACACGTGCGTATCACGGTTAACCCCTACAGGTCCCCAGTAGTTGAAATGGTAAGTAAACTGTCCATAACCTCCACACATTAAATTTGGTTTTAAATGTACCCGAGTAAATGAATTATTCATTCCACCTCGTCGTGGTTCACCATTTTCACCTCTTCTTATCTGTGATTTAGGAATGTTGTATGTTCTTTCGACTGCGTGATAAACGATACATACTCCTTTTGGAATTCTAGAACTTACACAAGCTCTTGCAACATATACACCATGATCATTATACACTTCAACATGGTCATTGTCATTGATTCCCAATTCTGCAGCATCTTCTTCACTGATCCAACAAGGTTCATTACCTCTAGAAAGTGTCAACATTCTTAGTGTATCGCCATAAGTAGAGTGGATGTGCCATTTTCCATGAGGGGTAAGGCAATTCAACATTTTTGCTTTACCATCATTAACTGTCTGGCGTAAATCACCATAAGCTTCAGGTGTTGGCGATGGTTTGTAGGTGGCAATATGCTCTCCAAATGCGATGTATGCATCATGATCCAAGTAGAAATGTTGACGACCTGTCAATGTTCTCCATGGAACATACATATCTACATTGTAGGTATAAGCTGCGTAAGTTCTTCCTTCATGCATCAATCCTGACCAAAGTGGAGAAGAATTGTAGCGTTTAGGTTGTGCCTGTAAATCGCGGTATTCAATTTTAATGTCTTTATAAGGTTCACCTAATTCGGCAATCTCTGGAACACCAATTTTTTCTGCCATGTTCTTGTATGCTCTGTCAGACAACTTACCATTTGTAAGAGTTGATAGGGAAAGAATTGCATTAATTGCTTCCACATCATCATGCAATGAAGGATATTCTGTTCCATCATCCCATTTTTGAATATGCTGCCTGTGATCTAACATATCATCATACACGTCTTCACACATATAATGATTACCATGCGCACCTAATCCATTTTCACGAATTCCTTTTCCAAGTGAAATAAATTTATCATAAATCTTGGTATAATCTCTATCCTTAAAAACAATTTTATGCATCGTTTCACCAGGAATTGGCTCACATTCTCCTTTGCTCCAATCTTTCAATCGAGTTTGACTCATTTCATCTTTAGAATCATGAGAAAGTGGAATATTAACGACATCTTTCATTACTTCAGGTAGATGTTGTGCAGACATTTCTTGCACTTTTTTCGCTAGATCTCTGAAAATATGCCAATCTGTTTTAGATTCCCAAACTGGTGGAATTGCTTCCGATAGTGGGTGAATAAATGAATGCATATCTGTTGAGTTGATATCTGCTTTTTCATACCATGAAGCAGTAGGAAGAACGATGTCAGAGTAAAGAGCCGAGGTGTCCATTCGAAAGTTGATATCAATTACCAAATCCATTTTTCCTTGCGGCGCTTTCTCTAAAAATTCAATATCATGCGTTACATCCTCCGCAACTTCATCTGCGATTTTATTGGTATGTGTCCCTAGGTAATGATCTAAGAAATACTCATGACCTTTTGCGGATGTCCCAATTGCATTTCCTTTCCAGATGAACCAAATTCTTGGAAAATTGATTTCTCTGTCTGGTTCTGTAATTGCGTGTTTTAAATCTCCAGATTTTAATTGAGCAACCATGTGGTTTCTGATCTCATCATCTGTTGAGTGACCTGCAGCTTGTGCATCTTTGACAATATCAAAATTACTTTTGCTGTATTGAGGATAATAAGGCATCCAACCATTTTTAACAGCTTTCACAGCCCAATCCGCAGAGTGCATGTTTGCTAACTCGTTGTCTGGAGCAGAATTGTATTTCTTTTGGTTACCATCATATCTCCATTGACAAGAATTAATATAATGCCAAATAGGACCTTGTTGTAGTCTTGGAGCAGTTCCCCAATCCTTTGAACTCATAATTGTTGACCATGAATCCATTGGGGCCAGTTTTTCTTGACCAACATAGTGATTCATACCACCACCATTTTTACCATTACAGCCCGTTAACATTTGTGCCATAATAGCCGAGCGGTACATTAAATTTTCGTGGAACCAGTGATTAATACCAGCACCAACAATAACCATACATGCACCTTCAGTTGTTTCTGCGGTATTTGCCCATTCTCTGGCTAATTGGATAACTTCTTTACGACTAATTCCTGTAAATATTTCTTGCCAAGCAGGAGTGTATGCAGCATCTTTGTCATCATAAGATGTAGGGTAATCTCCTGCAAGACCTCTTCCAACACCATATTGAGCCATTGTTATATCATAGATAGTTGCAACAGGAACTTTTTTACCGTCAACATCAGTGATGTAACGAACAGGAACTCCTCTCATTGCTTTTTTATCCAATCCAAATTCTGTAAACTCCACTTGAAGAACATCGTCATTTTTTTCTAACAATGATAACTCAGGATCATATTCTTTACCTGTTTCACCATCGTTAAAATTCAAGTTCCATTTTCCTTTTTCATCTTGCCATCTAAAACCTGTTGAACCCATTGGCACAATCAATCCTCCCGTTTTAGCATCAAAATTCAAGAATTTCCAATCACCATTTTCTGCATTTTTATGTTCTGCAATTTCGTTGGCTCTCATCATTCTACCTGGTTGTAATTTACCATCTCTATTTTCTAGTTTCACTAAGAAAGGAGTATCTGTAAATCGTTTCACATAATCCATAAAGTAAGGTGTCTTCTTATCGACATGGAATTCTTGTAAAATAACATGGGTAACAGCCATCCAGAATGCACCATCAGAACCTGCATGAACAGGAATCCATTGATCAGCGTGTTTTGCAACCATGCTAAAATCAGGAGACATTACAACCGTTTTTGTACCGTTGTGTCTTGCTTCTGAGAAGAAGTGAATATCTGGCGTTCTCGTCATACCAAGGTTTGCCCCCATAGAAACAATGAACTTAGACTTGAACCAATCAGCAGATTCACAAACATCTGTTTGTTCTCCCCAAATTTCAGGGAATGCGTTTGGCAAATCACAATACCAATCATAGAATGAAAGGTTAACACCTCCCATCAACTGCAAGTATCTTGCACCAGAAGCGTAACTTAACATACTTTTTGCTGGAATTGGTGCGAAACCAATAATTCTATCAGAACCATAATTTTGAACAGTAGAGATGTTAGATGCTGCAATTAATTCAGTAATTTCATCCCAACGGACTCTCCTAAATCCACCTTTACCCCTTGCTCTTTGGTATCTTTTTCTTTTTGTAGCATCTGCCTGTAAGTTGGCCCAAGCTTTTACTGGATCTCCTCCAGCTTTTTCTTTCTCCTCACGGAACATATCTATTAATGCACCACGAACAATTGGATATTTCACTCGAATAGGACTATATAAATACCAAGAATAAGAAATACCTCTTTGGCAACCTCTTGGTTCATAAGGAGGAACTTCTTTGTTAAACTGGGGATAATCCAATTGTTGCATTTCCCAAACAACGATACCATCTTTAACATGAATTGCCCATGAACAGCCACCTGTACAGTTAACACCGTGCGTACTTCTAACAATTTTATCGTATTGCCATCTGTTTCTGTAAAACTCCTCCCACTTTCTTGTTTTGGGAGATATTATATCTTCGATCCAACTCATAATTGTTGTGTTTATAATTTAACTGTTTCTAATTATTTAAAATTTTGCGTCAACCGCTCTACCTTGTCTATCGAAAATTTCGCGTTTGACCATTTTCGTTTTCTTCTTTCTCCAAATTAATGTTATGAGAATTAGAATGCCAAATAGGCCACCAGCTCCACCCATTAATAAGTAAGCTCCACCAGACATTGATGATTTACTATTCTTATTTACATTCGTATAATTAAGAAATGCTTCGATACTCTGTCCTTCTTCTAGTTGAATTTGCCTATCTCCATAAGATGCTTTCATTGCAGGCCTATCAGGATTCATTAACCAGCCTCCAACTCCAGGGAAGGTTGAGGATATTTCTGTTAAATCTTTAGCAAAAAGACCTCCTGGATAGACGTTTTCATTATTAACATTGTGACATGCGATACACGCAGGACCACCGTTAAGGAACTTTTTATTTCCTTGAAAAAGGTCCATGCCTTTCTGTACATCGACTGTTAACTCTGTTGTTTTTGACTCCTCTATATCTTGTGCAACAAGTGAGGCAGAACAAAAAATTGTTGCAACAAAAAGAGAGCAAACTTGTTTCATTGTTTTTCTACGATTCATTCTATTTGGATTTAATATTCTCATTTGATAAATTGTAACACTACAAATTTGAGAGTAATGGATTGATTATAATATGATGTAGCTCATATAATTGAATAAAATGAAACACTTTTTTAGATTTATTTCAGAGTTCTATGTTTTACATCATAGAATTATTTGCTAGTCTTTTCTTCTTTTTTAAAGTAAAAAGAAAGCAATTTTTTAATCATAGGAATAATCATCATTAACATCCCTATAAATAAGATGCATCCAGTAATAACAAAGCCTAAGAAAATAGAAGCGGATGCATTCTGGAGGTCGCCGAAGTAAGTGTTTGATTCGTCACTTATCCATATCGCTTTGAAAACGCCTCCTGTGATAAGTACAAACCAAAAAAGTAAAAGTGAAATATTAAAGGTATAGAACCCATAAGTCACTATTTTGTTTTTCTCCAAACTAGTTGATTGAACTATTCTACTAACTATAAAAGCAACAGATGAGAGTAAAATAGTCGTGTTAATCCCAATGGTAGTACCCATGGAATGCGCGACTGTTATGTGTGTTCCATGAGCGAAATAATTGAACACAGGAATAGACATAAACAGCGCCAATACTAAATTTAAGAAAACCCATAGTTCACTAATCATTAAAAATCGATAAACCAATAAATTGGAATTCTTTTTCTCTTTGCTCAATGACCTCCCCCAGGAATAAATGATGTGTATAAAAATGACCCACTCTGTCATGCTAACGACGTAAGCAACATACCTAATCCAAGGAGCAGTAGGTACGATATAAGTGTGATGCGCCCATCCAAACATAAGATTTGTCAGACCCAGAAAGTAAAAAAAGAAAGAAACTTTGCCTCGACCAATTGAGTCGTCACCTTTGATTTTGGCCATTAGATAAATAGCTGTTCCATAAACGAGTAGGTTCCAGCTTCCTACGAATGAGCCGTAGGACTTCCATTGAATGGTTAAATCCTTAATATAGTCATCTCGAATTGCCGAAAATATCCAGAAATGCGATTCTGACAAATGATAGATCATGAAGATAATTCCTGTTCCCCACATCCAAAAATAAACAGGCCAGTTCTTAATTTTCCCGGACATTGTTTTAAAATAGTTGACTCCAAATAGTATCCAACCAAGTAAAACTGGAACGGTTAACAATGGGAAATATTCCAAATATTCTCTTCCTCCCATATTACCAGACAGTAGAGAATAATAGATGCCAAAAGAGATGAGAATAAATAAAAGCAGGTGTATTCTACCTAAATTGGGAGAATAGAGCGGAATTTTTTCAATCTTACTGAGGTAGAAATAGATACCACCAGTTGCCGTGAGAATAATCCATGAAACCACCGTTGTTGTGTGCATAGGTCTCAATTGATTGAAAGGGATTATTTCCTTTAAAAAATCGGGATAGAGGTAAACAAAAGAACTTAACACGCCGATAAAAGCACCAAGAAGTAAAGCACAAAGTCCAAGTATAATGAATAGGATAGACCAGTTGTTTTTCATACTACAATTACTTATAGTTAACAGTTACCCATCCGCTAGCATCAAATTTAGCGTTCTTGTCAGGATAGAAACCTGTTTTATCAACTTCTGTTAGAAAGGCTGCTAGCTGATTTTGTTCTACTACAGAAAAATTGAATTTCGGCATTGATTTAATACCACTGTTAAAGAATGTCTTTGCATAACTAATTCCTTTGTTCGGGTTAGATACAATATTCGTTAGATCTGGACCTAGATATCCTCCTAAACCGTAAAGTTGGTGACATGCTGTGCAGTTGTTTTCTTGCCAAAGATGCTGCCCTTTTTTTCCGGTAGATGACAAAATAACGGCCTTATTATTTGATGTGTTTTGAGTATAAATTACGATGTTATAGCCTATAAACAGTATGATTAAGCCCCCAAGTATGATTCTATTGTGTATTTTTTTCTGCAAGATTAATATTTTTACAAAAATATAATCTAATAAGTGGTTTAAGTATGATTTGAATCAGCATTTGAAATTAATTTTGAGTTCTGTTATTCAAACAATCTGATATGATTTCAATCATTTCATATATTAATTGTAGAGATTAATTTTGACGGTTATTAATTAATCTGAAATGAAAGATTTAGCCCAAGAGATAAATAGAATTAAGAAAGAAAAAAACGCAGTTATTCTCGCTCACTATTACCAAGATGAAGCGATTCAGGACATTGCTGACTATGTTGGAGATTCTCTTGGTTTATCTCAAATAGCTGCTTCTATAGATGCTGACATCATCGTTTTTGCAGGGGTCCATTTTATGGCAGAAACAGCAAAAATTCTTAATCCTAATAGAAAAGTAGTACTTCCTGACTTGGATGCAGGTTGTTCATTGGCAGATTCAATCCCAGAAAATAAATTCAAAGCATTTAAAGCAATGCATCCTGAGCATATGGTTGTAACCTATATTAATTGTTCTGCAGAAATTAAAGCGTTGAGTGATATTGTTTGTACTTCTTCAAATGCCGAAAAAATAGTGCGCTCTATTCCAGAAGGAACTCCAATTATTTTTGCGCCAGATAGAAATTTAGGAAAATACATTAATCGGCAAACTGGCAGAAACATGTTGTTGTGGGATGGTGCCTGTGTTGTTCATGAAGCTTTTTCTATTGAAAAACTATTGAAGCTACATGCAAAACACCCTGACTCGAAGATAATTGCTCATCCAGAATCAGAAATGCATATAATTGATGTAGCAGAATATGTAGGATCCACCGCGGGAATGATAAATTATGTCAAGCAATATCCAATGAATAGTTTTTTGATAGCAACTGAGGTAGGTATTTTACATAAGATGCAGCAAGAAACACCAGGTACTGAATTGATTCCTGTGCCGACAAAAGAGGACAACACCTGCGCATGCAGTGAATGTGCTTATATGAAAGTCAATACTCTTGAAAAATTATACAATTGCCTGAAAAATGAAACACCGGAAATAATAGTTCCTGAGAACACTAGAAAGGAAGCCTTGAAGCCAATTGAGAGGATGTTAGAATTGTCTAATTAAATAATTATGAAAACAGACTTCTTAGTTATTGGGGCAGGAATTGCAGGATTAACGTACGTTCTCCAATTGGCTGAAAAATTCCCAAGAAAGAAAATAATTGTTGTTACGAAAGGGAATGAGAAAGATTCAAACACAAACTATGCACAAGGAGGAGTTGCAATCGTTCAGAATGAAACGGATTCTTTTGAAAAGCACATCGAAGATACATTGCTGGCTGGAGATGGATTATGTGACGAAGAAGTAGTTAGAAATGTAGTGAGTAGAGGTCCCGTATGTTTGAAGAAGATGTTGAAATGGGGAGTACATTTTGACACAAAAAGCAATGGAGAATTTGATCTAGGGATGGAAGGCGGGCATTCGGAAAAGAGAGTTGTACACCACAAAGATTTTACGGGAGAAGAAATATCTCGAGCACTAATTCTTCGATTAAAAAGGATGAAAAATATCGAATTGTTAAAGAACCATTTTGTTGTTGATTTAATCTCAGACCACCATATAAGAAAGAGTTTGCCTAAACAAGGGTCGAAGTGCTATGGCGCATATGTTTTGAATGAGAAATCGAACAAAATTATTAAGGTTCTAGCCAAAATAACAACCTTAGCGAGTGGAGGAGCAGGCCAAGTTTATGGTCATACAACCAATCCTTCAGTTGCGACAGGAGACGGATTGGCAATGGCATATAGAATCGGAGCAATCGTAAAAGAAATTGAGTTTGTTCAATTTCATCCAACTGCGTTGTATAATCCGGAAGAAACGCCTTCGTTTTTAATTTCAGAGGCCGTGAGAGGGTTGGGAGCAAAATTAGTTAATAAATATGGTCAAAAATTTATGCATAAATATGATGTGAGAGAAGAATTGGCATCTCGAGACATTGTTGCTAGAGCAATTGATGCTGAATTGAAAACAAGTGGCGATGAGTATGTTTATTTAGACTGCACTCAGATTGAAAAGAAAAAGCTCACTAAACATTTTCCGAAGATTAAAGAGAAATGTCTTTCACTAGGGATTGATGTTCATTCTGATTTCATTCCGGTTGTCCCAGCGGCTCACTATACATGTGGCGGGATTTCAGTAAACGAAGAGGGTCAAACGTCTATTCAACATCTTTTTGCTATTGGAGAGTGCTCCCAAACTGGACTACATGGAGCCAATCGGCTGGCATCAAATTCTTTGCTAGAAGCTTTTGTATTTGCAGAAGATTGTGCAAAAAAATCAATTAAAATGGTGTCGGATATTGATTGGCAAGCAAATATTCCGGATTGGGACTCTGAAGGAACAATAAATCCTAAAGAAATGGTGCTAATTTCTCACAACAAAAAAGAACTACAGGAATTGATGCGGAATTTCGTTGGAATAGTACGTTCAAATGATCGGTTGAAACGCGCAAAAAAAAGATTAGATTTATTATATCGAGAAACAGAAGAATTGTACCAGCGTTCATCAGTAACATCTCACTTGTGTGAGCTAAGAAATATGATTACAGTTGCTTACTTAATTGTCACTCATTCTCAAAAAAGAGAAGAAAATAAAGGTGGATTTTATAACCTCGATTTAATTTAAGGGCAAAACTGTCGATAAGCACTTTTACGCAGTGAAAATCGATAGGCGTTATCTTTGTGTTTCCTTAAAAATTTCCTTAAAATTAGTGTAAACTGTTTTAATTCTCGAATTATTTAATACTCCATCGTATCATCACTCATTGTTCTTTATGATTTAAAATAGTTTGAATTTAATTTAAATCATAATCTTCTATAATCCCTGTTATACCTATATCTGCTGTTTATTATTTTGTTTATAACTATTGAAAATAGCAGATTAAACCGCTTCGATTTTGAGCTAATTTCGACTTAAATTAAATCATTAAAAAACGCCTATGCACTTTTCTGACATCCAAATTGTTTTGCAAGAAGTTCCTGGTGAAGTCGCTATTTGTTTTACGATTACAGGTTGTAATCTAAGGTGCGAAGGTTGTCATTCTCCTTTTTTATGGAAGAAAAATTCTGGAATTAAGTTGACTAAAGAGAAGTATATAGAAGTATTAAAACAATACCAAGGATTCGCGTCATGTGTACTGTTTATGGGAGGGGAATGGCATCAATCTGAGTTGATTGAAAATTTAAAAACGGCTGTATTAATGGGTTATTCTACCTGTTTATATACAGGTCTTGAGGAGGTAGATCCCCAAATTTCTTCCCAATTGACTTGGTTAAAAACGGGCGCTTGGATAATAGGTCGAGGAGGGTTAGAGAATCAATATACAAATCAAGTATTCAAGGAAATAAAGAACAACAAAATACTAAATCATCTATTCAAATAAAATTCAATTATGCTAAGATTAACTAAAGAACAAGTGAATAAGAAAATCAGTTTTATTGATAGTTATATCAATGCAAACAATGCAGCTGATGGATCTAAAATGGATGCAAATGCTAATGTATCTTCTAAGAATATTGCAACAATGGAGGCAGAGTTAAATAAAGACATCAATATTCAGGTAAATAGACAGTTGGTTAAGAATAAAATTGAACAGTTATATGGAGAGAATTTGTCCAACGAGTATATTCGCCAGATTGAAAGTCATGAGATTTATGTGCATGATGAAACTTCTCTAAAGCCTTATTGCGTTTCTATAAGTATGTATCCTTTTCTCTTCGATGGACTAACGAAATTGGGAGGAGAGAGTAAAGCACCACAACATCTAGAAAGTTTTTGTGGAGAATTTGTAAATCTTGTTTTTGCGGTTAGTTCTCAATTTGCAGGAGCGCTAGCTACTGTAGAGTTTTTGCTATATTTCGATTTTTTCGCTCGTAAGGATTTCGGAGATAACTATTTAGAAACTCATTCCGAAATTATTAAAAATCATTTACAACATGTTGTTTATGCAGTGAATCAGCCTGCTGCGGCAAGAGGCTACCAATCAGTTTTTTGGAATATTACTATTTACGACGAGCATTACTTCAATAGTATGTTCGAAGATTTTGTTTTTCCTTCTATGCAAAAAACCGCATGGGGAGAAATTAAAAAGTTGCAAAGTTTTTTTATGAAATGGTTCAATTCGGAACGAGAAAAAGCGGTATTAACTTTTCCAGTAGTTACCGCTGCTATGCTGGTTAAGGATGGTGAACCAAAGGATGCGGAATTTGCAGATATGTGTGCGACTGAGTTGAGTGAAGGAAATTCTTTTTTCATTTATCAATCAGAAAGTGCAGATAGTTTGGCTTCTTGTTGTAGGTTGCGAAATGAAATTAGTGATAATACATTCAGTTATTCTCTAGGGGCTGGTGGTGTTTCCACTGGTTCTATCAATGTTATCACTCTAAATATGAATAGACTCGTTCAAAAAGGACACGATTTGAAAACTCAAATAGATAAAATTCATAAATACCAATTGGCTTATAGGAATTTAATAGAAGAATACAAAGATGCAGGTATGCTGCCTGTTTATGATGCAGGCTTCATTTCTTTGGATAAACAATTTTTAACTATTGGCATAAATGGAATGGTTGAAGCGGCAGAAAGTCAAGGAATCGCAGCTAACAATAGCCAAAAGTATAAGGATTTTGTAACGGATAATTTGAAAATTATTTTTGATGCGAATAAAGAAGCTAAAAAAGAGTTTGGTTTTATGTTTAATACCGAATTTGTACCCGCGGAAAATTTAGGAGTGAAAAATGCAAAATGGGATAGGGAAGATGGTTTATTTGTACCTAGAGACTGTTATAATTCTTATTTCTATCCAGTTGAAGATACATCAATTAATTCTTTGGATAAGGTAATGATGCATGGAAAAGAGATGATTCAATACCTCGATGGTGGTTCTGCACTTCATCTCAACCTAGAAGAAGTTCCCAACAAGGAAGGCTTTTTGAAGTTAATCAATGCGACAGCACTTGCTGGCTGTAACTACTTCTGTTTCAATATAAAAATTACCATTTGTAATGAATGCGATCATATTGATAAGAAAACACTTCAGAAATGTAGCAAGTGCCATTCTGCTAACATTGACCATGGAACACGAGTTATAGGTTATCTTAAGAGAGTATCAAACTTTAGCTCTGATCGTCAAATCGAACATGATCTAAGACATTATCACCTCAATGTTGCAAGAGAAAAAAATGAAGCGATTCGTGAGCAAAGAATTGCAACATTGGAAGATCATTTCTTGAAATCAAAGTGTGAAGTCGAAATAAACTAGCTAATATCCAAAATAAGAGTCATGTTTAATCATGATTCTTATTAGCTTTTATTTTTACAGCATAGTCTAATTTTGCTAATTAAATTAATAAGCATGTCAAAAACACATTCATTTCATATCCCTGTAATGGGAATTGGATTTACTATAGATACTCCAATGCGGATAGCACAGTACGGGATAGATTCAGTAATTTTTATTGGAGATGATATTCTTCTAGAGAAATTACGAGCAAAATTTTGTAGTAAGTTCAATATTTCTTACTCAGAAATTAATGATAAAGAAGAAGACTATAGAGCGAAAAGAATCACTTCTTATTTAAACTTAATAAAAGAGCAAGCTGAGAAAAAATTTGAGGACTTGAAAAATTATTCGGCAGAAAAAAGCGGTGAATTGAAAAAATACATCAGTATGTTGCCAGATGCTTCAACTATCAAACAAGAATTTAAGCAATTTATAGAAAACTTACCAGACGCTTCAGAAATAAGAGATTGGCTGAAAACTAATTTATCTTTAGGTGATATTAATGTCAATATCATGACGAAGTTAGACAAGACAAATTATGTAAAAAAGAAACAACTTCCAGTCGAGCATAACGATGCGCATGCTGCATTAAGAGGCTTTGCAAATAGTGATTTGAGTTCGTCAATTGTTTTTTCTGCAGGAATGAATCCTCGCTTATATAGTTACATTGAGAATTTTGACGACTTTTTTCCAGATGAGGAAGGATACATTAAGAAGAAGGTAGTATTAAAAGTAAGTGACTATCGTTCAGCCCTAATACAAGGTGTTTTTTTAGCGAAAAAGGGAATTTGGGTTTCAGAATATAGAATAGAATCAGGACTAAATTGTGGAGGTCATGCTTTTGCTACTGAAGGTCATTTAATGGGACCAATTCTTGAGCAATTTAGAGACAAACGCGATGAATTAATTGAAGACATCTTCAAAATATTAGTCCCTGCATTAGAAGCAAAGGGCCGTAAAGTACCAAAAGAACATTTGGAAATACGAGTAACTGCACAAGGAGGGGTTGGAACATCTGAAGAACATTCGTTTTTAGTCGATAATTATAAAATTGATTCCGTTGGTTGGGGTTCACCTTTTTTATTGGTTCCTGAAGTTACTTCCGTTGACGATGAAACAATGAAGCAATTAAGTAGTGCAAAGGAAGAAGATTTATTTTTAAGTAATATTTCTCCTTTGGGCGTTCCTTTTAATAATCTTAGAGGAAATAGTAAAGATATTGAGAAAATTTCCTTCGCAGATAGAGGAAGACCCGGTAGTTCTTGCCCTAAGAAATTTTTAGCATTGAATGGTGAATTTACTGATCAACCTATTTGCACAGCATCGAGGCAATATCAACATCTAAAAATCGAAAAGTTAGAAGAGGATAAAAATAATTTGTCAAGCGAACAATATGGTCAAAAAATGCGTGATATTGTTGATAAAACATGTATTTGTGTTGGCTTAGGAACATCTGTATTGATGGTTAATGATGTTGATAGGAAAGTAGAAGGTGATGCCGTTTCAGTTTGCCCAGGACCTAATATGGCTTACTTCTCAAAAAGAAGTTCCTTGCAAGAAATGGTTGGGCATATTTATGGGAACAATAATGTATTGGTACGCTCAGATAGGCCTAATATGTTCATTAAAGAGCTGGGTTTGTATTTAAATTTTTTGAAAACTGAGATTAGTAAAGTTTCAGGTGAGCTCAGCCGAAAACAAGAGAAACATTTCTCCAAATTCTTTCAAAATTTGGAGGATGGCATTGCTTATTATGATAATTTGTTCGGTAATATGAAGGCCAACTTTAAACAAACCCGTGCTGTAATTGCGCAAGATCTTACAGCGGCAAAAGAAACTTTAGTCTTACTGTCAAAAGAACTAAAAAGGAGGAAAGATATTTCTTAGGTACTAAGTGAGGCTGTTGCAGTTTTTAACAAAAAAAAAGACTTGATATAATTATCAAGTCTTTTTTGTACCCGGGATGGGAGTCGAACCCACACGTCCTAAGACACACGCCCCTCAAGCGTGCACGTCTACCAATTCCGCCACCCGGGTAATTGTTGCAAATATAATGGATTGTTCTAAACAGAGTAAAATAGTCATTGATTAATTCCAGCAAATATCGCTATAAATACAATCGCTAATTTAATGTCTTCAGATAGTCCTGCAAATTCTACATCTATGTTCCACCGACTGAAATCCTTCATAAAGATGGTACTAATTGAACCATCAGCATCTCCTGAAATTTGCCACCTTTCAAAATCATTGTTAAAAGTTGTTCTCACTTTTATTGTTTTCCCATTTCCAGTTATTTCCCATGAACCAAAATCATCATGAAAAATTGTTTTTAAAGAAATAGCGTTGTTTATTTTCCATTGGTTCCAATCATCATGAAATATAGTTCGAATTTTTATACCGTTTGCCGTCCAGTTATTATAATCTCCAGAGAATGTTGTATTTATTGACTTCCCATCAAACCTCCAACGAGAAAAATCATCATTGAAAGTTGTAGATAATCGTTGACTTATACCAACCATAGGAAGCAAAATCAAAAAAAGAAGAGCAATTATTCTCATGGGTTTAAATTACAACGTTGGTTTCTTTATCGAATCGTTTGTAAGATATGAATACAGCAATTACGGCTAATATTATCATTACTGCAAAACTCAAGCCAAGAAGTCTGTAATCTAATGTTCCGGCAACTAATTCTTTGGTAGAAAGTACAATGTTAACCACAGGAATACATGCTGTAAGAACAGTCAATTTGATTCCAGGGAAAAAACCAATCATTGCTGGAAGAACAACAACTAAATTGATGGGAGTAATGATGCTTTGCGCCTCCTTAAAACTTTTTGCGTAAACCGCAACAGGGATCATAATCCCAGCAAAAAATACAGTTAACGGAAAAAGAAGCATGAAGAGCATAAGTACGAATTTTATGGTGAGTATTCCATGAACAACATTCAGTAGTTCTTTATTTTCGACTATATCCATTACCTCAATTGAAATGAATAAACCTAGCAAAGCTGCTGATGCAGCTAACAATCCAGATAGAACTACAACGCCCATTTTTCCGAAAAGAATCTGCCATCTAGCTACTGGAGTTGTAAGAAGAGTTTCGATGGTTCCTCTTTCTTTTTCTCCTGTAAATAAATCAATGGCTGGATACATACAACCAAGAAAGCCAAATGCGATAAAAATATAGGGAAGAATACCTCCAGCGAGAACACCAATCATTTCTTTGTCACTCGCAATGTTAGAATAATTTGTTTCAATGGGAGTTAATTGGGAAACATTGAGGTCTAAGTCTAGATATCTTTCCTGAAGTGCTATATTTTCAATTGTCTTGACGTAAGCTTCTGCTCGTTCTTTAACCCCAACATCTGTTGCATTGTAAAAGACAGTCAATTTTGCAGGTTGTTTCTGCTCGAGTGATGAATTGAAGTTACTGGCCGTAAACATTCCGATTTGGATGGAGTCAACTTTCAGGTCTTTCTTTAAACTGATAGAATCTTTGTAGAAAATGATTTCTTTTTTCCCAATAGCGTCAGGAAGCATTTCTAGTTGTTTTACAAAGTAATTGCTCTCTTCTCCAATAAATCCAATTTTAAGCTCTTTCTGAGCTGCTTCTTCCGAGAATGATTCTGAAACACTAACGAAAATACTGAGAATGATCGGGAAGATGAGTATAGGTATAACCAACATCATCATCAATGTTCGTTTATCACGAAGCGTGTCTTTTAATTCTTTTTTAAATATGGTGAAAATCATGCTTCAACGAGATTAGAAGATTTAACAATTCGGATAAATTCTGCAGTCAAATTATCACTTTTCATTTGCGATTTGAATTCTGACATTTCTCCATTGAAGAGCATATTTCCTTCATGAATAATGGCAAGGTCGTCACAAAGTAAATCGACCTCACTCATGATGTGACTGGAAAATATGACTGTTTTCCCTTCTTTTTTACAGCTTCTGATTAATTCAATGATATTTTCTGCCGTAATCACATCTAGACCGCTAGTTGGCTCATCAAAAACAACAACTTCTGGATCATGGATCATAGTCCTGCAGATAGAAACTTTTTGTTTCATTCCAGTTGACAGTTTGCCTATTCTCTTGTTTTGAAACGAGTGCATGTCTAAAAGAGTGTACAAGGATTCTCTTCGTTCTTCAAATTCATCTTTTGGAACTTCATACAAATCGGCAAAGTATTTAACCAATTCATTGGGAGTAAGTCTTGCATACAATCCAGTTGAACCGGTTAGGAAGCCAATTTTCTTTCGTGCTTCTCTTGATTGAGATATGGCATCAATTCCAGCAATGTTTATTGAGCCAGATGTAGGCTTAAAAATGGTGGAAATCATTCTCAACGTAGTTGTTTTCCCTGCACCATTTGGTCCCAATAGTGAGAATACTCGACCCGGCTTGCAAGTAAAACTTATATCGTCAACAGCAAGGGCTTTGCTGTCGGTTGTGTTGAGCTCTTTTCGTTGTTGCTTGGAAAGAATGAATTCTTTTGTGAGGTTGTTTATTTCAATCATCTACCTATTTTGTGAGGTTAAAAATAAGTATTCTAAGTTGTTTATAGCGATGTGAGATGTTAAATAGTCTAAAAGTGACTTTTCATTTTGAATGTAGGAACAGTGAACCGAAGTTGTATTTCTAATGCTCCAAAACTGTTATTTGCTCTTTTTAAATTAGAAGTAGTAACATCATACGCTAAAGAAATGGTCCAATTGCTTTTTTGAATTAGTGCATTGAAAATTAGCGCATCTCTATTTCTTATGTATAGACCAATTCCAGCGTATATTTCATTAAGCTTTGAAATACTACTGGTCGATTTTGCTTTCTCTAATAACTTTATTTTAGTGATAGCCCCAATTGTCAGGTAGTTAAACTTATTTTGATTTTGAAAAATAGCTTTTGCTTCAATATAACTGCCTTTTTTTCCGATTGGTATTGCAAAAGAGCTAAAAACAGTTGATCTGATTGGCAACCTACTTTTTCCGTTCGTCAACGATGAATTTTTTATTTTATTTAGATGAGAAAAAGCAGTTCCGAATTGGAACAAGTTAACCTGTTGTTTTTTACTTTTCAATGAATAAACAAGACCAGTACCTGAATCAAATGATCCTCGTTGTGAATTAATAAATAGTTCACCAGAAGGTAAAGAGGGATCAAAAAACTGTCCATTATGCTGTTTTTCCCATGTTCCTTCTTCAGAAAGTTGCGTACGATAATACCCTATGCTAATGCCAACACTGAGAGTTGATAGTTTCGACATTTTCAAATGATAAGTTGTTGAGAGCATAAGAGAAAGGTTGGATGATTGCCTGCCTACTTGCTCTTCATAGAAATTAACTCCCATTGCCAAATAGCTCTTTCCCGGTCTTCTTTTAGGTTGCAAAGAACTAGAAACTGACGCGCCAACTGTTTTAAAAGGAGCATTGTTTTTTTGCCATTGTGTCCGATATGAGACGGAAGCTTCAACTTCATTCTTTAAAGCTGCAAGAGCAGGATTGTGAAGCAAAGTAAGATACTGCATATTAGAACTGTGGTAGTCTTGTGAATAACTAACACTTGTTATTACTGCACAAATAAGTGATAAGATTAAGTCTTTCATATCTCAGTTTTTTCAATCAATTACAGTCATAAAACCAGAGAATAGTTCTTCTTCTCCATTGGCATACCGGATTTTAATAATATAGGCGTATTGACCATTCTGCACTTTACTTCCTTTGTAAAAACCATCCCACCCCATTGATTGGTCGAATGATTCGAAAATAAGCTCTCCCCAGCTATTATATACTCTCGTTTCAATGTCTCCGATACATCCTCCTATAACACTCCATACATCATTCGTTTTATCATTATTTGGAGAGAACATAGTTGGAATAAATACTTCTATACATTTATTGAAAGGTTTATTGACTTCGACATTCAAAAATGCCGTGTCAATACATCCATTTGTATCAGAAACAATTAATTGATATGTTACCGTACCTGACGGTTCAACTATTGGATTTGGACAAGTAGCGCAATCAAAATTAGCTGGTGGATTCCATTCATAATTCAATGGAGATAAATAATTAACTGTAGTTGTTATTTGAATAGAATCACCGGAGTTGATTATTGTATCATTCGGAAATATGAGAACTTCTAAATCATTGATAATATCGACGAGATATGTCATTTGAAAGTAGCAACCAAAAGTATCTGCAATGATTACCTCATAGCTACCAGCCATTAAATTGCTAATGTTCCATTGATTGCTTACTCCATTAGAGAAATTAATGGTGTAGGTAGAACTTGGATTCTCTACAGCTAGCGAAATTGAACCGGTGGAATCACTGCATAAGCTTGGAATTACGTTGTCTGTGACAACGATAGAGTGCACGGCATTTATGTACACACTGTCGAATGCAAAACAAAGTGCAGAGTCATAAATTGCGACAATGTATAAACCAGTATCCAGTCCTGTAGCTATTGAATCTGTAATTCCAATATCTAGCCATTCGAATGTGTATGGTGGTAAGCCTTCATAACCTGTTGCTATTGCAGAGCCTATTCCATTACCTGCGCAAAATGTTGGACTCACACTATTTATTGATACGCTTAAATTATTCTCATTACCTATGAAAATTGAGTGACTTTCTTCGCAACCATTCTCCAGAACTATATCAACACTATGCCATCCATAACCTAAATACAAAGCAGAATCAGATTGTAAAAGAATAGAATCAACAGAAATTGTATAATCTCCAGCTATACTGTCGATGTCAAAAATAATTGCTCCCGTTAAATCATTGCAGGAAGAAGGTATAATAATTGTATCATTTAATATAGAAGGGGGGGCATCTAGCACGAAAACTTCTGAATAGGTGCAATTATTAGAGTCTAGAATAGTCAATGAATATTCTCCGGCTGTAAGATTTAGCAAAGAATCACTTGCAATTAATGTGTCGAGCGAGTTAAGGTTTATCCATTCAAAATTGTAGGTTAAAATAGCATTACTTTCAGCGATAATTGATCCGTTGTTATACTGGAAACAGCTTGGTTCCGTAAAAGATGTTGCGACATTGGGTGCTTGCATAACAGATAGTTCCATAGAATCTTGATACACGCAGTTGAAAGTATCAATTAATTCTATATAATACCAACCAGCTGACGTGTCTGTGATGCTTAAAAGTGTCGTGTCAAATTGATTGTAGGTAAAAGAATTAGGTCCAATCCATTCTATGGTTCCATTCCCACTGGCCTCTAGCAAATAGTCTTCTCCAGCGCAAGCTACAGAATTACTTGTTATTGTAGTATTGGAAATAGGAGCGATAATTTTATATATACTACTACAGGACGTTGAGTTTGTCACACTCTCAGCTCTAACATAATATGATGTTGACACCATTGGATATACATAAATAGAGTCACCTGTTCCTATTAAAGAAGAACTACCGCACGAATTTTCATACCAGAACCAATTGGCATCTGTTCCAAGATCTCCTCCTTGAGTACTTAGCAAAATTTCTTCTCCAGGACAGTGGTGATAGTTAATTCCATTAGTTCCAGTAGGTACTCCTGTTCCCGTCCCTGTTCCTGTCCCAGGTCCTCCGCCAGTGTTTATTCCTGAACTTGCTGTTGAACGATTTTGATTAAACTTGGTAAAAAAACCTTCTTGAATACTGTTGAATACATTAGTAGAGTTTAATTGATTTGTATCAATAAGCAAAGAATCTGAAAAAGTATTACCAACAATATAAATAGCAGTGTTTCCGTAAACAGCAACGGCATTTGCAACATCGTCATTGCTTCCTCCATAATAACTCGACCATCTAAATAGTCCATCAGGAGAAAATTTGGTTAAAAAAGCGTCAGTTCCTCCATTATTATATTCTTGATGACTATTTGAATCAACTCCGAATAAATTAGCAGAATTGGTAGTTCCCACAGCAATGATACTGGAGTCCAATTCAAAAAATAGATCGACTCCATAGTCTAAGCTGTCTCCACCAAAATAAGTACACCATATTAAAGAATCGTCATTACTCAATTTTCCTATAAAAGCATCTGTGGAATCATTTTTTAGGTTCTGAACTCCCATTATATTAGCTATATCAGCATAAGAATCAGTAGTTCCAATAAAATAAATGTTATTATTCAATACCTTGACACTTTGAATGACATCTGCATTTTCTCCACCAAAATAAGTTGACCAAACTCCTTGACCGTTGTTATCAATTCTGGTGATGAATCCATCTGACAAACCGTTGAGTGAATCACTAAGAGTTGAACCATTTGTAGGGAAATCCGTTGAGTAAGTTTGCCCAGAAATATAAACAGAAGTATCTCCGTAAGCAATACTAGTTGCTACATCTTTAGAAGTGCCCCCAATGTAGGAAGACCATTGTAAAACTCCCGCAGAATTAAATTTGGCAAAAAAACCGTCCTCTTCTCCACTTAAATTTTGTTGAAAAGCGCCAGTTGATGAAATATTATTGATCGAATTTGTAGTTCCACACATATAAATGTTCTCATAGAAGTCAACTGACAGTTTTGTGCCAAAGTCCGTGCTGTCTCCACCAAAGTATGTTGACCAAACTAAAGCACCACTTTCGTCAAATTTTGCTAGAAAAGCATCTGCGTCTCCACCTAGACTATCTTGATAAGATAAACTATCTGAAACACCTGTTGGAGAATAAGTTGTTCCAGTTATGATAACATTAAAAGAGGTATCAACATAAACATCATTCGCAACATCAATTGCATCTCCACCAAAATATGTACTCCATAACAAAGTCCCACTCTTGTGGTATTTTGAAATATAGGCATCACCAATAGAATCATTGATGGAAGATTGGTAAGATCCTGATGTTGCTATATTGGCCAATGACTGGGTTCCACCACAAATATAAACATTATTAAATCGATCAGTTATAACTCCGTTAGTTGATGTTTCAAGAGAATCACCAATGTATTTTCCCCAGACATAGTTAGGCACTGGGTCTATAATTAATGTTTTTGAAATTACCAATTGATTATCTAACGCAAAGCCAATTAACGATTGATTGCGACTCATTTCTAACGCTACAAAGTGCACAAATTCTATTTCATTGTCTTCTTTGTAAAAGCTATGAGGAATACTTTCCTTTAATATTCGGATATCTAAATCTAATTCCAGCTGTTCTTGTTCGTTAATTTTCATCTTATTGAATCCCTTGTATAAGAACTGAATGTCCTTGATGTTTGCTCCAGGATGTAAAATGATATCATATTTAATAGCGGATGTTTCTTTTAAAGAAGTAAAAACAACATCAATATTCTTGTAAATTTCTTTGTAAATAACAGATTTATAACTCTTTATGTTAGAAAGTGAAGTTCCCTCATAATTTAAATTGTAATAGTTTAGAATAGATTTATTCAATCCTATCGGGATTATTTCAACATCTTCATTATAATTTTTAAACTGAACATCAATTCTATTGAATTCAATAGAGCTTTTCTCCGAGTCGGAAGACACAGAATAAACATCGTAACTAAAGCCATCTTTCTTTAATTGGGTATTCAGCCCTCTAGAATCAGAAAATAAATAAAGAACACCTTTATTTTTCTCCCCATTCTGATCGATTATCTGACCTTTGTTTTCGATAAATGAAGGGCCTGTAAAAGAATTAGATTGACCGTAAGAAAATAGTCCATTTAAAACAATAATGATAGTTAGAATTTTCATAGAGTAGATGTATTGATTGTAACAAAGTTGAAGTAAATATTTCGATATATTTTTGAATATCAACTAATTAATAGTCGTTTTATACAACTCTATTTTATTGAAAAAAAGATTAATTGTATCGATTGTAGATTAAACTGTCCTGTTGAATGTTTAAAATGTAAAATTAATTATTTAGAATATACACTAAAACAGATTTAATACTAATAATTCATTACGAAATGAATTTAGTCAAGCCTCTTGATCAACTTTCTCCTAGGTCTCAATGCTCCCTTCCAAACAAAGTCTTTTACAAATTGTTCGTCTTTTTTGATTTTGTCCATGGGATAAAATGCTCCATCGGGTTCTTCTAGGTAGGTGATTCCAGTAATCTCATTACTATCTAAATCAATTCTTAAATCGCTGGCATAAAGTCGATTCATCCCTTGTCGTTTTTTTGTATGCAGAGAATCCGTTTTAATTTCTTCTTCTGGATAGAAAATGGTCACTGCATTGCCGTTTACATTTGCCTGGTACAAATCATTGTCCTTAAATTTTGCCAAAATGGTTTTACCACCAATTTGGTTGTAATAAAGTTCAGCCTCAACTTCCATAAGAATAGTAGCATTATTCAAAATGTTAATTTGATGAATAAGAGTATCTGAAAGACTTATGGTTATTAACTCTCCTTTCAATTCTGCTGTTTTTGCCCAAACAATTGGTTCTTTATTGAGAACAATTAGTTCTTGTGATGTATCAAAAGTCATGCTGTCAGCGACACACTGAATTTTTGTTGAGTATAATTTCACATTGTGATATGCTTTCATTACATCATTACTGTCCACTTTTTCCAAATAAAGTGTATCTGCGAAAACATACATGGTGTCATCTTTCATGTACTTTGTGGCGTATGCATCCCCAGTTAAGAAAGAGTAATTGAGAGAATCAGAGGAGAAGGCATATTCACCGTTGAATGCCATTTTCTGCGTTGAATCTTTGTAGTAAACGTTTCCTTTACCAATTGAATAACCTTCATCAGGGTGGTAGATTAAGGTGTCTGCAGAAATATAATCTTTCTCTTTTGAAATCCATGCATTTTGACGCAGTGTGCCTTCTCCGGTTATTGTATTGTACCAGCCAGACTCGCAGTACATGGTCGAATTACCGGTTTTAATATCGGTTGGACCGTAAAAGAATACTTTTTTCTGGCTATAAATATATTGTAATGTGTCAGTCACCATGTGCAAGTTGGGACCGTCGTAAATTACATTTTTACTAAAGAAAAAATTCTTAGAATTGGGATGAAAGTAGCCTACGTTGCTTGTCAGGACTTCTTGTGTAAGAATACTCTCAACTCGACCTCCATAATGGTAGTGCGCTTGCCCATTTTTAGCATCGTAGTCCAGCGTGTCCGTTGTCAATTTAAACTCGTTATCTCGCACACGTACATTTCCCCACAACTTTGCCTTTCGTGTTTTACCACTATAGAAAAGTGAGTCGCAGAAAAGATTCAGCGTATCTCTCTTATTAATATGTACATTTCCATACGCCCTTACTGCTTTTTGTCTTTCAAAATAGTGAGCCGAATCACAATACATTTTGTTTCCTTGATATAAGAAATTGACGTTACCAATTAATCGGTGTACACCAGTATTTTCGTCATACTCCAATGTTTCTGCACCAGGCAAAAGCTCTATTTCATTTTGAGCGTAACTGTGGAATGAAACCAAAAAAAGTGCGCCAATGAACAGCGCACTTTTCAATATATAATTTATTGCTATCAAGCCAATACTTTATTGCTAAGTGTTTGTGTTCTATCCGGACCAACCGAAACTACAGTAATTGGAACTTCCAATTTTTGTTCCAAATAGGTCACGTATGCTTTTAATTCTGCCGGTGCATCCTCAAAAGAGTTTAATTTAGTTGTGTCACAGTTCCATGCTTTAATTTCTTCATAAACAGGAACAACCTCAACGTCATTAACGTCGTAAGGGAAGTAATCGTATCTTTCTCCGTCGATTAAATAATGGGTGCACGCTTTAATAGTGTTAAAATTATCCAAAACATCTGCTTTCATCATTGATAATTCTGATACACCATTTATCATAATAGCATACTTTAATTGTGGAATATCGATCCAACCACATCTTCTAGGACGGCCTGTTGTAGCTCCAAATTCAAATCCTTCTTTTCGTATTTTTTCTCCTACTTCGTCTTCTAGTTCAGTAGGGAAGGGGCCACTACCAACACGAGTACAATATGCTTTAAAAATTCCGATTACATCACCGATTCGGGTAGGCGCAACACCAAGTCCCGTGCAAGTTCCAGCAGTTACTGTATTTGAAGATGTTACAAAAGGATAGGTTCCAAAGTCAATGTCTAACATTGTTCCTTGTGCTCCTTCCGCCAAGATTTTCTTTCCAGCTTTCAATGCATCATTGATATATTGTTCACTGTCAATTGCGTCAAGCTCTTTTAATTTCTCAATGGCATCCATCCAAGGACCTTCTAATTCATCCAGGTTATATTGAAAATCAGGAAAGCGCTGTAACATTGCAACATGTTTTTTTACCAATGCTTTGTACTTATTTTCAAAGTTAGGAGAATATATGTCGCCAACTCTCAATCCATTTCTACCTGTTTTATCCATATAAGTTGGTCCTATTCCTTTTAAAGTAGAGCCAATTTTATTCTTGCCTTTTGCATCCTCCGAAGCAGCATCAAGAATTCTGTGTGTAGGTAAAATCAAATGAGCCTTTTTAGAAATAATTAACCGTGAAGGAATATCAATATTAAATGGTTTCAATTTATCTAATTCCGCTTGGAATATAACAGGATCAATTACGACTCCATTTCCAACCAGATTCATAACTCCATCTCTAAAAATCCCTGAAGGTATGGTATGCAATACGTGCTTTGTTCCTTCAAATTCTAGAGTGTGACCCGCATTCGGTCCACCTTGAAAACGAGCAATAATGTCGTATTTTGGAGTTAATACATCGACGATTTTACCTTTTCCTTCGTCGCCCCATTGTAATCCTAAAAGTACATCTACTTTCATTGAACTTGTTTAAAGTGATTGATTGCATCTGCTTTATTTTCGCAAATAGTGTATATTTCATCTAATTTGGAGATGGCAAAAATTTTCTCAACGTTACCAGTTACTCCTGTTAATATTAACTCACCGCCCATTATTCTCGACTTGGTCAATGTCCTCATAAAGAAACTTATGCCAGAAGAATTAGTATGTGTTAATTCTGTCAAGTCAAAAACAATACGATAGTAGTTTTGATTGAGATAGTCAAAAACGATTTTCTCTAATTCCAGATAATCATCGTCTGTTGTAATTTTCCCTGTTAATTGATATACAATCACAGGATCTTCTATATCTATTTGATACGTTAAGTTCATATCAATCTTTTTTTGAGTTTTTCTTTACGCCGTAGAAATAAAGAGAATGATGTTGAATTTCTATATCGAAAATTTCTTCGATAGTCGCTTTTATGTTCTGTATTCTTGGGTCACAAAATTCTAATAATTCTCCTGAATCTGTAAGGACAACATGATCGTGCTGCTTAGAACCATGAGATTTCTCGAATTGAGCAATGTTTTTACCAAATTGATGTTTCCGAACTAAACTACATGCTAAAAGTAAATCAATAGTATTGTAGAGTGTTGCTCTAGATACTCGATAATTCTGGTTCTTCATTTTTACATACAGCGCCTCAATGTCAAAATGACCTTCGTAATTGTATATTTCATCGAGTATAGCAAAGCGTTCTGGTGTTTTTCTATGCTGATTCTGCTCCAAGTATGCAGAGAAAATATTTTTGACCTTCGTACGTAACTCTTCGTGAATCATCTTTCATTCGGTAAGCAACAAAATTAAAGTTTAATAAGCGATTTTGTGACTTTTACCCAAAAATGTTTGCCGAGTTTTCAACAAGTTATTACTTTAAATCAATAGATATAGCGGTTCAGTTTAGGACTTCCCACTAAAGGACCTTCTCCAAAATATCTCCTTTACTATAACCATCTAGCGAACATTGCATAATAATTGGTTCACATTCTTCAATTTGTGTAGTAGAAAAACCCAATGCTATTCCATATTTCTCAACAAGTTGTTGCTCTTTTGGATCAACGAATCCGTCAACTACAACCATTTGAATAAACTCGATAAAGCGTTCATATCTTTCTTCCCTAGAAATTGGAGGTGTCATTGGATAGGAATTAGAATTGCTAATTATTTCAGCAACTTGCTCTTGAGTCAAAGATAATCGTTTGGCAGTTCTTGCTAAAAGTTCCACTTCTGCATCGTCGATTTTTCCATCGACTCTAGCGAGCATCACTAAGTTGTTAAATAATCCTTTATCAGCAGACTGTTTCCCTGATTCAAATAGTTGTGCAATTGTTCCCATATTGTTCTAAAATAATTGGCGCAAAGATAATCTATTAGCTAAGCTCTGCAATAGAATTAATCAATATTTTTTTCAATATATCCAATGAGCGAATGAATTACTTTGATATGAATTTCTTGGGCTCTATCGGCAAATTCAGAATATGGCGCTCTTATTTCAATGTCACACAAATCAGCCATTTCTCCACCTGTTTTTCCCGTTAAGCCAATTATTTTCATTCCCTTCTTCTTGGCAACATGAATTGCGTTGAGAATGTTTTGAGAATTGCCAGAAGTTGAAATTGCTAAAAGAACATCATTCCCCCCCCCGATTCCTTCTACAAATCGTGAAAATATCTTGTCAAAACCGTAATCATTACCGACACAAGTAATGTGACTTGGGTCAGATATAGAAATTGCCGCAATTGAAGGACGATCTTCTCGGTATCTTCCTGTAAGCTCCTCTGCGAAATGCATGGCATCAGACATGGACCCTCCATTTCCACAGCTAATTATTTTCCCACCTTTATTAAGGTTTGAAACCATTACTGCACCTGCTTTAGCGATAAGTGAGTAATTTTCAGTTGTGTTGAATTTTGCTAAAATTTCTGTTGCCTCAGAAAATTGGTCTGCTATTTGTTTATTACTCATGGTAATTGAATTAAGAATCAAAAATAAATAAATTTATGGCAGTTGAGATAAATAAAATCAATTTGCTATATTTGAACCCGAGCTAAACCGCTCTAAAACAAATTAATTATGAAAAAAAGTTTACTAGTCCTAATAGTTACCTTCATCACAACTCTGTCTTTCTCTCAGCAGTCAGAGTGTTTTTTGCGATTACAAAAAGCATTTGATGCACGTGGAGCTTATACTGTTTCTGATGATATGCACAGAAATGTGATAATTTCGTATTTTCAAACGGATGGTGGTTCTGTTTGTTATTCAGGAAAAGCTCGAGTGGAGAACGGTTTAATCGTTTCCATATTTTTACAATATGATGACAACGCTTATGAATTATTAGAGAAGAAATTTTTTAACTCGAAAAAGAATCCTCCAAAAATTGTGAACGGTATTTCAGAAATGATTTTCAATGAGGATGGGGAGAAGTTTAAAATTGTTTTCATTGATCAACTTCGCCCAAAGAAAAAAGCATATAAGGTAGTAGAATTACCAGACGATTTATAGAGAAATAGAATCATTTAAAATCCTGTTCAATTGTTGAGCAGGATTTTTTGTTTAGAATCATTACTTTTACAGCAATGAATGTTTTCAAGAACAAAGTGGCATGGGTTGTCGGTGCATCTTCTGGAATAGGAAAAGAGATGGCTATTCAATTAGCTAAGAATGGAGCTAAAGTTATTCTTTCTTCTCGGAAGAAAGAACAATTGGAAGATGTTCTTGTGCTATTAGATAGGAAAAGTGAGCATTTAATTCTCCCGTTAGATTTAGAAAATTCTGAGAACTTTAAGGAGCTAGCAAAACAAGTTATTGATAAATACAATCGCATAGATTTTTTATTGAATAACGGAGGATTGTCTCAACGTTCAAATGCTTCGGAGACACCGATAGAGGTCGATAGAAGAATTATGGAAATCAATTATTTTGGAAATATTGCATTGACCAAAGCAGTTCTACCGTATATGCAAACCCAACAATCTGGGCATTTGGTTATTATTTCGTCTATCGCTGGAAAATTTGGATTCTTTTTGCGCAGTGCTTATTCTGCATCTAAACACGCCTTACATGGCTTCTACGAGAGTCTTTTATTGGAGGAAGAAAAGAACAATATCAAAGTGACCATTGCTTGCCCAGGTAAGATTAACACAAATATTTCTATGAATGCGCTTAATTCTAATGGCGAAATGCATGGAAAAATGGATCACAATCAAGAAACAGGAATGTCGGCAGAAGAATGTGTTAAAGAGTTACTTTCTGCAGTTCAAAAAGAGAAGAAAGAGGTTCTAATTGGCAATAGAGAGATTAAGGCTGTGACTTTGAAACGATTCTTTCCGAAGGTATTTTGGAAAGTTATTAGGAAACAGAAGACTACTTGATGATTGATAATTTTCAATTAGTAATTATCAATAGAAGAAATTTTCGCTTAATTACAATTGATCAATTTCATTCTCTATAACAACTTTTTTCCCTTTCATAAACCATTTAGAAATTCTATCAAAATTGGTGAGAATAAAATATCCAAGAATGATATTTATCCCTGACGTTATCCATTCGGTATAATCCACTTTAATTAAGTCAAAAGTTGTAAGTATATCATCCAGAGCATTCACTTTTTTTATACTTGATTTGAATGAAAGAAACGTGTTTTTTAAGAATGGACTTATATTTGTAAATAGTAAATAACTACTAATAAGTACCAAACCAATCTTAATAAATGCCGTTGAATCTATACTACCTAATTTTATTTCTGATGTGTCATAATTTTTAGTGAGCCTGAGTAGTTTAATTATTCGGTCCGTTTTAAAAATTAAGAACCATGCAATTATGCCGTAAACAACAATTGGGGTTAGAGAAGAAATTGTATAAAATATGTCAGAACTTAAAAAAAGCAAATAATAGACCATAGAAATTAAAGAATAAGTCAGTTGAATTAATAAATACAAACCGAATAATTTCAATGTTAATCTAAAAAAATCTTTTTTTGTCATACCTATTATTAGTCAACAAAAAGAGGTCTTTCTCCCATCATTGCATTCACTTCTTTTTTCACTTCTGCGATAACAGCTTCATCTCCAATATTCGTAATTACTTTGTCCATTAATTCGACAACTTTAACCATTTCGCCTTCTCTGACACCTCTCGTTGTAATGGCAGGAGTTCCCACTCTAATACCTGAAGTTACAAATGGAGATTCGGTATCAAAAGGGACCATGTTTTTGTTAACGGTAATATCAGCAAGAACTAGTGCATTTTCAGCATCTTTTCCTGTAACCCCCTTTGATCGTAAGTCAATAAGCATCGAGTGATTGTCTGTTCCTCCAGAAACAACGCCATAACCTTTGGCAACAAATGCTTTTGCCATTGCTTGAGCATTTTTCACAACTTGTTGCATGTATGTTTTATAGTCATCAGAAAGAGCTTCTCTAAATGCTACTGCTTTAGCAGCAATCACATGTTCTAATGGTCCACCTTGAGACCCCGGAAATACAGCTGCTTCTAACAATGCTTTCATAGATTTTGGATTTCCATTCTTCCATTTCAATCCAAAAGGGTTATCGAAATTTTTTCCCATCATAATGACTCCTCCTCTTGGTCCTCTGAGTGTTTTATGAGTCGTAGTAGTAACAATGTGGCAGTATTCCATTGGATTATTGAGAATTCCTGCAGCAATTAACCCTGCTGGATGTGAAATGTCAGCTAAAATCAATGCACCAACTTTATCCGCGATTTCTCGAACTCTTTTATAGTCCCAATCACGTGAATAGGCAGATGCACCACAAATAATTAGTTGCGGTTTTTCGCGTAGAGCAACTTCTTCCATCATATCATAATCAACACGTCCTGTTTCTTTGTTAACACCATAAAAGGATGTTTTGTATAACTTTCCAGAGAAATTAACTGGAGAACCATGTGTTAAATGTCCACCATGAGATAAATCAAATCCTAGAATTTTGTCGCCAGGCTTCAGGCAAGCTAGCATAACAGCTGCATTTGCTTGAGAACCAGAGTGAGGTTGAACATTCGCCCATTCTGCTCCAAAAAGTTTACACAATCTCTCAATAGCAATTGTTTCAATTTTATCAACAACTTCACAACCTCCATAATAGCGTTTGCCAGGAAGTCCTTCAGCATATTTATTGGTAACAATACTTCCCATTGCTTCCATTACTTCGTCGCTTACAAAATTTTCTGATGCGATAAGTTCAATGCCATTTAATTGTCGATGTTTTTCATCTTCGATTAAATCAAAAATTGCGTTGTCTCTTGTCATCTGATTAATAATTTCGTTTGTAAATTAATTTTAATCCTTCGCTAAGTGTAGTTTCAGGCTTGTATTGAATGAGTGATTTTAATTTTTTAGAACTTCCAACTCTCCGTTCTACTTCATAATCGTATCGTTTTTTAGGTGCTTCTATGTATTTGATTTTAGAAGTAGAATTCGTAATTTCTTTTATCTGCTCCGCAACATCAGTGATGCACCATTCTGCTTCATTAGCAATGTTGATCGTATGACATCCTTTTAAATCCATTAAGCGGACACATGCATCCACTGTATCATCAATATATGTGAAATCTCTTGTTTGTTTTCCTGATCCAAAAACAGTGATCGGGTTGTTGGCCAATGCTTGCTCAAAAAACAAGGGAATAACCATTCTGTTGTCCTGATTCCATCCGTAAACATTAAAGAAACGCAATGAAATAACATCAACACCTTTCTCTTCATGATGTGAAGCTAAATAAATTTCATTGTAGCGTTTCGCCATAGCATAAGAAGTTCTTGGATCAACCAACACTTCTTCTGTTAGTGCATTGTCGATGGCGGAATGCCCGTAAATTCCACTTGTAGAAGCGTACATTATTTTTTTAATGTTGTTCACTTCTGCCGCATTCACTACATTGCGGGTTCCTATTACTTCAACATCCATTGTTTCAACAGGATTGTCTGCAACAATATCCACACCTAAAACGGCTGCTAAGTGGAAAATTAAGTCGCACCCTCTAGAAGCATCAATAACAGTATCTAAAACTCTAACATCACCTTTGCGAAAATCTATTTTGGAAAAAGTGTCTTTCTCCAATTTATTTCCTCTCAATAAAGAGTCTAAAACCACAACTTGATGACCATCATCAACGAGTCGTTTCGTTAAATTACTCCCTATAAACCCTGCTCCTCCGGTGATTAAAATTTTCATACTATTGATTTGTTACAAATATCATTAATTATTTCAAAATAGCGCTATGAAATGTTCATTTTAAGGATGGATTGGGAGAAGTGAAATTGATAAATCAGAGTTAAGGCTTTTAAAGTAATCTCTTTACACAATTCAATCGGTGAGAAATTTTGCCAGTTTCTGTTCGAATAATACCCTCTTTAGTGATTTTATCCTCTCTTACATGGCCAGAAGCATGGATAATATTTCCTTCACCATCTAGTATTCCGACATGATTAATTGAGTTGTTGCTGTTTTCGAAGAATGCCAAATCGTTTGCTTGAATGTTTTCAAAATTAACGGGTATTCCTGACAAAACTTGTTGAGATGCATCACGGGGTAAATTGATTTCAAAAAAACGATAAATAACTTGCGTTAAACCAGAACAATCAATGCCAAAAGGAGATTTTCCGCCCCATAGATAAGGTGTGTTGATGTAATCTAAGGCATACTCAATTGGCGAGTTAAATGAAGAAAATGGTTTGTCTGGAAAAGAAAATTCTTCATTCGCAGATGTGAAAGTATTTTCTTTTTGAGGAATAAAAGAACCTCTACAGATTCTTTGAACTCCTTTAGTGCCGATTAGAGTTGTTTCTCTTTCAGTTAGATATGATGACTCTTTCTGCCACTTATAATTTTCTTCTTCTGTCAGTTTTTCAAAGTGTTTGGAATCAATATATCCCGAATAGTTATCTGATTGAGTGGTAATTTTAGCCCAAGGCCCATTGATTTCTTCGACAGTAATTAACTCCCCAAATAATAATTGTGTGACTATTTCAGCTAGGTCTTTATCTTCTGCTCTAACTGGAGCAATACTCACTTTACAAAGTGCGGCAAACATTATTTAGAAGGAAAATTTCGACTATCTTTCAAGTTCGTTAATTGCTGGACGTGTCGTTGATTGTGATAAGTAACAAACAATAAAGCATCACCCAAACGCAAGCGAACAATTTTAGAAATTGAGATTGGTATTTTAACACGTCTTAAATTAACAGTTGCCGCTTTATCGATAATACTTAGAAAGTCTTCCTGTTGTTGAATAAACGTTTCTACTTCATTTCCCGTTACTAAGCTAGTATCATACGTAGGATTATTTCCTTTTTGTGCTCGAAATTTTCGCTTAATATTATTTAAACGTCCTAATTTCATAGATTTCCATGCAGAACGTCCTAATGGTGAACTGATAAATGCTTCTTTTGTTGAGGTAAATCGAGTATTTTCAATTTTCTTTAAAAATGTAGGGTGATAATATTTGCCATATTCATTAACATGTGCAAGAATTTGAGCAACACTCCATACTCCTGGATTTGGAACCCAAGAAAGTTGAGAATCAGTCATTTTACGACCGTACTTGATCATAAAGTCAATGTTTGACTGAGTAATTTCTCGAACTGTATGAAGTAATTGAGCTGTTGTCATTTTATAAATTAAGGGCTTGATTCCAATTAGAAACAAAAATAAAGAATTATTAGGGAATTGACATTGTTTTAACGAAAAGATAATATTCTTCTATGATGAAATGCTTTGTTTTTAGATTGAAGTTGTTTAAAGTCCAATGTTGAAAAGAAAGAATATTACT
>TARA_R110002072_G_scaffold1989_1_pt1 | contig 51894 bp, 46 predicted proteins | sample TARA_R110002072 | Tara Oceans TARA_R110002072 (sample SAMEA4397118) | marine metagenome | biome: Polar Biome; feature: [SRF] surface water layer (ENVO:00010504); material: water (ENVO:00002006), including particulate matter (ENVO:01000060) such as... | depth 5 m | reverse complement strand
GTGGGTGTGGAAAGTGAGTAAAGTATTAAGTTATTTAGTGATTATGATTTTTCTTTTTCAAGGAAGAATCTGGGCCGATGCAAATTATCATTTGTTTCCACTAGGGAAAACCCATTGGCGACTTATTGTAGTACCAGATAAAAATGGAAAAGTTGAATATCCTTTAATTGATCTCTATGACAATTATAACCTGAAGGGAAAGCCTGTATTAAGCTTCACTCTTAAAGGTGTTTTTAATAGAGAAGGAAAGAAGATTTGTCATCCTAGCGTGTTTAAAAAGAAATCGAAAGCTCTAGGAAAAGAATTAGATTTTACAATTCTTAAAAGTACAGATCCTAAAGTTGATGAAGAATTTAGAGGTATTCTTGCGAAGCCTCCTTATGTTACAATTGAACACTTTCACGGAAGTTATAATAAGGGAGGGGGTTATTGTTTAGACACCCCTTGGAGTGGACATTATGCCTTTCCACTTGGAAGCTGCTCTGAGGTGATTGAAGTTATCCATAGGCCAGCAAGATGTAAATATGGAAACGCTCCTATAGAGGAAAGTGTATTTGATCATTACGAGCTTTTACTGGCTGATTATGACGGGAAAGTTGGAAAATTTGAAACGAAAAAGTATGGAATGCTATATGCTCATTTGAAGCCTGTAGCTAATTTTAAAAATGTCCTTGTATACCCTCCAGATAAAAAGCTTCTTGAGAAAGTCACTAAAGAAAACCCAAAGATTAAGACAAAAATTGAAGAACTTAAAAAGTGTATTCAGAATTTTTCTGATGTAAAAACATGTCAAAAGGTAGGGCTAGGAGAAAATGATAAAATGCGTGAGATTTTTAGTAGTTATAACAAAGTAAAAAATATCTCTTCAAAGGTTAATGAGCTTAGAAGCTGTCGCCATGAAATATATGAATGCTGGGACAAAAGTCGTGATGCCTCGACTGAAAAGCCTTTTCCTATTCTAGAATGTGGGAAGTTGAAGTATCTAGGGATCGATATTTCTGGCCCGCAGGATAAAACTAAGTTTCTTACAAAAGCGAGAAATGTTTTAAGAAAAAGTTACGAGCTTTGCAAAAATAAAGCCCTAGATAACTTGAAGAAACTCACGAGTAGCCTTGATACAAAAATTACGTCCACTTTAAAGAGTAATCTTCTTGATTTACTTAATTTAGAAAAGGGAAGATTTTATTTAAATGTTAAAAATAAAGTGACTAGTCCGTTTCAGTTAGACGAAACTAGTGATACTCCAGAGTATTGCTTTAATTATAACGGGCAGAATGTAAAGGGTAAGGATCATTTATTTCATACTGAGCGAGGTTGTGATGCACTTTATAGTACATCAATATTAAAAGATGATGATCTCAATATAAATATATGTTTTGTGCAGAAGAATAGTGATATTAATGTAGTTATTCATAGTTCATGTATGGCTTCGCCGGCTTTCTTTATTGATTTCCTAGAAAACGAAGAAGAGTATAAAAAGAGATATCATAATTATATTAATCTAAGAAATATAGTTAATCAGTAAAGGGTTTCAAGTCTCTTAAGGAATGGAGAAAGAAGTATTATAGAGCATATGATAAAGCGATGTTGTAAGTGTGTAGGGTGTAAGAAAAGTACCTCCGTTTTGTGCGGTGAGAAAAGTGCATACCAGATAAATTATGATAGGATTTGGTATGCAAAGTATGACTCCATCTGTTGGCCAAATCGTTGGCCAAGTAAAAAATTTATTAGAAGGGCATTTTAGAAATATCTCCGTTACCGGAGAGGTTACCAATTTGTCTCGCAGTGCTTCTGGTCATATTTATTTCACCCTTTCTGATAATCAAGCGGCTATCAGTTGTGCTCTTTTTAAAATGGATGCCCTCCGTAATCCGGCCATTAAAACTATCAAGAATGGAGACAAGGTTATTTGTAATGGGCCCATTGGTGTTTATGAAAAGCGCGGAACTTTTCAACTGATTGTAAAAAGAATCATGGCCAGTGGAAAAGGTGATCTCAAAGAACAATTCGAATTACTAAAGAAGAGACTTTCTAACGAAGGGCTTTTTGATATTGATCATAAGCAAGTTATTCCAAAACTTCCTAAGAAAATTGCGGTTATTACGGCTGAACATGGAGCAGCTCTGCAAGATTTCTTGCAAGTGACTTCCAGAAGATCCCTGTGGATGGATGTGGTGGTGATTCCCGCTCTTGTTCAAGGTGATAAAGCTCCTGCGTCCATTAGGAAGGCCCTCACCAAGGCCATTAAGTATCACCTAAATGCCAGCGAAGAAAAGAAGTTTGATGTGGTGGTTTTAACCAGAGGGGGAGGTTCCCTAGAAGATCTTTGGGCCTTTAATGATGAAGCTCTCGCTTGGGATATTTATAATTGCCCCATTCCCATTATCTCAGCGGTGGGACACGAAGTTGATTTTTCAATTTCTGATATGGTGGCCGACCTGCGCTGTGAAACTCCATCAAGTGCGGCAGAAATTCTTTCTCACGCTCAGTTTAATATAAAAAGCCGGATGGATAATAATCGAAAAGTTTTAAGTTACTTTGGACAAACTGTTGTTAGAGGAATGCGAGATCAACTTACTCCATTAAGCCCTGAAAACTTAATCAATATTTTTAAACAAAGACTATTAGATCAGAAGTCCGTTCTTCGAGAGTATAAGTTAGATAATCGACTACTCGAGTTAACTGGCTATCATGAAAAACTTATGAGACTTGAAGATTGTTCTCAAAAGCTACGTGATGGTCTGCCGGCAAAGCTTAAGGATTATGACTTGAAGCTAGAGCGAAATCGACACGTGCTTAAGGTGCTTAATCCTAATAACGTGCTCGAACGTGGATACTCATATATTCGTACTAAAGAAGGCAAAAAGGTTATTTCTACTCAGAAAGATTTTATTAAATTGAAGGAAAATGATAGATTATTAGTTCATTTTAGGGACGGAGAAGGAGAAGTTAAACCATGCATAAAATAGTCTTACTTACATTTATCGTTTTCTTAAATAGTTGCGCCCTTCTTAAAAGAGATAATTCTTCAAGTCATTCAGATCCAGCTAAAGTTACATCAAATACCGCAAAAAAAGTTTCGTATTTAGAAAATTACCAACCAATCGTAAAAGATATTATTAGAGGTGAGTCTCATTTTGTAGAAGTACTCATTCCTAGAATGGAAAATGGTCACCTAAAATGTAATAACAAAAAGATAAAGACCTTCTATCGTTCACAGGCCTATGTTGGTTTTGTCGCTGCTGCTTACTTTGATAGTCGCACCACTCAAATTAATTGTTTCTGGATGTTAGATAAGAAAGACTATCTCGTGAGTACATTTAATATTCAAGATAAGAAGTATCCATCTGAGAGAATACGAGTTGATAAGAAGAGAGTTTTTCTAAGTAAGAAAGATCAGGCCATTGTTGATAAAGAAAGAGTTTTCAAAAACAAGATCTATGCTTCAAGCCCTAATATTCCTTATTTTGAATTTCCTTTTCAATTACCAATACAATCGATTAAGACCAGTGAGTATGGAACACAGAGAGTATATAACGGTAAGAAAAAGTCTTCTCACCTTGGGGTCGATTATCGAGCCGCAGTGGGAGAGAAAATTTATGCCTCAAACACCGGAAAGGTGGTTATTGCCAGAGATCTTTTTTATACCGGCTATACGGTTGTGATCGATCACGGACTTGATATTTTTTCTATCTATGCTCACTTAAGTAAGTTAATGGTTTCAGAAGGGGATCGTGTTCCTCAGGGAACTCTCATTGGTTTAGCCGGAGCAACCGGACGTGTGACAGGACCTCATCTTCATTGGGGAATTTCATTAAATGGTCAGGCCATTAATGGAGAATCACTAGTGGAAAATAGTCAATTCTTATCAGAGAAGTAAATGGATTTAGGACTTTTTGATACAAATTATGGCCTTAGAGAAAATTATTATTTTGATGATTTCCAATCTGGTCATATATCTTCAAGCTTTCCTAATAACTCTTTTCCACTCGACGATTTCCCAAAAGGAAAAGAAGGTGATCTTCATTTTTTCTTTGTTCGAAATCTGAGTGCCATCAAGAATAAAGAAATCCTTGCTGAGAAGTTTCGGCATTGTCCTATTTTCTATACTGAGAATATGATGGAGCATCCGCTCCCAAATATGATTTTTGTAAAAAATATGGAAAGCTTCATGAAAGATGAGCTTCCTCAATATGTGAGTGCTCAAAAAAAGTATCTCAATAACTTTTTTAAGTACCAGTGTTTGGAATTAACAGAAAGAGTTAAGAGAAGAGCCGTTAAGTTATTAGATGAAAATGACTCCTTCCAAGAAGAAGTGAAAATTTTTGAGGCCAGTGAGGCCCAAATTTCAAATATTAAAAATTTCTCGCAAGTTAAAAAAATACTTAAGGACTTTTCGAGTCACTTTAAAACCACCATTCGCTATACTTTTGAAAAAGAGTCTGAAATGAAGTGGAGTGAGCTTCACGGAAAAAATCACATTGTCTTTCCTTTGACCTTTGTAGAAGAAGATACTTACTTGATCATCAATAATTATCAAGATAGTGACGAAAATATTTTTATGATTTTCTTTTTTGAACTTCTTCAGCGAATTAATTATATCTTTGATTCTATGACCATTGAAAAAGAAGGGATTGATTTGTGGGAAGAACCATTTAATGCTCTTCCTTATCCTCTGGTTTTGATGTCGACCAAGGGCGATGTGCTCGTTCATAACTCCTACTTTAGTAAGGCCAATATTCTTCCTAAAGAATGTCTCTTTCTTAATAATGGAGATCACTTTGAAAAGGATGGAAGAGTTTTTCAGGTAAAGAGAATTAAGAATCACGATGATCAACTCCTCTTTGTCTTTATTGGTGATTCCTTTCAAGACGCTGAAGAAAGCATCATGAGACAAGTTACTAATGAAGAGTTGGGGATTATCTCTAGTTCCATTGCTCACGAGTTAAATAATCCACTTGCTGGAATTTTGGCAGCAATTTCCCTGCTTGAATTAGAAGAATGGAGTGGAGATGAAGCTCAGGCCTTAAATGAAATGAAAGAGGGGGCCAATCGTTGTAAGAATCTCGTTCAAATTTTCTTAGGTTTCTCACGTGCCAAAGAAGGGGAAGTTTCCTCAGGAAAGTTATCAGGATCAGTGGGACAAGCGGTTGAGTTACTAAGAGCAAGAATGGTTGAGAATAATATCAAATTAGATCTTGATTACGTAGGAGAAGGGCGATTTGGAAAAGAAGTGAACCCTTCCATGTCGGCCATGATTTTCTATTTGGTCTTTGGAGAAATCCTTACTCAATTTGGTCACCTTCGCTTAATTGAAAATACAAGTAATATTCTCTCTACTAAGATTGTGGAGTTAGAAAGAAAAATTGAAATTTCATTTAATAAGAATATAAAATTATTAGAGAGTATTAAGAACTCTAAATTGATTCAATATCTTCTTGAAAGAGAGGGTCTCTTTTTAGAATTCCAATATGGAAAAATTATTATCAGCGATTGGAAATTATTATGATGCAAAAAACCATACAGTACTTACCAATGGTTTTTCTTGGAGGAGGTCTAGGCGCTTCTCTTCGCTTTTTCTTAACAATCATGATGAATCATTTTACGAAACGACTTTGGGCCGGAACCTTAACGGTAAATGTTCTTGGTTGTCTTATTATGTTTTTAGGAATTAAGTTTGCTTCCTTTCATGTGAAGGAATTTAATTACTTTATGAAGATTGGCTTTCTCGGTAGTCTTACCACTTTTTCGGCCTTTTCATTTGAGATTGTTGATCTGCTAAAGACAGGTCGCTTTGGTGAGGCAATCGCCGTTTTTCTTTTAAATATATTCTTTGGGATATTTATTGGGATTTGGGTGCTTCGTTAAGAAGTCATTTAAACGGGTAATAAACTCATCAGGCCTTTGCAATGGCAGAGACTTTTTAAAGATAAAAATATCCCCTTCTTTTTCTTTTATATCCAATAGGTAATTATCAATAAAATTTTTCAAAAGTGGGTGATAGTGAGCTGGCTTTAGTTTGTTATTACTCAGTCTTTGAGACTTAGAGTTAATAAACTGAAGTAGCTTTTTCTTATGACCAGGATATCTAAAAACTAATTGAGTTTTTACATGAAGCGCCTGTACTGGATAGACAATCATCTGTTCAGGAACTAAATGATTCACAATTAGAAAATCTCCAAAGTCTCTCGTTAGAACTTGCTCGTGGGCCAGATCTGTTTCTCTGGATGGCATCTTCTTATGTGGCAAATGAGTCTTCCATAGAAATTGAAAAATCTCTCCACGTAGGTTGGGATCAATCTTTGTATAGAGATTATTGTATTTAACGAGGGCCTCAATAAAAGGACCAAAGATTTTAATTGTCGTTGTTTCCCAAGGAAACTCTTTTAACTTCTCGCTAAGGAGTTTCTTTTCATCAGGGTGACCGGTACAAGGAAGTGAAAAGAGAATAACTCCATTTTCCCCTTTCAGTGTCACGAGGTGGCTTGTCTGAACGTTAGATAATTTTTCTAAAATTTCTTCTAGTTGCTCTTTATCTGTAGCATCACTTTTAAAGTGATAACGATCTAGCTCAAAACGGTTTCTTGGATAGTAAAGATGGTTAATCTTCTTAATGCCCTTACTAATATAGATATGAAAATACTTTATCAGAAGCTCAGCTGTGGCCATGGCATCGTCTAAAGCACGGTGAGCTTTCTTATGTCTAATCCCAAAAATTCGACTCATATAATTTAAGTTACTATTGAGAAGGTCGGGAATGAGGTACTTGGTCATAAGGTTGGTACAGAGGCTTTTATTTTCCACCTCTTTCATATCAAGACGACGAAGCACAGAATTGAAGAAAGGGATATCAAATGAAATATTATGGGCCACTAGGATAGAGTCTCCCATAAATTCCACAATCTCATGGATAACTTCTTCAATCTTTTGTGCATTTTCCACATCGGCTTGCTTAATATTAGTAAGCTTTTGAATAAACTCAGGAATCTTTATCTCGGGATTAATTAGGAACTCTTTCTTATCAACGATCTCAAGGTTTTTGATTTTAACTAAACCAATTTCAATGATTTTATCATTCTTATGATTTCCACCTGTTGTTTCAAGGTCAAAAACGCAGAAAGTAAGTTCATTAATAAGTTGATAGGATTCAGGATGTCTTTCAAATAGTTTATTCATTGGGCTCTCTTCGAACATTCGCTCGTAAGTTAAGATTGTGTAATCATTTTAAATCAGATTATCAGATAAATATACTTAAAAAAATTTTTCCTAGTTGAGATGAGCCACTGTTTTTGTAAGAAGCTTCACAAAGACTTCCATAGACTTAAGGGCCTGTTCTTTAATATCGTCGTGGTTGAGCTTTCCTTTCTCAATACCAGCCGCCATATTAGTAATACAGCTAATTCCTCCGATATTCATCCCCATATGGTTGGCAGCAATTGCCTCAGGTACTGTACTCATTCCCACCATATCACCGCCAAGAATTCTTAACATTCGCACTTCTGCAGGAGTTTCATAAGTTGGTCCTAGAACACCAGCATAAACACCTGAGTTTAAATGATAACCAATTTCACTAGCCGCCTTAGAGATAATTTCTTTTACTTTACCATTATAGGTTTCAGACATATCAGGAAAACGTGGTCCGAACTCTTCTATATTTGGTCCCATTAAAGGATTATTTCCCGTAAGATTGAAGTGATCATCAATCATCACAAGATCTCCAGGTTTGAAGTTTTCGTTAATGCCACCAGAAGCATTTGTTAAAATTAAATTCTTAACACCAAGTTTCGCCAGTGTTCTTACAGGATGAACCACTTCGTGAAGTTTATGACCTTCGTAGCGATGGATTCTTCCCTGAAGAGCAATGACGGGATGCCCTTCAATTTTTCCTACAACAATCTGACCTTTATGTCCTAAAACTGTGGTTCCAAAGAAATTAGGAATTTCGTTAAAAGGAATCACAACTTTTTCTTCAATATTATCAGCGAAGAGACCAAGACCACTGCCGAGAACAACCGCAGTATTAGGGATATTATTAAGCTTTGATTTTATATAATTTACTGACTCATCTAAGTTCTTAAGAATCTCTTTTGAATTATCCATTATTTTCTCCAGCTAACTTTTGTATCATCCATAAGAGGAATTACTTTTGGTGCAGTCTTCGAGAATTTGATATCTCTTGTGAGCATCTTCTCTGCAATATCTGCGGCCAGCTCTTTTTGATTATCGTTGTAGTAAATCTCTGCTAGCACATCATTTTTCTTAATTTTATTTCCAATTTTTTTATAAAAATAAAAGCCAACACCAAAGTCGATTTTATCTTCTTTTTTCATCCGTCCACCACCAAGGGAAACACAGTGAAGACCAAGTTGAGTATTATCAACAGACTTAAGATAACCTGCTGCAGGTGCGGTTACTTTTAAAATATTTTTGGCGATTGGTAGTTCTTTGTAGTTATCGATAAATGAACTATCTCCGTCTTGAAGTTCAATAAGCTCTTTAAACTTTTTAAGAGCTTCACCATTCTTTAGCACTTTTCTTGCTTTTGCTTTTCCTGCATCAAGTGTTTTAGCAAGACCTGCAATATGAATCATTCCACCGGCAAGATGAATTGAGAGATCAATTAAATCCTTAGGACCTTTTCCCTTAAGAACTTCAACACACTCTATGATTTCTAAACTATTTCCAATAGCAAAACCAAGAGGCTGATTCATGTCTGAAAGTACGGTCATCATATTACGATTAAAGCGAAGACCAGTTTCTCTAATACTTTTCGCCAGCGCTTTTGCTTGAGATTTCTTTTTCATAAACGCGCCATTGCCATACTTAATATCCATGACAATTCCACGTGCGCCTTCGGCTAATTTCTTACTCATAATGGAAGCTGTAATAAGCGGAATACTTTCAATGGTGGCGGTCACATCTCTTAGGGCGTAGAGCCTTTTATCTGCTGGAGCAATTTGACCAGTTTGACCAATAAGGACAACTGATTTTTCTTCTAGTTGCTTTCGAAATTGTTTAAGGGTGAGGTCTGTTTTGAAACCTTTTACTGCTTCAATTTTATCGACGGTTCCGCCAGTGTGACCTAATCCTCTTCCTGCAATCATAGGAACTTTAACTCCGCAGGCCGCAGCGATAGGAGCGAGAATGAAACTTGTCTTATCGCCAACTCCACCAGTGGAGTGCTTATCGATAATAGTATCGTCGGTGAAATCTAAAACCTCACCTGAGTAGAGCATACAGTCTGTAAGTGCCGCGGTCTCTGCAGTAGTCATTCCTTGTAGGTAAATGGCCATAAGGAGAGCGGACATTTGATAGTCCATTACGCTGCCTTTAATGAGCCCGTCGAGAAACCACTTAATTTCTTCTTTAGAAAGCTCTAAACCATCTCTTTTCTTCGCTATTATATTGTAAGCACTTAACATCTTTTTACGTCCTTGATACACCCGCTCCTTGACTCATTAGGAAAAAAACTTAATAGTTTTAGTATAGTTTCTGTTTGCGAGAATGTGATATTTTAGGAAATTGCCTCTTATCCGGCAAATGGATAGATATCACAATATCAAATAGTTTAGGAACGTTGCGTAATTTTGGAGTTCATATGAATAAGATCCTTCTTAGTATTTCTTTTCTCTTTCTAGTTCTTGGCCCTATGGCCCAAGCTCAGGACGCTGGTGGAGCTGGTCAGAATGAAGATATATTACAAGAATCGATGAGAGATATTATTACCGTAACCGCTGTTGGTGCATCAGGAGCGATTCTTGGGCTTTCTACACTTTCATTTGTGGAAGAGCCAAAAGATCACTTAAAGAATATTGTTGTTGGTGGGGCCATTGGAATTATTATTGGTGTTGGAATTGTTGCTTGGCAACAAGCCACTAAGTCTCAGGACCTTTATCAGAATGCACAACTAGATGTGAGTCCAAAATTTAATACAAATGAAAGACTCACTTGGCACAACGCAACTCAAAAATCTTTGAAGACTTCGAATCAATTGTCTCAAGTTGGATATAGCTTTACCTTTTAATCGAATTTGATTCTCTAAGGAACACTCATGGAAAGATTAATTTCACTACTTGGCCTCTTCGTCATGGTTGGTATCGCTTTTCTTTTGAGTGACAACAAGAAAAAGATTCGTTGGAAGACAATTATATCTGGGGTTCTCCTCCAATTCACTTTAGGCCTTCTCATTTTAAAAACTCAAACAGGGCAAGCTGTCTTTGAAGGAGCTCGAGCATTCTTTACTGGAATTCTTGGCTATACTAACGAAGGTTCAAAATTTATTTTTGGTGAGCTTACCAATGTTCCAAAGATTGGATTCATCTTTTTTGTGATGGTGTTACCTACGATTATTTTTATGTCTTCTCTTATGTCGATTCTTTATCACATTGGGATCATGCAAATTGTAATTAAAGCTACTGCGAAAGTGATGGTTAAGGTGATGGGAACCAGTGGAGCAGAATCTCTGTCTGCTGCAGCTAATATTTTTGCCGGTCAAACTGAAGCACCTTTAGTAGTAAAACCTTTTATTGATAAAATGACTCGTTCAGAATTAATGGCCCTCATGACTGGTGGCATGGCCACGGTTGCTGGGGGAGTTCTCGCTGCCTATGTGGGAATGGGAGTGGATGCAGGTCACTTACTTGCGGCTTCTGTAATGTCCGCACCGGCGGCACTTGTCTGTGCAAAACTTTTAATACCAGAAGTTGAAAGTAGCGCTACAGAAGGTGTGGTTAAAATTGAACTTAAGAAAACCACGGCGAACTTAGTTGACGCCGCTGCAACTGGTGCCAGTGATGGACTTAAACTGGCCTTAAATGTTGGGGCCATGTTACTTGCCTTCATTGCTTTAATCGCTATGGTAAATGGAATTCTTTCTTGGGGTGGTGGACTTTTTGAATACCCACAACTTTCACTCGAGTTAATAACAGGATATTTATTTGCCCCAATCGCTTTCTTGTTAGGAGTACCGTGGGTTGATTGTATGGCCGTTGGTACTTTACTAGGAAAGAAATTAATTATTAATGAATTTGTAGCATATTTAGATCTTCAATCAATGAGTACTCAAATTAGCGAGCGAAGTTTTATTATTTCAACTTACGCCCTTTGTGGTTTTGCTAATTTTAGTTCTATCGCCATTCAAATTGGTGGAATTGGAACCATAGCCCCAACAAGAAGAAGAGACTTGGCCCTGCTTGGAGTCAAGTCACTCATAGGGGGAACATTGGCCTGTTTCATGACAGCTTGTATTGCCGGAATTTTTATTTAGAGCATTGAGTGAAACTATCAGGTAAATCTAGTCCTCTAGAACGCCCCGTTCTAATTTGCTACCATTAAAGAGATTTAAATTTTAAGTTTAGGATATAAAAATGAGTAAAGAGCTATTTATCAACAAGACACTTAATGAGTGTCGAGCGGCTCTTGTTGAAAACGGTGAAATTCTTGATTTCCTAATGGAAAGAGGGACAGAGCAACAACAAGAGGATTTCCCATCTGTGGGAAATATCTACAAAGGAAAAGTTTTACGAGTTCTACCAGGAATGCAATCAGCATTTGTGGATATTGGATTTACTAAAGCTGCCTTTCTCTATGTAGACGATGCCTACATTCCAACCATTGAAGAGCAAAGAGAAATCGCTGAGAAGACTAAGGCCGAACAAGAAAAGAAGGCCAGAGTCGGAGAAGTGATTCCAGATGAACTTAGTACCTTAGGTGAACACGTAAATATGCGCTTTCGTCCTGACGTTTCCATTGAGTCCTTTTTAAAAGAAGGGGATGAGATCATTGTTCAAGTTGCCAAAGAACCGATCTCTACCAAAGGTCCAAGGATTACCAGGCATGTAACCTTGGCAGGAAGGCACGTGGTTTTTATGCCTTTTATTGAACACACCGGTGTTAGTAGAAGAATTGAAAATGAAACAGAAAGAGATCGCCTAAGAGAAATTTTAGAAACCATTCGACCAGACGGTAAGGGGATTATTGCTCGTACAGTTGCGGAAGGTCAGTCTTATAAAGTTTTAAAGTCTGATTATAATATGATGGTGAAAATTTGGAAGGAAGTTTCAAAAAGAAGTGAAACTCTAAAAGCTCCATCCCTTTGTTATCAAGACCTCACTTTCATACAGAGAGTTCTCAGAGACATCACTGATGAAGATGTGGCCAGAGTTTTAGTAGATGATAAAGACAACCTTAAAGAAGTGGAAAAATTTAGTGATAAATTTCTACCAAATATAAAAGGTAAGATTGAACACTACTCTGAAGATATTCCTCTCTTTGAAAAATTCAACTTAGATATTGAAATTGAAAGAGGCCTAAGTAATAAAGTCTTCTTAAGAAGTGGTGGTTCCCTTAATATTGATCAAACAGAAGCATTGGTTAGTATTGATGTGAATACGGGGAAATTCGTTGGTCGCAAAAACCTAGAAGAGACAATTCTCAAAACAAATATTGAAGCGGTCAGAGAAATTGCTTACCAACTTCGTTTAAGAAATTGTGGTGGGATTATCATCATCGACTTTATTGATATGGAAAAAGAAGAGCATCGAGAACAAGTCTATTCGACTTTATTAGAAGCTCTGAAAAAAGATCGCTCTAAAACAAATGTTCTTCCAATCTCTGGTCTTGGTCTTGTTGAAATGACTAGAAAGAGAACGCGGGATACTCTCACAAGAATTATGTGTGAGCCTTGTCCTTATTGTGAAGGAACTGGAAAAGTTAAATCAACCATGACTGTTTGTTTTGAGTTAGTGAGAGAATTAATTAAATCACTAAAGCAAAATGCAGATAGTAAGAAAGTTTTCATTTACGCCCACCCTGAGGTGACGGCAAGATTATGTGATCAAGATATGGATATGATAGAGACGCTGGAAGAAACATTCGGAAAATCTCTTATTATTCGTTCTGAGAATCATTATCATATTGAGCAGTTTGAGATCTTCAGTCAGTAAAAAAAGCCTCCCACTAGGGGAGGCCATTTCAAAAAGCTGACAATATAAGCTTAAATTTCTAACCCAAATACTTCAGGAAGAAGTTTTGATTCTAAGTTTTGTGCTGTCGTTCCGATCTTTTCTGCGATCTTGCTAACAACAGTTTCTTTTTTTGCATTATCAACAGTTGCTTCCATCATCTCACCAAGTGAAACACCTGTAAGAGTTTCAAGATCACCCATAAGGGCCATTTGATCATCTGGTGTAAGTTGCTCTTGAGATTTAGCAACCATTCCTTCAACTTTGTTTCCAAGAGTTACTAAGCTCATCGCTGTTTCCATTGAAACACTAAAAGCGAATGATACTTTTGAGGCCTTCTTAAAGAATTCTAATTGCTCTTTATCAGCAACCATTAGACTCGCGTCGTTTGTATCTTCTTCATCTTCGTACTCAAACCCAGAGTTTCTTCCCCAGAAAGATCCAGTAAAATCATCATAGTCTACAACTTCGTAGTTATCTCCCCAGAAGTCTCCGTTGATATCTCCACTAAAGATATCTGAATCTTCTTGAGCTCTAAACTCATCACCTGTTGCATAGTTATTTGAATAGTAATCGTAGTAGTACATTGAACGAACGTACTGAAGACTTACTGCTTTGTTCTCATCATATTTTGCATCGTAGATAACAAACCAATCATCTTGGCCTGGCTCCATTGAACGATAAGTTTCATCTGTATAAAGAATCACTTCTGAATCAGCGATCACTCCATCAACATCATTAAGTGCATTAACGAATCCAGTTGCTGTGATATATGGTGAATTATAAAGACCATAAGTAGAAGTTGAACCTCCACCACCTGTTGAACTACCGCCGCCTCCGCCGCTACCGCCACAACCTGTAAGTAGTGCTGAACCTAGTGTTAGTGCTAAAAGTGATTTTTTCCATAAACGTTCCATAAATTTCTCCCTCTCTCGAAATTAAATTGGATTATGCGATGTGCAGACAAACCATAATCCGTTTTGGTTTTTAAGCTTATGGGTGGAGAGTAATACAAGAAGTGTGCCAAAAAATGAGTGGGTTATAAAAATGAGGATTTTCTTCGCTTCGCATCCTGCTCGCTCGAAATTGTTCGGCATCATCTGATCCTTCAGATGCTGCCTCCAAAAAAAAAAGCCTCCCATTCGGGAGGCCAAGTTCTCTTTGCGTTATTTGAGACTCTCTTCACTAAATTATTTAACTATTTAATTCCTAGAAGCTCAGGAAGAATTCTTCCTTCTAAAGTTTGAGCAGAAACTTTTAGCTTCGCTGCAATCTTCTTATTAACTTCATTCTTCGCATCAACTGAGATTGTTGCAGCAAGAACTTCTTCTACTGAAACACCAGTTAAGTGCTCAAGATCTTTAGTTACAGCAGCTTGATCTTCAGGAGTTAACTCCTCATTTGATCTACCTTTTGCAACGATTTTTTCGATCTTTTTCCCTAATGAAGCAACTGAGATCGCTTCTTCGATTGGCATTGAGAATTCATAAGAAATCGCAGCACCCTTCTTAAGGATTTCATCACGAGTCTTTTCTTGAGCTAGTAATGAAGCATCTTTTGTTTCTACTTCGTCGTTATATTCCCAACCAGAGTTACGTCCACGGAAATAAAGGAAGTCACCAAAGATATTGTAAGTCGCGTCTACAACTTCATACTTATCACCCCAGAAGTCTCCATTGATGTCACCAGCGAAGATATCATCGCCTTCTCTATCTCTAAATTCTTCTGCAAGACCTGTAGAATTTGAATAATAATCATAATATACAACTGATCTTAGCCAATCTAAATTGAAGGCCTTATTTTCGTCATATTTTGCGTCATAGATAACAAACCAGTCATCTTCAAAGAAGTCAGCTGATCTGATTGTTTCGTCTTCATAAAGAATAACGTCTGAATCAGCAAATTGTGGATCAATTCTATTTAAAGCATTAACAAATTGATCAGCAGTTACATAAGATGAAGAGTAAGCTCCCCAGCTTGAGCTTCCGCCACCACTTCCACCACAACCAACTAGAGTAGTTAAAGATCCTAGTAGAACTGCACTAGCAGTTAGTTTTTTTAAATTTATTTTCATAATCCGCTCCTGTTTTGTTTGGGATTTCATAAATGATATTTCTGCTTTTTAACCACATATCTGAAAATAACGCTAGGTGCCGTGTAATTTTTTCTGCAGGACACATAGGCACTGGTGCCACTTTGCCCGACTGTTTTGGTTCGTTTTGGCACTAAAATTGACCTTTTACGCAATGTTTACTAAAACTAGCTTCGGTTTTGGGTGAGGAGAATTATAGTGAAGAAGTTAATCTTTGCACTCGGACTGTTATCTTTATTATCATCAACATTTGGTCAAACCTGGCAAACGAAACTCTATCTCGATCTATTAGAGAACGGATCTGAGCAAGATCAAGTATCATCATTAAGAGTTTTAAGAAACTTTGCTGGGGACCCAAGAGTCTCAAAAAAAGTTTTAGAAACATTTAAAAGAAGTAAGTCTGAATCTGTAAAAGTAGCAGCGATAAAAACGCTATCCCTTGGTGGAAACCGTTCTTATGTCTATCGCTCTTTAATTGAATTAGCACATACCGAAAGTGGTCACTTCAGTTCAGTTGCTATGGCATCTTTATATACACTTTCTATGAAGTCTCCAACGGTTAGGAATTACCTGCAAAAAGTTGTGGCTTCAGAGATTAAAAAAAATCTAAAAAGTTTAGAAAAAGTAGAGAATATATCGCAAAAAGTATGGGCCCTTCGTAAGTTAGTTACTCAGCGTGATGTTAGGGAAACATTGATCCTGGCATACTTTCATGAAAAGAGAGAATCAGTTAAAGAAACGATTATCAATGCCATGTTTGAAACAAGAAATCGAAGAGAGATTAGAGATTGGCTCTTTGAAATATTTGTTAAAGAAGAAAGTACTCTTCGTGAAAAAGTTATGGCCATGACCGTTTTGAAATATAGCTCATTAACTAATGATCAACAGAGAGATCTAGCAGCACTTATTCAAAACAACAGCGTTTACAATGATCTAAACCTAGAACTTCTCTCTGGAAAAAGAAATGAAGGCGATGTGATTAGATTAAATCTTGATTATAAAATAGGGACACGAGCTTTTCGTGATCCTTATGAAGTAATAATAAGTCCAGAATAAGTAAGACTTTAGGGCCGTCTAAAGTTTAGACACTTTGGCGGTCCTAACTACTTGAAACAATTCTCATATAATGGCCTTAAAGTTGCATCTTAATTAGGGATAAACCCAATTGATTAAGGAATAACTTGGTGAATTTTAATAAATTTCTATTTATTATGATGATGTGTGTGTCTGGTTTGATAACGGCTACGCACGCTCAAGAGGCTCGTATTCCACTAGAGAACGTTAGGCAGCCAAGTCGTGATCTTCTCTTTAATGGCCAGGTTCTTACAAGTGAGCAAGCATGGAGAATGGCCCAAGATGAAAATATCAAACTCGATTTAAGTGCACTAGATCCAAAGCCATCTTCTATTTATAATACCGAAGTAAAAAATCAAAACGACATTATCAATATCAATGGTGAAGAAGAGTATGATTTTATGGCGGCCATTGCTTCCCATAGTGGGCTTCAAAGATTCAATGTGCTTTCAGGAAACAAAGAAAATGTTTATACCATTCATCTGGATAAAACACTACATACCTATCTACTGAGAAAGAACTTACTTCGTAAGTTAGGTTTTGTGATTCCAGCAATGAAGTGGATGCCAAAACTAAAGGTCAGGTTTGCTACAATTGAAGAACGAAATAAGTTCTTAGAGCGGGCAATTCCTGAATCAACCTTTGGTACAGCTAAAAGATGGATTGGCGTTTTTCCAAGTGATCTTAAAGATGATCAACTTGAGTTAGAATTCCAAGATGTTGTTGTGACTGCTCCTAATGAGTATGATCACTACAACCCGTCAGTTATGATTCCACCTCGTCGACTAACTACAAGAACACTACGTTCTTTGATTGTTCCATATGCTCTTCTTGATTTAAAAGAATCAGTAAATAAGTTTGAATGGACAGTAGGAAGAGTTGATAATGATGAGCTGGTTCTCCCTCATTTTACTCAATCTAATTTTGATGCCTCTATGGATGATCTTCTTTGGATGGGAAGAAAGTTGGCAAAGCTTAAAAGAAGTGACTTTGTTGAAATTGTAAAAGACTCCCACTTTCCAATTGAAGTAGAGAAACTTGTTCTTGAAAAAATATTAAGTCGAAAAAATACACTCTTAGAGATCTTAAAGATTGAACATACAGAGGAAGAGGTTAATACGAATGTGAATCACGGGGACTTCTTAGTAAAAGGAAAACTGAAGAAAGAAGATTGGGACGGCTATGCCACAAGATTTGCCCATGGTGATCCAGAAAGTCCTTTCAAAGACATTGGATATTTTCTTTTAGCGAAACTTCAATCCGCAACAATTGATAATCTTATTGGAAAAGCTAATGAGTACCTGAGTGCCTATGATCCAAATGATGTTAAAACGGAATTTCATAACGATCAATTTCAAGAAGGACTAGAGCACTTTACAGAAACAGGTACATTTAAAGAGTTTAATGTTGATGGTTGGGTGAGTCCAATTGTTGATGGTAACTTAATTTTAAGTCGAGATATTGTTGTGGGGAACTATCTTGGAACTGATAACCTCGTTCAATTAGCTGATACGATTGGTTATGGGGTAACTCTCGGCGCCCATATTGGAATTGAAAATGTTGATTGGTGGCCTTCTGCTTTTTTAAGAGCAAACTTAAGTTACGTAAAAAGTTTTACTCACTTAAAGCCAGTAAGATCATTAAAAGCATCTTTTAAAGAGCCGTATAAGAATATGTATGTGCCACTTCTTAAGAGAAATATTAAAAAAGAATTAAAGAAACTTACCAAGCTTGCTAATCAAGAAGGTGAAGTTGATGAAGAAGAGAAGAATAAACTTCTAGCAGAGATCATTGAAGTGATTAATGAAAATTTAGGTGTTGGAGAGTCACTTATCATGACTTCGCGAATTGTACCGTCTGCGTTGTTAAGTGGAAGACTTTTTGTTTACGATACCAGTGTAAGCTTAGGAGTTGGAACTGATAAAGTTTTTTTAAAGAGAATGCATTTCTACAGAAAAGATACGGACACCATTCAGATTTATGATGATAAAGGAAATGCCTTTTCATTAAAAATGAATGCTGGGATTGATAACAAAATACCTATCGTTAGGTTAGAGCTTAAAGATACAAAAGGTAAGTATGAAGTAAACGTTCATAATGTAAATATTAATACTGATGAAGAGAAGAACCCAAAGTTTTATGAGTATGCCACGGCCCTTCTTTCTCTTATGAGTGATGACTCTACTGAATTGCTAGAGTCTATCGAGCGTCCTATCAAGATAGGGTCAAACTTCCATGATAAATCTACAAAATTATCGTTTTTAATGTGGAGAAGTAAATATCTTCGTAAACAATCAAGACTTAATATAGAAAATCAAAAAGGTCAGAAGTCTGAGCTTATAAGTGTTACTCATGATGGCCAGAGTGGAATCAATTACGAAAGTTTTGCAAAGGATATCGTTAATTTCTACCTTGGGAAATATTTAAGAGAAGAAGAAATTGATATTAATATTTCTTTAAATCCTGAAAGATGGAAAAATCCAGCTCATACCTTCAAAGGTGTCGCAGAAACTTATAGTGGACGCTATGAAGCTCAGGTGACAAGAACAAATAATGTAGAAAAGGCCAAAAGAGCTTTTATAGGGCTGACTTGGAAAAGAGAAGGCTGGAGTGCTTCAAGAAATAAGATGAAGAAACTTATTAAGAAAACAAACGAGAAATTTGAACAAGTGATCTTTGATGAAAGGACAGTTAATGACCTTGATAAGTTATCACTCTATGAAATTACAGTTAATACAAACTTGTATGAAAGTGGCATTCAAAGAGTGAAAGAAATTTCAGAAGATGAGATTAAAAAAATACAAAGGAAATATATTACCAACAGAAGGAATACTCCTGATTGTCGTGTAAGAAGATCGAGAGCTCATCAAATGAGAACAGCTCAGACTCTTATAGAGTGTGGAAATCTAAACTTACTTTCTCGTAAAGTAGAAGAGTGTCGAGATACTAATGCTAATGGAAAAGCTAGCCTAGAAGATAAAGGGAAGTGTTATTTAGATTTAGCGGCAAAACTCTATCAGTATTTAGAGTTCAAAGATTTTAAAGAGATTATTGGTTTAGATAATATGTTCGTTTATGGGTCGATTAATGGATTTAGAAAGAACTCTGAGATCTTGAATAATCCGATTCAATCTCAGACTATTGGAAAGGTAAGAGCGAGATATTGGAACGGACCAATTGATGTTATTCGCGAGATCTTAAATGTTCAAGGTGGCGAGCTACACGGTAGCTGGATAAGGGAGAGTCTATAATGAAAAAAATGATGACACTCCTTTCAATTTTCACACTGATCAATATTAGTGCTAACTCTATTAGTGATACTCAATTTGATAAGCAATGGGGACTGATTAATAGTGGGCAAGCAATTCCAAAAACTGTTGATGACCTCACAGATATTAGAGTCAATGGTACAGCAGGTAAGGATATTCGTTGGGATCAATTTAAAAATAAGAAGATACCTTCAGACAGAGAAGTGATTGTTGCTGTTATTGATAGCGGTGTTGATATTACTCATCCTGATTTACAAGGTAGAATTTGGAAAGATGAAGAGCGTTGTCCTGGGGAAGATACTTCAAAAGGTTTTTGTCACGGCTACAATGCTTTAGATAAAAATGATAATCTCGTAGATGATACTGGTCACGGAACTCATGTGGCAGGAATAGTTGCTGCAAATAAAAATGGCTTTGGCGTTGTTGGAGTTAGTCATCCACAGGTTAAAATTATGCCAGTAAAAGTTCTAAGTAATAAAACAAAGAGCTTTATTTATAACGGTCGCCTTATGACAGACATTATTGCTGATGGGATTCGTTATGCAGTAGAGAACGGTGCCTCTGTCTTGAACCTTTCACTGGGTTGGCCAAAAATTTTAGAGACAAAAAAGATTCAGATCGCTCTTAAAAATGCCATCGATAAGAATGTTATCGTAGTGGTAGCGAGTGGAAATAATAATAAAGAAATTCCGACTTTTCCATGTACAAGTGACGGGGTTATTTGTGTTGGTGCTATTGATAATACAGGGGAAGTAGCAAGCTTTTCAAATTATGGTGGTAAGGTTGATATTCTTGCACCTGGAGAATTCATTGTAAGCACTTATCCAACAACAGGTGTTGAAAGTCGTATTTTAAGAATCAATGGATATGAATCTAAAAAAGGTACCAGTCAAGCGTCTCCATTTGTTGCGGGAATTGCAGCTAATTATAAGCTTCTTTATCCAGAGAGCACAGGTGATCAGTTTAAGGCACAGTTATTAGGAAGTGCTGATCAGATCAATCAAGATTCAAAGAGAACAAAGTTTGGTCTCGTGAATATGAAAGAAATAATGAAGAATAACGTTAAAGAGTTTATTGCTCCAAATTTTAAAAACTTATTAGATATTAAGGTTCGAGGGGATAATCATTCTTTCTCTCTTATTTTGCCAATCAAGAACTTCTTAAGTGATGTAGAAAATGTAAAAGTAAAACTAAGTTCTGATCAGGATTTCGTGAACTTTATGAAAGCGGATTTCGATATTCCAAAGTTAAGAGAAGGCGAGTCTTACTCTCTAATGGCCCTTGGTTCAGTAACAAGTTTAGATGTGGATAGTAATATCTCGATCAATGTTGAAATTTCAATAAATGACAAAGTGATTTCTCAAACAAGTACATCTTTAATGCTTGCTAGAGAGTGGGAAAGAGTACCTCAAGATAAAATAAATAAAGTAAGCTTCGGAAATGTTCCAGCTAAAGTGTTAGCTCGCTTTACTCAAACAAGAAAACTTACAAATATTAAAAGAGTCAGTGATAAATATAATCAGCTTACAGCTGCAGAGTATTGGTTTGAAGATCCAAGAGTGAACTCAAAAGAGTTCTCAACAGTTTCGATTTTTCAAGAAAGAGAAAATTCATTCAAGAAAGTAGATTTGAAGATGCCATTAAGAAGTAAAATCTTAACAGTTTTTGTTAACGATACTAATCTTGATGGAAAGTTTGATTACTTAGTTTATTCATTAGGTGCCAAAGAAGAAAATATATACTTTGATCACTTTGATCATGACGGTAATAAGCTCTTTGGTGAGAAACATTCTGCTTGGCAGTTTCCAATCTCAACATTTGCAGGACTACCTTTAGAAAATGGTTTTTTAGAGGCCTTTAAATGGATGAAGGTTAAATCTGACTTGGGTAATGTTTTAGTTCCGGCTTATCATAAGGTTTTCTCACCAGCTGATGGTGAAGAGCAAAGAGAAGGAGATATTCTCGACATTGCTTTTGATGAAAAGTTTGTAAGTCATATTTATTACCTTAAACCACGACTTGAAAATGATCTTGTTAAAGTTGATTATTTAAAGATCGATAATATGGAATTTCTTGATAAACTTATAGATCAAGGATTTATTAACGATTGGGATAATATCAGTGTTGAGAAGTTACTTCCTCAATCACCAACAGCAAGAAGTAAAGGTGAAATAAACTTCTTTATCTCTATTGGGTCTGACTTCTTAAGAAAGTATATTAAGATAAAAGTTAGTGAAGTTGATGATATCAATATTGTAAAAAGTGATTTTCCATTTCATCTTATTGCAGGAAACAATAATCTTCCTATTTCATCTCTTGATAATTTAGGAGTCTATAACGGTGAAGTAAGCTTCGTTGTGATGTACGATAGACAAAATGGTCGGTATGTTCGTTATAAAGAAGGAAGAGAAAATATTGTTGAAAACTTCAAGTCTAATGGTTGGAATAATCCGGTCTTTAATACAATTGCTCAATATGATGATGAACTCTCTTCTCTCTTTTTAGAAACTCGTTATCATGTACAAGCTAGTACAACTAACAAAGACGGAGAAAAGAAAAACTATGTTCTTCCTATTAATAGAGATAGTGCTTTTCCAGGAGTTAATTTTAGTGAAACGCTACAGTCTGTGACTGTCCAAAGAGATGGCCAAAAACTTGGAGCTCTTCATATTGACTCGACCTTAATCTTTGGAGATCGAATTTATCACATGGTTTTTGATGGAACTAAGTTCTATCGACCACTTGCTCTAACGTTCTCAATTCCACGACAATGTGCTCTTTTAGACCCTGTTGCTCGTAAAAAAGAAGGAAGTTGGGCCTACTCACTGCTTTGCTTAGAGCGTGGTGGTAGAGCAAGCATCAATTACTATCCTCTAAAGTACTGATTTTATTCAAAAAATATCTGCTCTGAGCTATGCGTAAAAGCTGGTGAAAGCCTTTTCTTTTCAGTAATTTAGTGTTACTTTCTGCCCCTACATTTACCAAAAAACTCGCCCTATAACATACAGAGTATAGGGCCAATAGGTCCAGGAGGTTTTTATGATCTATGAATTGTCACTAGTGACAAAGTCAGATCTTAGTGAAGATGTTTTAGCATCTGTCAAAAAGATCGTTCACGAAGTTTCATCTCAATACGAAGGTGAAGTACTATTAGAAGATGATTGGGGAAGAATGAATCTTGCACAACCTACTTCAACAGGTACTAAAAACGGTCATTTCGTTTACTTCATTTTTACAGCAAATTCAGAAGGTAACAAAGAGCTTGCAAGACGTTTCAAGATTAATGATCACGTTATGAGATCACTTGTTGTTAAGCTAGGTGAAGATTCTGATAGAGAAGAAATCGTTAAAGGTTACAAAACTCCATTTTCTAAAAACTACAATGGTTCAGTTACTGACGACCTAAGAGAAAATGAAGGTGATAATCCTAAGAGATTCGCGAGAAGTAAGTCATGTTGGTTTAAAGCAAATCAAATTTCTGCAGATTGGAAAGATCCACAAACTTACCAGTGGTTAGTTAATGAATTTGGAAAAATTTCAGCTGCAAGAATTTCTGGTGTTTCAATGAAGCATCAAAGACTTGCAACAATCGCTATTAAAAGAGCTCGTCAGATTGGTATCGCTAGTTACGTTTCAGGACGTATGGCAGAAACTCCGAGAGTTTAATAAGAGTTAAGAATAAAAAAACATGGTTGATAGAATGTCGGAAAACGAAAACATAATAAGTGATAAGAACGAAAAGTTCATCAAAGTGTCAGAACTGACTCTTGGTAGACTTGTCTTCCTATTTGTACAAGCTCTAATTGCATGTATTATTCCACTTGTTGCGGTTTGTGCTCCTGCGTTTATTACAATCGCTTTTCTACTATATGGACGACAAAGGACTTTTGCTGTTGGTGCAATTTCTTTAATTGTATTGATTGCTCTTGGTCTTCAGTTCCAGCTTGTGCTTCAAATGCTCTACGTTTACGTGCCAGCATTTGTTTTCGGTTGGGTTATTTCTGAAGGGATTCAAAAAAGATGGTCTCCTTCGAGAATTATCGTTCAAAATGGTGCAACTTTTTTCGTAGCTGTGGCCTTCGGTATTTTAGTTTTTGAGATGATAAGCTCAACTTCAATAGTTACTATGGTTGAAAACTACACCGCTGATATTTTTTCTCAGTTACTTGAGAAAAGTAGAGCTGACCTTAAGGCCCAAGGGGAACAAGGGTTACTCTTAATTGATCAGTTGTCTGCACCAAAAGAAACAGCACGAGAGTTTTTAAAATGGTCACCCGTTTATTTATTCGCAACGATTTTTATTACTTTTTGGGCAAGTTTATTTTTAGTTTTAAAAAATGCAATCATTTGGAAAACGGTTCACATCTACCCTTATCTTTCAAAAGACCTTGCTAATTTTAAAGTTCCATACAACGCAGTATGGGTTTTAATTGTGGCCTTGGTTTTAGGAGTGATGGGGAGTTATCAAGAATTTTTCGGTGGAATTTTCACTGAGTCTCAAGCGGAAGTCGTTTCGATTATAGGCTTTAGTCTTCTTGGTGGTCTGGGGGTTTTTTACTTTTTTCAAGGTTTCGGTGTTTATATTGGACTTCTAAACAAGATGAGAGTGTTTGGTTTCTTTAGAAATATGCTTGTATTAATGACGGTCTATATGGCCTGGCAAATCTTAGCTGTCGTTGGTGTCTTTGACACTTGGATAGACTTCAAAAGATTTCTAATTAAAAAAAATGATGAAGGAGATATAAAATGAAAGTTATTTTAACCGAAAAAGTTTCCACACTAGGAAACATAGGTGAGGTAGTTAATGTTTCTGCAGGATATGCAAGAAACTGTCTTTTACCTCAGAGAAAAGCTGTTGTTGCTGACGAAGGTAACACTGCTCAAATGAATCACTACAACAAAATGCTTGGTAACAAGGTTGCAGCTGAGAAAGCTGAAGCTGAAGCAACAAAAAGTAAACTAGAAGGGATAACTCTTGAGTTCATCAAGAAAGTTGGAACTGGTGGAAAACTTTTTGGAACTGTTACTAACAACGACATTTCTCAAGAGCTAGAGAGAAAGGGATTTACAGTTGAGAGAAGAATTATCACTGTAGAAAACCCAATCAAAGCTGTTGGAACTTTTGGTGTAAAAGCAAAATTGTTCACTGGAGTTGAGGCAAGCTTCAACGTAAAAGTTGATGTTGATCCAAAACAAGTTGAAGAAATGAAGAAGAAAGCTGAAGCTCTTGCTGCTAAGAAAGCAAAACAAGCTGAAGCTGCTGCTCTTGCTAAAGAAAATGGTGAATCTGAAGAAGGCGAAGAACCTACTGAAAAGAAGGAACTTACTGATGATGAGAAACTTTCTGCAGAAGCAGATGCTCTACTAAGAAGCTAAGTTAGTGTTAATATAAGCCTCCCTTTTTAGGGAGGCTTTTTTGTTTGTGGAGGTAACATGGATCAGATGGATCAAATGAATAATGGCCAGCAAAGTAACAATAACCGAAGGGAACTTCCGCACGACATTCTTGCCGAACGTTCACTACTGGGTTGTTTACTTATTGATGGTGAATCATATGATGATATTTCTGATTTAAAAATTGTTGGCTCCGACTTTTACCATCCTCAGTACGGTGTAATCTATCAGGCCATTTATGATCTAAAAGAAAGTAATATGCCGGTGGACTATGTCACCGTGAGTTCACGCTTAAATGAAATTGGGAAGCTTGAAGAGATTGGTGGTGGAAGTGCAATAAGTGATATTTTGCATGATCAAGTTTCTTCGGCAAATATTTATCACTATGGAAAAACGGTAAAGGATAAATCCAGTGTTCGAGAACTGGTTAGAACTTCTATGAGAGTTACTGAGATGGGGATGACCTATCAAGGTAAGGCCGAGGAATTTTTTCAAGAAGTTGAAGGTGCTTTCTTTAAATTAACGAATGATGCCAAATCTGGAAAAATGGTTGATCTTAAGTCTTGTCTGAAAGAAAACCTAAAAGAACTAGAAGATATGAGTAGAAACCCTGGAGAAATCCAAGGGCAAAGTACAGGTTATCCAAAACTAGATGAACTTCTTCTTGGAATGCAGCCTGGTCAGCTTATTATTCTTGCCGCTAGACCTGCTATGGGTAAAACAGCACTGGCATTAAATGTTGCCTTGAGTGTATGTGAAAGACATAGTCTTCCTGTGGCCGTTTTCTCGCTGGAAATGTTAGCTGCAGAACTTTCAAAACGTCTATTAAGTCAAAAAGCAAAAGTTGATTCGAAGAGAATTAGAACGAAGAACTTTTTAGATACAGACCTTCGAAATATTGGACGTGCCGTTCAAGAACTCTCTGGTCTTCAATTATTTATTAATGATAGTGGTGATACTACTATTTTAGATATTCAGTCTCAATGTCGAAAGATTCAAGCGGAACACGGTCTTGGTCTCGTGGTCATTGATTATCTTCAGTTAATGAGTCCTACTAATAAAACATTATCTAGAGAACAACAGATATCTGAGATGTCTCGTGGACTTAAGACTATGGCCAAGGAACTCCAATGTCCTGTTATTGCTCTTTCCCAGCTAAATCGTGGGGTAGAAGCAAGACCAAATAAAAGACCTAACACAGCTGACCTCAGAGAGTCTGGTGCTATTGAACAGGATGCCGATGTGGTGATGTTTGTCTATCGTGATGAATACTATAATCCAGACACAAAAGAGCCTGGTGTGGCTGAGATTATTGTTGGTAAGAACCGTGGTGGTGAAACAGGAACGGCAAAACTCGCTTGGGTTGGTGCTTATACTTCCTTTGAAAATCTCACCTTTGGTGACAGTGATCATTAAGATTTATGATTGAGAGCTTTTTTCAAAACCCCGATAACAAATTAGAAACCATTAGGCTTTATGCTCCTAAAGAAGCAAAGATTTTCTTTCATAGGAAAGCATACGATCTTCTTAATTCCTGTTGGATACAAGAGTCTATTGAAGACTTTAACGAAGAAATTAAAAGTATAAACCTCAAGTCAGACAGCAAAACAGTTATTCACTTCTTCTATGAATATGGAAATATTCTCTTAGATATTGAGAGAGAAAGTATTTCAGAGGATGAAATGCTCGCAGTCTTTATTAAATATGGAAGTGATGAAAAGGTTTCACTAAAACCAAAAGCGATTGATCATCAAGGTGTTATGCAACTGATTGAAGCTCCGGACTTTAATCATTATAAAGAGGCTTTTGATATTGGAACAAATCATTTATACAATGGAGATTGTTATCAATTTAATCTGACTTTTCCTTTTACCTTTGAGCTCAATCATTTTTCAGCAATCGATTTATACGCAACAATGATTGAGGGCACTGATAAATTAGGTGAGTATGCCATGCTTACTAACTTGAATGAGTTTGGATCTCTTTTATCAAATAGTCCTGAGTGCTTATTTAAGCTTGAAGATAATAAATTAGTAACCATGCCAATCAAGGGAACAAGAAGTATTAAAGATTTTGAAAGTTCCGATCTTGCATGGGAAGATTTGTTACATAGTGAAAAAGATCAAGCAGAGCTTTATATGATTACTGATCTTTTAAGAAATGATTTGAATCGTATCTCTCCTTACGCAAATGTTGAGTTTAAAAAAGTACGCCTTGATGTAAATGAACTTGTTCATCAATATTCAAAAATATCTTTAGAATTAAAAAAGTTAGACCTAAGTTTATACGATATTATGAGTAGTTTGTTTCCTGGCGGAAGTATTACTGGTGCACCCAAGAAAAGAGTGATGAAGATTTTAAATTCAATAGAACACTCATCACGACAATTTTATTGTGGGTCAACTTTTTTAAACTACGGCGGAGTAAGAAGTGCCTCCATTAATATTCGAAGTGCCATGATTGATGTTACAGCTAAGAAACTCACCTATCATGCAGGCGGGGGCATTACCGTAAAGAGCAGTGTTGAAGGTGAATATGGAGAAATGCTTTCAAAAGTTCAAAGCTTTACTGGCCTCTTTAATCCTGAGTCTCGTCCTCCACTAAACAAAAAAACTAATAATATCAGTGCTTTAAGTATCTAATAAAAACTTACATTCACCCTGTTTTGCCACTCTCAAGTTGACATGTATTTAAGATGCTAGATATCATTTTTGAGTCGCGTAAAATTTTATTTGTGACTTTAGGCCATGGAAAGCCTTCTGTTCTAAAAGTGTCCACACCACTTAGAAAAGAAGTTAGGCCAAAACAGACAAGGGAGTGTTTGTAATGGATGCAAAAACGGAAAATACTAGAGAGAACGTACCTGTTGAGAATTTATCTGAACTAACTGGTTTCCCTGTAGATTTTATTAAGAAAGAGCTTCTAGTTGATGGAGAGAGTATTAGCATTGATGATCTTAGATCAAAGATGATTACTTATCTTGAAAGCAATAAGGAAATGTTTCTTAAAGATTAAAATTTTATTTCAACATATCGGGCTCGATTGTCAGTAGGACTCCTGAGCTTGGATTAGACGTATGGCCCGGCTTTTAGCTGGGCCTTCGTTTTTCTGGCCATAAATTGATTAATATTTATACATTATCCTAAAACGATACCTAATTCTGTATTGTAACTGTCTGAAATCTCATTAGTAATTTGGCTAAATATTTGCAATTTAAAGCACATGAGAGAGCTAAAATATAAGACACCATTTATGGTACTGGCATTGTCCTTTGTACTGACTATTCCTCTAACTTTTCAAAGTGAAGTATCGCGAAGTCCATCTTCTTTGAAAGATATTGCTGATATTTTCCAGATGAGAGGAGATATGTTCGACAAGGTTAAATACTTAGATAGATACATCGATGAAGAACTTGATTCTTCAAATTGTGCTAAGGCCTTAGAACTCCCAATCAGTAGAATCAAAGTTGAACACTTAGGAATCAATGAAGTTTCTAAAGTAAAAAAGAATCCAGAACTAATTCAAGATATTTGGAAAACAAGACAGAAGCTTCTTTCAAAATTTAAGTCCTTTCACAGTGAAAAGGGATTTAATGGCGAAAGTTGTATCAAACAAATTAAAACTCTTAATTATGAACTAAGATATGCAGAGGATTATCTCGGCTCACATGTTTTTCACACCAGACAGAAGATGAACAAAGTTGAGGAGCCCACATTTGCAGGAGTTTATCCTAATACGATAGCAAGTTCTGGAGAAAAAAGTTTTGAGTGGGAAAGAGATTTAAAATCTGGAGATATTCTCATTACGAAAGGAAACTTTTTCTTTAGTGGTTCTCTCGCTAAAATTGGCGTTCAAGATACTCATTTTTCTCATCAAGGAATTATTTATAAGGATCATGAAAGAGATAACCAGTTCTTTGCCGCTGAAGCTCATCCTGAAATTGGAGCGACAGTAAGGCCATTGTCAGTGATGAATAATAACGACCGAAATGTTAGAACTCTTGTAATGAGATTTAAAGATGAGGCGTTGAGTGATCGAGCAGGCAAGTATGGTTATGATCTTGTAAAGAAGGCATCAGATTCAGGGGTTAATATTCCATATGACTTTTGGATGAATTTTGATGAAGAAGAATATATCTTTTGTTCTGAACTTGTAACGATTGCTTTTGATAAAGCGAGTGACGGACAAGTCATGTTCCCAATGTACCCGACAGAAATTGAATTAAAAAAGTCTAACTTTGCAAAAAAGCTTGGTATTGAATCTCAGCAAGCTCTTCATCCAGGGGATCTTGAGTATGATCCCACAGTTGAGACCGTTGTGGAGTGGAGAGATTATAGTCGAATCATGGAAAATCTTGTTAAGGATGAAATTCTTCATAAACTCTACGAGTGGATGGAAATAGAAGGTTATGAATTAAAGAATTCTGCTATTGCAACAATCCATGAAAGTGTGACTTACCATGTTCGTAAGTGGCCAGTATTTGGAAAAATTTTAGAACATGAATTCCCAACTCATATGCCACAAGAATATATTGGTACAGTTGTTACATTGCAGACAGTAGGTCAACCATTGCTTGATCATTTAATGAAAGAGAATGAAAAGCATTTCAAAAAGAAAGGAAGATATCTGACCCGAAAAGAAATGCATCAGGTTTTAGAAGACTATAGAGAGAAAGACCGTAAACTTTGGAAAAGGTATTTGAAAGCAAAAAGTTCTCCTAAGAAGTTTAGAGAAAGCTTTAGACGTAACGGTAATCTTCCGCTCTTTCACTTAATCTTTAATAATCAGTAGTATTAATAGGCTTTGTACCTGTCATTACTTGTCGGGTACATGGCAGATTTTGCCCAATTACAACTACTTAATTCACTCTACATTCAAGTTTCTTTTTTAACTTACCGATATCAGGATAAGTAATAAATTATTCTATCAAGGATGAAGTATGGATATCGCCACAGTCATAGGTATTGTTCTGTGTATTGGAGCAGTTATCGGATCGATTTTAGCAGGGGGGGACTTAATGGCCTTCATTGATATACCTTCCGTAATTGTTGTTGGACTCGGAGTTATCGGAGTTACATTTACAAAATGGCCGATGGAGATTGTGACAAAAGTAGCAGCAATTGCTATGAAGTCAGTCTTCTTCACACCAGCGAATCCTAAAGATACGATTGAAGAAATTGGAAAGCTTGCAGAGACAGCAAGAAGAGAGTCGGTTTTTGCTCTCGAGAAGCAGCCTATTGATGATCAATTCATGAAGAAGGCCATGACTCTTGCGGCTGACAACAGACCTCCTGAAGTTATCAGTGCTATTTTACAATTAGAAATTGATGCTCTTGAAGAGAGACATAAAATTGGTGCAGACGTTTTTAGTGGGATGGCCGATGATGGTCCAGCATTTGGAATGATTGGGACTCTTATTGGTCTTGTTATCATGCTCGGGAACCTCTCTGATCAGGCCGCCATTGGTCCGGCCATGGCCGTTGCCCTTTTAACAACTTTTTATGGTGCTTGTATTGCCAATATCTTTTGTAACCCTATTAAGAATAAGCTTGCTTACCGTTCATCAATGGAAGCACAAAAAATGTCGATTATTATTGCCGGAACTCTTGGAATTGTTGCCGGTGAAAATCCAAGGCTTATTAAAGAAAAACTAAATAGCTTTTTACCACCAGCAGAAAGAGAAGTAGATGATGCTGGCGGAGAAGAATAATAATCAAGGATTAGATTATGGCCGATGAAAATGCAGAAGCAGGTGGCGGTGGCGGCGATGATGCTCCAGCAGCTCCTCAGAAATGTCCAGTATGTGTTCCAGGACTCCCAGGTTGGATGGCAACATTCTCCGATCTTGTTACACTTCTGCTAACATTCTTTGTTCTTCTTCTGTCTTTTGCAAAAACAGAAAGTGCTAAGTATGAAGCAGCACTAGGAAGTATTCGAAATGCTTTTGGCGGTAACGTTCTTAAGCAAGGTGAAGTTATTCAAAAAGGTAAATCTCCAGACAATAGTCCAACCATGCTTGAATCTCAGGAGCCTGTGAGGCCTTTTCCAATTGATTTTTTAACAATGGAAGGGATTCTAGACAAGCATGAAATTAACAGAGAGTCTGATGAAGAGCTTTCTGATATGAGAGATGATCTTAATAAATATGACCTTTCTGATAATGTTGACGTCTATGAGATGCCAGAAGGTATAAAAGTTGTTGTTAAGGATACAATTTATTTTAAAGAAGGGGATGTTGTCCCAAGAGATATTTCGATAGAGGTCTATTCGAGACTGGTTAAGCTTCTGAGCAATGAGGACTGGGTTATCTTTGTGATGGGACACTCAAGTCGTGGAGAGAGAAGTTTAGATGGTAAGCTTGATTCTTATGAGCTTTCTGCTAGAAGGTCACTTGAAGTAGCGAAGAGCTTAATCACTAGAGGTGTAAGACCAGAAAAAGTAACTCCTATAAGTTATGGCGATACAAGGCCAAATATGATTAAAGGAAATCGACCATCTGCAAATCCAATTGAGAATAGAAGAGTTGAGTTTGTATTAAGAAAAAGAGATTTAAAAGATCCTGGTCGAAAAGTAGAATCAAGATAAAATGCAAAACTCTTCGATATGTTTATTTGATCCAAATGATGAGATAAGTACTGTCGAAGAGTTCTTAAAGAGCTATCAATTATCAAAAGCATTCCTAAAAAAAGAAATTCCTAAAAAGTATTTACAAAAAAAAGTAAGACACAAGGACAAGTTAGAGTTTTCTTTAAATGTTTTTAATGTTGGTATGATTCACCCTGAATATAGTGACAAAGAAATTAGAGTTCTCTATGAAGATGAAAATTTTCTTGTCATATCAAAACCTGAGAGAGTTCATTGCCATCCTTTAAGTTACTTGGAGTCAAACAATTGCCTTAGTTTTCTTAGAAGTAGAGGTTACGGCGAAGTTTTAAGAGTAAATAAAGATCATTATGATAGAGGTTTGCTTTTTCGATTAGATTTTGAAACATCTGGTGTTCTCTTTTTTACAAAGAAAGAATCGATTTATGAGCAGGTGAGAGGTGACTTTCAACAAGTGATGAAAGAAAAATTTTACTTAGCAATTGTTAGTAATGAGATTGAAGAGAGTGGTACTTTAATAAATGTTATTTCCACAAAAGGAAAGACAGTAAAAGAAGACGAAAAAGGTGTCACCGCAGAAATATCATTTGAGAAAATTGGTTCCAACGATAAGTACTCATTAATTAAAATAAAACTTGGGCATGGGCATCGTCATCAAATTAGAGCACAACTCAAACTGAATGGAACTCCTATTCTGGGGGATACATTATATGGGGGAGAAGAATCTGAACGAGTATGGCTTCACGCTCTTTCCTATGAAATTGTTATCAATGAAGATGAAGTTATTAAAGTAAGTGATACACCTGAATTATTTTTTAGTTTCTTGAACTTGAACAGTGACCTTTAAGTGCTCTGAAATAAGCTTTTGATCTTTCAACGTTGCTAATTTTACTAAAAACTTTCCTTGAGTAAGAGCGTTTATTGTTAACTCTGGATGGATGAGTCTGAGTCTAACATATTCAGTTCTTTCAAGATTATCTGAAGGGCTATTCTTAGCAATGAGAATAAGATAGTTTGCGATCTCTCTATAGAGTAATTTTTTTAAATTTTTACTATCTACTTTCTTCGCTGAGTTTTCAGCAGATACGTATTGAACATGAACCCAAAGATTATTACCTTCACAGCCCGTAGACCAGTTTGCTGGTATTCGTCTTTCAAGCTTAACAATAGTGGCCTTACAGCTTGTAGGGATGAGGTTCTCTCTTTTAAAGATTTTACCGTCTTTGTAGAGGCCCATCAAAAAGATGGCCATGAGTAGTATACCTACCCCTAATATTGGATTCTTTATAAGTGTTTTCAATGCCATAGCAATATTATGGCAGTATTTTCAATAAAAATCACTAAAGGAAATAAAAGAATAACCGACAAGTATTGTACGGTATTTAAGAGATAAGATTTCCTCAACTATTGAGAATTACTTAGGAAGTTATATATGAGTCAGAAAAATCCATTATTAAACGATCACTTTTGGAAATGGATCAAGGCCTTGGATCAATATACGGGGAAGAATAGTTATAAAAATATAGTCACAATATTTAATGGAGTGGAGGATGACGAGGTTCTCTTCCATGAGGCCGTGCATTTTATGCAAAAGTTTGGCTACGATATTAAGGCCTATAAGCATGAAGGAGAGTTGTGGCTCAACTCTGGAGAGAGTCCAGAAATAAGAGTGGGCTTTACCCTTTCTGACTGGCTTGCTTTTCAATCTCAATTTCCATTTATTCAAAACTTTGAGGATCATGCTGTTTTCGGAGATTTAGTGAACTTCCTTAAAAGGCAAGAGTATGCCAACTCTCAATATGATCTTTATAGAGTTATAAGTGATGATGAAACGAAGAAGAAAATGATTGAAGGCTTTGCCAATGAAGAGAAGTCGATTATTGCGAATCTAGAGAACTCGGTTAATGAAAAAATTTGTCTTGTTCTCAATACAAAACATAATAAATTTTTGGAAGTATTTCCCCATAAGCTTGTTTACTTAGAAGGAAATTTGCATTTAGTAGGAGAGGATACAAACGATAGATGTTTGCTGGCCATTAATGTAAACGAAATTCTCTCTTTAAGTTTTCATGAAGATATAAACTATGAGCTAAACTTCTCTCCCATTGAGATAGAAGATTTTATCTCTGCATTTAGATCAGTTGCTAGTAATGAAGAAAGACTGGTTATGAAAATACTAACCCCAGAATCGGTTGATTTAAATCCTCCTTATCACTTTTTAGGAAATCCATATATAACCTCAAGTGCTGACGGTGATCTTATCTGGGCAGCAAGTGTAGAGGTTTCAGATGAACTGTATGACTGGCTTGGTGAAATTCACGAATATGTAGAAATTGTTGATCCTGAGGGAGTTAAAATGGGCCTTGAGGAATATATTAAGCAAACTACAAAAATTCCATTGAAAAAAGCATCTTAAAAGTTAACAATGAAGCTTCATGAGTAAGCTCAATAGTAAAAACTTTTTTATGATCTCCTTTCTTCCTGCCATCGCTTATTGGTATCTAGAAGAAAACTATCCCCTACGAATTGCTATTGCAGGAGGGCTGGCCCTTGCTGTTCTCGAAATGATCCTCGAGAAAATATTCACGAAACATGTGCACGGAATTAGTAAGTTTAATTTCTACCTTATCCTTGTTCTTGGAGGATTGTCTTTGATTGGAGATGAAGGAATTTGGTTTAAGCTTCAACCTAGCTTTACAGGAGTTGGGATTGGACTCTTTATCTTTTTTAAACTTAAATTCGGAGAGGGTTTATTACAGGAAATGGCAAAGAGTTTAGATAAACCTATTCCACCTGGAGGGTTTTTTAAAACAATTGAGACTCACATGGGTCTTCTCTTTTTTTTCTATGGTCTTTTTATGGCCTACGTGGCAATCAATTTAACAACTGGGCAGTGGCTATTTTATAAAACCGCAGGTTTCTACATTGCTTTTGGTATTTTCTTTGTTTTTGAACTCATTTATATCAGAATTAAAGCAAAGCAATTTCGCCCTTCGGATAACTCCCAAGAACCTTAATCTTACTTGCATCTTTATCTAAAACTTTTAAGCATTGTTGAGTGTTTGGATCATTGATACCGGCCAATAGGTCCACAAAGAAATAGTACTCAAAAGGATTTTCAGGAATGGGCCTTGATTCAAGCTTGGTTAGATTTAAATCAAAGTTTTTAAATGTTTGGAGGCAATTTAAAAGAGCTCCAGGGTGGTGTTTGGTACTAAAAGATAAGCTGGTTTTCTCTTGAGATATTGCTGATGGAACTTCATCTTCTCTTGTGAAAACTAAAAAACGAGTAATATTATTTTGAACTTTTTGAATGTCGTCATCAATAATATCTAAGTCATAAAACTCAGCACATAGTCTACTGGCAATTGTTCCTTCATTAAAATGAGACCGATCTTTTAAAAGTTTACATGAGCCTGCGGTATCAAAATCAGGAATTGATTGAATATTATGACGATTCAAATAATCACGACATTGAGCAAGAGCAATAGGGTGACTATGAACTTTTTCAATTTCATCTAAGCGAGCACCTTTATGGGAAAGAAGACAGTGCTTGATTGGGTGGTAAACTTCAGCAAAGGCAAAGACAGGAAGAGTGTTAAAGAGTTCAAGGTTTACATTAACATTGCCAACGATGCTATTTTCAACAGGAACAAGTCCTGTGGCAACTTCTTGTTGGACAACGGCCTCAAAAACTTGTTCGCTTAATTCAAAACCAACAGGGGTAACATCTTCTCCAAAGTATCGATAGATAGCTTCTTCACTATATGCTCCACGGCTTCCTTGGAATGCTACCTTCATTCTTCTAACCTCTTAATAATATTTTTTAAACTTGTAACAAAGCTCTCCCTAACTTCTTTAGCGTAAGGGTTAAATTGATTCATATCTTCAAATAATTGCCAGCTATCATTTTCAACAGTTCCTAAGATTTTCATCAATCTTCTGTAACCTTTAGTATCGATTTCTAAATCCTTAATACCAAAGTCAATGAGGCCTCTTCCAATAAAATGGGTAAGTAGTAAGCTATGAGCAATTTGCTTATCATGCTCTTCAGCACTGGCCTTGATGACTTTAATTCCATTCGTTTCTAGGTAGCGAGAGATATTTTCAAATGATTGGTCGTCGATTCTAACAGGAGTTAAAACCATTTTCGAACCATACAAAGTATTCATTGCCGAATCTGGACCAAACATTGGATGTGTTCCTAGAATGGAAACTTCCTTTGGTAGTGATTCAAGCATCCATTCCACAGGTTTCTCTTTTACAGAGCAAACATCAATAACAAGACTCTCTTTTGAAATGAATGTTGCTAGTTGTTCACAAACATTTTTTAGTTCTGATATTGGTACTGTTGGAATAATAATTTTACAGTCTTTAAGATCTTCTATTTTTTCAACAGGTGTTGCACCTAGTTGAGATATCTCTTGGTGATTTTGTCCTTGATTGAAAACATAGAGGTTAGAATCTTGGGCAAGAAATTTACTGAACAAAGATCCAAGTCTACCAAATCCAATAAGTCCTACTTGCATAAAAACGTCCTTATTCTTTTCATGCCCTCTGTAATCTGCTCTTCATTTGTTGCAAAACAAATTCTAATAAAGCCTGGAGCACCAAAATAGGCACCTGGTAGTATTGCTACTCCTGTCTCTTTAAGTAGTTTCTCGGCAAGTATTTCATCATTTGGCATTTGCTCGTTAAGATATTTTTCAACGTTTGGAAATAGATAGAAAGCACCTTGAGGTTTTTCGACTTCAAAGAGGCCTTCACAAAGTGAGTAGGCCAAGTCTCTTCTCTTTTCCATTATCTTTACCATATCCTCTATAATTTTATCTGAAGAGAGGATGGCCTCAAGTGCACCGTACTGAGCAAAAGTGCAGTTGTTTCCTGAAAGGTGACTTTGTAGTTTTTGCATATTTTTAATAATTTCTTCTTCAGCTATGAGATACCCAATTCTAAAGCCAGTCATACAATAACTCTTAGAAAAGCTTTGTACGGTAAGAGTTTTCTTAAACACATCTTCAGATAGGGCCCCAGGACTTGGAAATTTCATATTATCATAAACAAGAGCATCGTAAGCTTCATCTGAGATGATAAAAATATCTTTCTCAACAGCAAGTTTACCCAGCTCTTCAATGACTTCTTTTGGATAAATAGCTCCAGTAGGATTATTGGGGCTGTTAATAATAATGGCCTTGGTCTTTTCAGTGATGGCCTCTTTGATATTTTCAACAGAGAGTTGGTTATTTGGACATGTTACAAATTTAGGAATTCCACCAGCTAGTTTTATCGCCTCAGGAAAAGTCACCCAGTACGGAACAGGGACTATGACTTCATCACCTGGATTGATGATAGTTTGAAAAATATTGTAAAGAATATGCTTAGAACCATTTCCAAGAAATACTTGCTTTGAGTTTATTTTTCTAGTGAGTTGTTCACTTGCTTTCTTTGCAATGGCATCACGTAGATCTTGAATTCCTTCAACAAGAGAATAGCGAGTCATATTTTGGTCGAGAGCATTTTTGGTGGCCTCAATAATATTTTTGGGAGTATAGAAGTCTGGCTCACCAACATTGAGCCCAATAATATCTCTTCCCTCAGCTCTAAGCTGAGAGAGGATACCAGCTAAACGTACTGATTTTGATTCTTCAATGTTGTGGATTCTATCTGCAAGTTTACTCATTTTCTTTGGCATTCATAATCTCATTTTGAGTTTTTACCGAATCCTCATGGATTACGTTATAAATCTCTTTAATAAATTTTTCACGCAGGCCAATCTTTACACCTGAGCTAATTCTATTATTCATGAGTTGATCCATTCTGTGAACTTGTAATGCCGTGATATTATTTTTATGTTTTGCTTCGGCGATTCGCTCTACAATATTTGTTCTCATTGAGAGAGCTTCTAAGATTTCATTATCAATTCTATCGATGTTCTTACGTAGATCTTCTAGTTCTGCACTAAAGTTTCTATCAGTTGTAAACTCTGTTCTTACGTTTAGACTTTGAATAATCTCAGCTAGTGACTTTGGCGTTACTTGTTGAGCAGCATCACTCCAAGCTTGTTCTGGAGTAGGGTGAGTCTCGATCATTACTCCGTCCATATCAATATCCATGGCCTTTTGACAAACATACTGAACGAGGGAACGATCTCCTGTTATATGACTTGGATCACAAATAATGGGAAGATCAGGCATAAGGAGCTTTAGCTCCATTGGGATTCTCCAAATTGGATTATTTCGATACTTACTTTTTTCAAATGTTGAAAAACCTCTATGAATTGCCGCAAGTTTTGTAATACCAGCACCCATCATTCTCTCAATGGCACCTTGCCATAGAGCAAGATCAGCATTGATTGGATTTTTTACCATAACCGGAATATCTGTTCCTTTAAGAACATCAGCAATTTCTTGTACTGAAAATGGATTAACAGAAGTTCTAGCTCCAATCCAAAGTATATCCACATCATGTTTGAGAGCTAGCTCAACATGTCCTGCATTTGCAACTTCAGTAGAAGTGAGGAGACCAGTTTGCTCCTTTACTTCTTTAAGCCATTTAAGACCTTCCTCTCCTACACCTTCAAATGAATTTGGTCTTGTTCTAGGTTTCCAGATACCTGCCCGAAAAATTCTTACGTCTTCAATCTGAACGAGTTCTTTAGCTGTTTGGAGCATTTGCTCTCTTGTTTCTGCACTACATGGCCCAGCGATAACAAGAGGTTTTTTTAGATTTGGGATCCATTTATGTAGTGGTGTAATTCCCATGGTGATGCTCCTTCAATAGTAGACCATTCTCTATGGTCTTAAATTTAGCTAAGAAATATATGCTTTATTTAGTGCAATTGGAATGCCTAAATGGCCTTATCTATAAGCCTGTCTAATCTTTATCATTTTAGTACGTTATAGTTGCGAGAGTATTTGATAATCGTCACTTATTAGATCACTGTATAAAGTTTGGACACTTTTTTCCAGCTAGAGATTTCTCAAAAGAAACATAGAATAAGTATATGAAATAAGAGAGGAGCTTGTATGGAATTTGTCTTAGGTGTGGTTATTCTCACACTCATTGTTTTAGTACTAATTTATAATGGTCTCATTTCCAGAAAAAATGAAGTTGAAAACTCGATGAGCGGAATTGAGGTGCAACTTACAAAGAGATACGATCTTATTCCAAATTTAGTAAGTTCTGTTGAGAAATATATGGAGCATGAGAAAGAAGTTTTAAATGACTTAACTGAGTTGAGAGTGAAGGCCCTAAATGCCTCCCGTGGTTCAAACGATGAAATCAATATTAATAATAAAATTTCACAAGGTCTGGCGAGAATAGTTCTATCAGCAGAAAACTATCCTGATTTAAAAGCGAGTAGTAATTTTGTTCAGCTTCAGCGCTCATTAAATGAAGTTGAAGAGCAATTAGCAGCAGCGAGAAGAGGGTTTAATTCAGCTGTTACTGCTTATAATAATGGCCTTGAAATGTTCCCAAGTAATTTTATTGCTTCAGTTCTAGGGATGCAGAGGAAAGACTTGTTTCAAGCTCCCGATTTCAAAAAGTCAGATATTAAAGTTAAAGATCTCTTCTCTTAATTTATGATCTCTACCAGTAAAGAGCTGATTCATGTTTATCGAAAAAAAGTCACTCCTTATCTAAAAGACTTTCATCAGTCACGTGGAACTATCCACCTTTACCTTTTCGTTTGTCTCATCATCGGTGCAGGAGCTCTTTATTCTTACTTTCGAGGTTATAGCTTTTTTAGTGTTATCCTTTTGGGGGGAGCTTCATTCTTCTTCACAATGAAATGGAGAAGTTATAGAAATCGATTTAAAAAAAGAATCATCAAAAGAGTAATGCATGAGCTTTATCCTGAATTTAAATTCAAAATAAAGGGTGATTTATCACTTAATAAATTTCGAGAAACAAAACTTTTCATGAGTTCCATTAATAGGTATCACTGTGAAGATCAATTAGAAGGTGTGGTAGGGCAAACGAACTTTAAGTTATCAGAAGTCCATGCCAAGTATAAATCCTCCGGAAAAAATTCTTCTACTCGAACCGTTTTTAAAGGTTTTGTGTTGGAAGTTGATTTCCATAAGAACTTTATAGGGCATACTGTCGTTTTGAACGATATCCCTGTTAAAGTATTTGGTAAGTGGTTAGGGGAAAAAATAAATGATATTTCCTTTGGAAAACTTAAGAAAGTAAAATTAGAGAATGTAGAATTCGAAGATCGCTTTGTGGTCCACGCAACAGATGCTCAGGAAGCGCGTTATATATTATCACCGAAGTTAATGGAGAGAATTTTAAAAATGTCTCATCGCAAGCAGGAAGTGAGGCTTAGTTTCTATGAAAATAAACTTTTTATTTCTTTAGCAAATAGAAAAAACTTCTATGAACCACAACTCTTCGGAGATATTTTCCCAATGAAAGATCTCTGGGCCATCAATCGTGTTATTTGCTCTGTCCCTGAAATAATAGAAACACTTGATTTAAATACACGAATCTGGACTAAGAAATAAGAAGCAATTTTAATACCTTTCTGGATAGTACTCTTTATTAATTCTTTCAACAAACTTGGTAAGATTATCATATTTTTTAACAAGTGCTTGAAGCTTTGGATTTACTGGAGCATGGAGGCAATTGGCAAGTAATCCAAACAAGGCCATATCATGGGTCGAAATAGAATCACCTACAAAGAATTCCTTTTCACCAAGTAGATCTGATAATGCCTTAAAATCTTGATCAGCAAAGCGATAAATATTCTCTTCAGTATGTCTTCCTACACCTTGGGCATGTGCCATTTTTATAGTTCTTCTTTGGATGAGAGAAGAAATAGGCTTAACTAAAATTTTAGGAACACCTTTAAAGAAAACCTGTCTTGAATGAGGCCATTCATCTTGATCAATCCACCTTTGATAGAGAACCGTCCACATAAGGTGATCTTCCGCAAGTCTTTGGGCCGCAAGTCCAAGTGCTCTTTGTGTATCGGAAAACTTTGAATCAAGTGAATTGGTTTTCTCAAAGTGTTCAATGATAAGTTGCGAGTCAGCAATGAGATTACCATCTTGTAGTTTTACAAAGGGAAGTTTTCCATTAGGGGAGGAGCTCTTCGGGTCTCCTTTATTTGTTTCAATCTGAAAAGGTGTTTTTGTTGCTCTGAGATAAGTCTCTACTTTCAGACAAAATGGGCTGAAGTTAGCTATTTTTTCTTTTTTGGAGCAAGGAAACTGTATTAGAGTGATCATCTTTATATCCTATTAATATTCTATCTATAATTAAAATTTATCATAACGATAGATAATCCTTTCTTTTCTCAAGCGTTTTGGCAAGTTATAGTAGGTGAAAATTAACGCAGGAGAAATTATGAATTTTGTAAATGAAGATATTGAAAAGTATGCATTTAACCATAGTTCACATCCTAGTAAGGACTGTGAAGCACTGGAAAGCTACACGAGAGAAAATGAGCCAATGAGTAGAATGCTGATTGGTAAGCTGGAAGCAAGCTTTCTAAGAATGCTTATTAAGCTCTCTGGAGCAAAGAACGTTGTCGAATTTGGAACTTATACTGGCTATAGTGCTCTTTCGATGGCCGAAGTACTACCTCAAAACGGTGTTATTCATACGATTGATATAGAACAAAAGCCATATACTGATGAGTTTTGGGCAAAGAGTTCTTCCTATTCAAAAATTAAATTCCACCTTGGTAAAGGTCTGGATGTTATTGATAAAATTAATGGGGAGATTGATTTGGTCTTTATTGATGCAGACAAAACAAATTACATAAACTACTTTGAAAAAGTTCTTCCAAGGTTATCTGAGAGAGGAATTGTTATTTTTGATAATGTTCTTTGGTCTGGAAAAGTTTTAGATGAAAATCCAGAAGAAGAAAGTACAAAAGCTCTCAAGCAACTAAATACCCTGATGAAGTCAAACAGCGATTTGATGACAACCATGCTACCAATTCGAGATGGGTTATTGATGGTAATGAAGAAGTAAGTGACAATCTCTTAGAAATTGTCAGTCGCTTCGATTAAAACTTTTTGAATGCCATTCTCACTTAGGGAATGGCCAGCATCTTGAATGATTTTAAACTCTGCTTCTGGCCAGGCTCGATGAAGCTCCCACGCACTTTCTGGAGGGCATACAACGTCGTATCGGCCTTGCACAATAATGGCAGGAATTTTTCTAATCTTATCAATATTTTCTAATAGAAAATTATCACTCTCAAAGAAACCACGGTTAGTGAAGTAATGACATTCAATTCTTGCAAAGGCCTGTGAGAATTGATCATCACCAAAGTTATCCATTAGGTTTTCATTTTGAATAAGTTTACTGGTTGATGCTTCCCAAACAGACCATGCTTTTGCCGCTTGCTTACGAATGTTTTCATCCTCACTGATAAGTCTTTGATGATAAGCACGAACAAGATTTCCTCGTTCTTCTACCGGAATTGGCTCAAGATATTTCTCCCATGCATCAGGGTACATTCTTGAAGCACCTTCTTGATAGAACCAATCAATTTCTTTTTTACGTAAGAGAAATATTCCTCTTAAGAAGAGACCGTCAACTTTATCGGGATGAGTTACAGCATATGAAAGAGAAAGGGTAGAACCCCAAGATCCACCAAAGAGACACCACTTTTCTATTCCTAAATGCTCGCGAATTTTTTCAATGTCGGCAACGAGATCCCATGTGGTGTTATTTTCAAGACAAGCAAAGGGCGTGCTTCTTCCACAACCTCTTTGATCAAAGAGTATGATTCGCCACTTCTCAGGATTAAAATAACGACGATAGTCAGCACTACATCCGCCTCCTGGACCTCCGTGAAGAAAGATTACGGGTTTTCCATTTGGATTTCCGCACTGCTCTACGTAGATATTGTGAATATCATCTACTTGGAGCATTTCGTCTTGGTAAGCTTCGATTTCCGGGTATAAGTTACTCATGCATTCCTCGCCACATTGTTTTTCGCAGTTTATATTAATGGAAGTCATAACTGTTGTATAGATAACAACAGATAAAGGTTTGAGTTGTGGAAGGATATATTCTTACAAATAATTGTTTTGATCGTAGCGGCAAGTCTGTTCTGGAGCTATGGGTTAAAACCGATCATGGTCCTACGAAATTAATTATTGAGAATAATAAACCAGTCTTTTTTATCGAAAGAGATGTCACACTACCAGCGATCAATTTTGAGGTTGAAAGAAAGCAAGTAGGGCTGAAGAGTTTTGCTGGAAGGGAAGTTGACGCTCTCTATTTTCGATCACAAGAGAATATGTTCACTTTAAAAGATCTTTGTAGTCAAAATGCTATTAGAACTTATGAATCAGATGTGAGAAATACGGATCGTTTTTTAATGGAGCGTTTCATTAAAGGAAGTATCGAAATTAATTCTCCTTATCAAAGTGAAATTGTTAATCCAGATATAAGACCATCACAATATATTCCAAATCTCTCCGTCATGAGTTTTGATATTGAGACGGGATTAAAAGACGAACTTTTTTCAATTGCTCTTCATGTTTATGATTTAAAGAATGAGTCTCGAGATATTCGAAAAGTTTTTATGGTAGGAGACTCGCAAGGAGAGCTTTCAAAAGAAGACGGAGAATTGATTTACTGTTCTAGCGAAAAAGAATGTTATCTCTCCTTTGAAAGAGAAACACAAAAGCTTGATCCTGACTTTATTATTGGTTGGCATGTTATCGGCTTTGATCTTAAATTCTTAGAAAATAAGGTTCGAAGTTGGGGCGGAGAATTAAGGCTTGGTCGAGGAGGAGCGAAAGCTCGAGTCATTGAAAGACAAAGGTCTCGCACTTGGGCCGCTAATATCCCTGGTCGAGTTGTCATTGATGGACCACCAGCTCTAAGAGGAGCTTTCTATAATTTTGAAAGTTTTAAATTAGATTCTGTTGCTAATGAATTACTTGGAGAAAGAAAAGATATAGAGGCCACAGGAATGGAGAAGGTGAGAGAAATTAATCATCGTTTTCACCATGATAAGGTTGCTCTGGCCAAGTATAATATTTTAGATTGTGTTCTCGTTTCTAGGATCTATAAGAAAACAAATCTCATTCAAGAGATGCTTTCGCGAAGTCAACTCTCGGGAATGTTAGTTGATAAGATTGGAATGAGTACCGCAGCTTTTGATTTTATTCTTCTTCCTCAAATTCATAGAAAAGGATTTGTTGCCCCAAATACTGTGGATATCCAAAGAGAACAGCATGCCGCAGGAGGGTTTGTTCTGGCACCAAAAGCTGGACTTCACCAAAACGTTATTGTTCTTGATTTTAAATCTCTCTACCCAACGATTATTAGAACTTTTAAAATTGATCCTTATAGTAGAATTATGGCCGATGAATCCCCAGTGCAAACTCCTGCTGGTGTTGCTTTTTCAAAGACTCACCATATTCTACCTGATTATCTTGAACACCTAATGAATGAAAGAGCGAGAGCGAAAGAAGAGGGGAACCCTTATCTTTCACAGGCCATTAAAATTTTAATGAATAGCTTCTACGGAGTCATGGGCTCTGCAGGTAGTAGGTTCTATCATAGTGATTTACCTTCCAGTATTACGGGGACAGGACAGTGGCTACTGAAAAAAACAATCGAATTCTTTGAAGATATAGGTCATGAAGTTGTCTATGGTGACACGGACTCTGTTTTTGTAAAACTAACAGATGAGGAGGCGAAAAAGCCTTTTGAGTCAGGTGAAATTTTAGGTAAGAAGGCCAATGACTTTATTAACAATCTGATTAAGACAAGTTTTCATGTGGATAGCCACTTAGAACTTGAGTTTGAAAAATTCTATAAGAAGTTCTTCCTCCCAAGACTTCGTGGCTCAGAAGAAGGAGCTAAAAAGAAGTATGCAGGGATTTTAGTTGATAAGAAAGGTGCTCGACAGTTAAGCTTTTCAGGTATGGAAATCGTTCGTAGCGATTGGACGAAATTAGCAAAAGAATTTCAATATCAACTTTTTGAAAAGTTCTTCGAAGGTGATGAGGTTGATGCTCTGATTTTAGATACAGTTAATCGACTTAAAAATGGTGAGCTCAATGATAAACTCGTTTATCGCAAGAGGCTTACAAAAGACTTGAGTGAGTATACAAAAAGTCTTCCACCACACGCTAAAGCAGCAAAGTTACTAGAAGAAGCAGGGTTAGAGGTTGAGAGAGTTGTTTACTACATTATGACCAGAAGAGGGGCCATTCCAACGGCACTAGAGCATGATGATGTGGATTATCAGCATTATATTGATAAACAAATTCAACCAATCGCTGAAATCATTCTCTTAACCCAAGAAAAAGCCTTTGAAAGTATTATATCCGGTGATCAACTTTCTCTTTTCTAGTTCCTTCAATACCTGATACCATTATCTTATGACAAAAGCACAAGTTAAAGATCTTTCAAAGAAGCTTTTACGCTCTTACTGGGAAGCTCTGACACTATTTAATCAAAGAAGAGGAACCACTCTTGCGGCTTCAAGTTCATTTTATATTATTATCACTTTAGTACCATTTTTCTTATTATTAATAAGACTTGTTGGCTTTTTCTTAGGAAGCGTAGAGGAAGTTCATAATTACCTTTTTACTTTTGGTGAGGAAGTTTTTCCTGATATTGGACCAGAGATCATTATCAAGGTTAAAAATTTATTGGCCGGACCACTCTTTGGTAAGGCCCAATTTACGGTGATTAACTTTTTCATTCTTCTTGTGTCTTCTCTTTCTTTTTTTAATGCTATTTGGAGTGGGCTCTTTCTTATTAGTGGAGATAAATCACTTCTGAGCCCTAAAAAGCATTTTAAGGGAATTGTTGTTATAGGCTTTACTATTTTGATCTTAGTCGTGGCCTTAAGTATTCAGCCTCTCTTTATTTTTGTATGGACAGTTCTCCAAAATAACTTTGTCGTCGATTATCTTTCACAATTTGATTCAATGTTAGGACTAATTAGTTACTTTAAAAGTATTGATATTAAGAATAGTTTTAATTGGGCCTCAAACTACTTTTTCTTTATTTCTTTCTTACTTTATTTTACTTTTGTCTTTCGCTGGTTCTTTAATTGGTCAATTAGGTTAAGAGAATCTTTGATAGGGGCAGGAACCTTTGTTTTTCTACTTTTGGCGGGTAAAAACCTCTTTTGGATCTACTTCCTTTATGTACGAGAGGGATTAATCCAAAACTATGGGGATTACTATACTTTTATCATTGGTATATTATGGATTTATGTTGTGATGTGTTTTTTCTTTTTTAGTGCCTGTTTATGCTTTGTTTTTAAGAAAAAGCCTATATTTGCTAAAATTGAATCAATTGACTCTTGAGTGTGAATTTCAGATCAGGTAAAATATCTATCTGACAGGAGAAATGTTTTGATAAGAAGTTTAATTGATCTTTATGTATTTTTATTGATTATAGATACGATTCTTTCTTATCTTCCTCAATTTCGCCATCAAGAGTGGAGAAAGAAGATTAAAATGGTGGCAGACGTGACCTGTAAGCCGGTTCGAAAAATTTTACCTCCAGATTTACCAGTTGATCCATCACCTCTTGTTGTTATTTTACTTCTCAATTTAGTAAAAGTACTTTGGTAAGAGACAAAACTTGTCATTTAATCTGTTCTTCCTTTAAAATAATACATATAGTCTAACTAAGCCATTTCAAGGAAGAAGAGGTAAGCGTGAATATTGACTTTGATTTTTTGGCCAAAGAGACATTGGCACTAAGAAACCAAGCAGACAAGTTATCATCTTTTGATGATTACTTTGAAGACCTACAAGAAAATAATTTTATCTCTTGTCATGATTCCAATGAAGAATCTTTTCCAAATAAACCCGGACTTCTTTTCTATGTTGAGCGTGGAGCAAGTACTTTTTGTTTAAGAGGAATTGCCACTGACGATATTGAATATTCAGCAGAAGAATTTTTAAAAGGTGATAAGAAAATAGAAAAGAAATTTAGAGCTTCTTGTGATGAGGTTTCAGATCAGCTTCTATCTTTTATCACTGAAGATGCTCACGAGGCCGAGGTCTTGGTAGACCTTATCTTTAATCGTCGCTATCCAAACCAAGAAGATGTTCTTTGCAATATCAGTGATCCAGGGTTTAGTTGGTGGCTCAATGATAATGGAAATTCGTTCAATATTTATTTTCAATCTCATGGAATTGAGCGTGCCCAAAACTTTACTCGCCTAGGACCACTAGGGGATAGTATTCTTTCTTCTCGTCGATTAAAAGATGCTTTGCCACATTTGAGAGAATCCTTTTCTATTAATGAGTTTAGTAGTGATCGAAAGTCATTTTCGATTAGTAGTGCTGCACGTGAAGAATCAGATACTAGTTTTAATGATTTTAAAGATCTATTTCTGAGTGGTTCAAAACCACTGAGTCGTGATTTTTTTCCAGATAGCACTCATGGTCTAACTCTTTATTTGTTCTTTAAAGAACTGGCCCTTACTCGCCGTTTTTGGCTCTTAGTAGAGTCACAGACGAGAAGATGTGAACAATAAAAGTTTAAAAGATTCCTTCTTTAATCTCACTTACCATAAGCTTCAAAATATCTTGAAGGCCAATTCATTGAATGAATCAGCGGCTGCTATTTTCTTTAATCATTATTATAAGAAAAAAATGGCAGGACCTTGTTCGCAAGATATTAGCAAAGAAACTCTTTCCTATATAAATGAAAGGTTTGATTTTGAGTTACCAAAAATAGATTCCGTTTACGAAGCTGATGATAAGACCGTTAAGTTTCTTTTTGAGCTTGAGGATGGAAATAAAATAGAATCAGTTCTTATTCCATTTCATAATAAGTATTCTATCTGCCTTTCTTCTCAGGTTGGCTGTGCTATGAATTGTTCATTTTGCTTTACCGGAACACAGGGACTCAAGAGAAATTTAGAGACTTCAGAAATTGTAGGTCAATTTTTAAAAGCTTGGCATTGGTTAAAAGAAAAGAGGGCAGGTGAAGAAAGAATTTTAAATATTGTCTTTATGGGGCAAGGTGAGCCACTACATAATTTTGATGCTGTTAAGTCAGCTTGTGAAATTTTTGTATCACAGTATGGTACCTCAATTGGCCATCAAAAAATAACCATATCAACTGCTGGCTATATTCCAGGGTTAAAGCGCTGGAAAGAAGAAATCCCCGGTGTTAATTTAGCGCTCTCACTTCATTCAACTTTTGAAGAGAAACGAAATGAATTAATTCCAATCAATAGAAAATTTCCGTTATCTGAAGTTTTGGATTATATAGAAAATATTCCATTAGCTAAGAAGCAGTTTATTACTTATGAGTACCTTTTAATTGAAGATTTTAACGACTCTGAAGAAGATGCCAATGCACTTGGAGAGTTACTAAAGGGAAAGAGCGCTTATATTAATATTATTCCTTTTAATCCCTTTCCTGGTTCAAAATATAAAAGACCGGGCCTAGAAAGAATAAATAAATTTAAAAATGTACTTGATAAGTTCAAAATACCAACACTTGTTAGAATCACGAAGGGCGACGATGTCCTCGCCGCCTGTGGACAGCTAAATACTGCAGATTAAACCTGACTTTTCTCCTTTTGAGTTGAATGGCTTATTCAGTTATAATATATCAAATTTTAAAAAGGTATGATTATGACAAATATTAATACGCTATCCCATGATACAGCAGGACATCCAACTCACGAACTTGCCCTCTCAATCTTAGAAGGACTTTCATCCTCGCCGAAATTTTTGCCCTCACGATTATTCTATGATGATAAGGGGAGTGATTTATTCACTCAGATAATGGCCCTTGAAGAATATTATCCAACAAGATGTGAAACAGAAATTCTCACTGACCATGCTGAAGCCATAGCCTCTTATTTAGGAAGTGATAGTTTTAATTTAGTTGAGCTTGGTTGTGGTGATGGTGCTAAAACAATCATATTGTTAAATGAATTATTGAAAAAGAAAACGAATTTCAATTATGTCCCACTTGATATTTCAAAAGCAGCGATTGAGTTCCTAGTTGAAAACTTAAAAAAAGAATATGGAAAGATTCCCTTTCAAGTGGAAGGATTAGTAGCCGAGTACTTCCAAGGACTAAGTTGGCTGACTGCAAATGCTTCAAAAAAGAATATGGTGATGTTCCTTGGTGGGAATATTGGTAATATGAATAGAGCTATGTCTATGCGGTTTTTAAGGCACCTGTGGCACTCTCTAAATGATGGGGATGTTGTTTTAATTGGCTTTGATCTTAAGAAAGATTTAGATGTCTTATACAACGCTTATAATGATTCAAAAGGCATTACCAAAGAATTTAACTTTAATGTGCTAGATCGTATTAACGAAACTCTCGATGGAAACTTTGATAGAAGTAAGTTTCAACATCAAGGTCTATACAATATTCAAACAGGAGCCATGGAAAGTTATTTAATTAGCCAAGAAGCTCAGAAAGTGCGAATTGGTGAGCTTGATAAAGAGTTTAGCTTTAAGCCTTGGGAAGCTCTTCATTTAGAGTACTCTTATAAATACTTAAAGTCTGATATTGAAGAACTGGCCAGTAGTACTGGCTTTGAAATAAAAGATAATTTTACTGATAAACAGAATTATTTTGTTGATTCTCTCTGGCAGGTTAAAAAGTAGTATAAGAAGTGAATTAATCTCTTTGAAAGAGACTAGAGTTGTCACTTATTTAAATAGTCAGAAATGTTTTGTAGTGTTGCCTCGGGGATTTCTGAAGGAGGTTGACTCATTAGAATATGACCGTCATTTTGAAATGTGAATTTACCAAATTGGTCATCAAAGCGAAGCTCACCGTCTTTAAATTTTCTAATCATAATTTTGTTTTCATTCACAATTTCTTCACCCATTTCTAAAAAATCAAGAGGAGTGATTTTCTTGTCTTTTTCTGAAATAAGTAACCAATGGAAATTATCTTTATATTCTACTTCGATAAGGCTAACGTTTTCATTCATAAAATAGAAAATGGGTTTTAAAGACATACTTGATCCTTAGCTTTTGTTTCTATAATGATAACCTAAAACTTCATATTAGTAACAGGACAAACAAACTCTTCAAGCCTCTTAATATAACCAGCTTCAAATTCTTCGCGAGAAATGCTGGCAAGCTTAAAAAAGTCAGATTGTTTTATTTCTGCCACCACATCAAAAGGAATATCCATTTCGAGGGCCATGAGACCACCGTCAAGCTGTTCGATGAGATTGCGATAAGCTCTTATGTAGCCAAATGCTTGGTCTTGTCTTTTGTAGCCTTCATAAAAAGCCACTACTATCTGTGCTTTCTCTTCTATTGAGAGTTTCTCACTTTGACCAAGAGTAACACCCCAGTCATCCATGAAAGGACCAACTGGAATAAGAAAGTCTGATGACTTCCGAAGACACTTCGGCTGGCGCATAGACATATGACGATGATTTTCTTTAGAGCTAAATTCTTTATTTACCTTACCGGTATAAACAAGGATTGGATCATAACTTTCATTGAGGTTGTGACCGAGTTTATAAATACGTTTGAAGAAAGGATCACTTCCATCCATCTGCCATTGATCCATGACTCGATCAAGGTCTCCAAAGTTATGTGCCATCAGAGGAGCTGCTCTTAGAAAATTAATATGATCTCGATCTTCACGAAGCTGTAGTAAGAGAGTTTCTTCTTTTTTAACCTCTTCTAAAATAAGTTGTGCCATTTCATCGGCAAGCTCTTCTTTGCGATTTTTTTTAAGAGCACAGTAAGCACCAATGGCCACACTCAGCCAAGTTCCTTCATGGGTGCTCATCACTTCATTATTAAGCCTGTTATATGATTTACGGTTTGTTACTTGAGTGTAGTCCCAAGTCCAAGAGTCCATCGTGTATTTGGCCATCTTTTCGATATAGCGCATGACTGAATTGTGTTTCCAAAGACCTTCACGAATTTGATTATCCACGTCAGTGGGAACAAATGTACCAGCGGTACTCCAGTGAGCACTGATACAAATATAGAAATACTCAGCAAGATCAATACTTTTGAGGGCTTTAGAATTCTTCTTATAAAAGCGTAATTTTTCTAGAAATTGTCGCTTGGGACCTGAGGTATCAAGCTCCCCCTTAAAAAGAAATGGAGCGGTATTTTCAACGTGCTGGAGGAGAATATTAGGGGCTATTGCATTGACAATAGTACCGTTATTTAATTTTATTTTTGCCATGTGCAAAAGCTAGCATAATTGTGCTAGAACATCTATATGACTGACTCAAATTCTGTAAGACTTAATAAATTTATTTCCCAAAGTGGATATTGTTCACGCCGTGAGGCCGATCGCCATATTGAAGAGGGTCATGTTTTTATTAATGGTAAGCGAGTGACAGGTGCAGGAATTCAAGTGATGCCTGGGGATAAGGTGAGAGTTCACGGAACTGAAATCGAAGGACCTGAAGCGGAAGAGTTAGTATTCATCGCTCTTAATAAACCTGTTGGTGTTGTAAGTACGACAGATAGTAGTGAACGACGAAATATTGTAGATTTTGTAAATTATCCTGTGAGAATTTTTCCAATTGGACGTTTAGATAAAGACTCTCAAGGTCTGATCTTTTTAACAAATAACGGTGATCTCGTTAATAAAATTCTTCGTGCTGGTAATGATCATGAGAAAGAATATATTGTTACTGTTGATAAGCCGATCACTGAAGAATTCATTAAAGGCATGGCCGCAGGTGTACCTATTTTAGGAACTCGAACTAAGAAATGTTCTGTTATAAGTGAGTCTCAATTCTCATTTCGTATAACCTTAGTTCAAGGACTCAACAGACAAATTCGTCGCATGTGCGAGCACTTTGGCTATGAAGCTACAAAACTCGAGCGTGTTCGCATTATGAATATTTCTCTCAAAGGAATTCCCGTAGGCCAATGGCGTGATCTCGATGAGGCGGAATTAAAGAAATTATTTAAAATGATTAAAGGTTCTAGCTCTGAGGCCAATCCTCAAACCAAAAGTAATAGGCCTAATAAAGCGAAGAAGCCTTCTCATTCCCCACAAAATAAAAAGAAGAAACCAAGTTCAAACTCAGGTCGTCCTCCAAAAAAAGACTTTCGAAAAAAATCTTCTAATCGCAGAAAACGCTAAGCCTTATTATTGTCGCTGTACTCAGCGTTCGTTTTTCACATGTAATATTTTCAGAGTCTTAAATTTAAATATATGTTTTTCTTCATAATTTCAGATTAAAAATAAAGATAGCTAAACATGTCTCCTTGCATGTCGTTATTTATCTAAATACTTGATATATGAGTAATTAACTACAGTAAATCAATTATGTTTCGAGGACCTTATGAAAAAAGCCACTATCAAGTTGTTCGCTATTATTTTTACCCTTTCATCTTTTGCTGCACCTGCTGCATACGCAAAAGGTAATAATGGAAACAATGGTAATAACTTTAACCCACCTTCTAATTCAAATAATGGCAACGGAAACGCAGGTTCAGGTAACAATGGAAATGGAAACGCAGGAACTGGTAACAACGGTAACGGCGTAGGCGGAAGCGGAGAAGGAAATCAAGGT